>Ga0208825_1002617_pt1 | contig 11632 bp, 2 predicted proteins | sample AD_UKC113_MetaG_FD_184450 | JGI IMG/M metagenome (GOLD analysis project Ga0208825, IMG submission 184450) | Active sludge microbial communities of municipal wastewater-treating anaerobic digesters from Hong Kong - AD_UKC113_MetaG (SPAdes)... | ecosystem: Engineered > Bioreactor > Anaerobic >...
AAAGGTAATTTCTGACCCCAAATTAGTAAATATTAGCAAAACACCCTTGATATTTTCCTAATAATGGTTATTGCGTGAAGTTGTCAAGGTACATCTATTGTAAAAAAAGAGTTTATGCAGTGGAATCAAATATATTATATAATAACTTTGGTTTTGATTAAAAGAAATATAAATATAAAGAGAAATATATTACAGTTATTTGATAATTGATTTGTTTTACATAGGTATGTTTTGCAGCGGCTCATCTTAATGATTCCAATAGAAAATTACTATATTAGATGGCTTGTCAAGATTCAATTTAGGTATTAAGCTGTTCTGTATCTATTCACAATATCTTTTATCAAAACTGTATTTAATATAGATAAAATGTTTTGAACTTTTATATTATTTTATAGGGAGGAAAATATGAATAGTATTAAAAGAATTATAGCATTTATTGTAATGGTTTTAATGATAACAGAAATGTTGCCTTTTAATGCATTTACGAACTCAGTTTGGAAAAGCAGAATGAATGTTCACGCAGATGGAACTTCGGCAGTAACATCATCTTCAGCACCAACACAAGTAGTTACTGCAACAACAGGAGTAACAGCAACGCCATCTCCAAGTCTATTACCTGTAAAAGGATACTTAGACCATCCTAAGGCGAACATAACAATTAGTGGAAATAGCAGAGTTAGCGGGTGGTTTTTAGACCCAAATGGCGTAAATAAGATAGAAGTATATATAGATGGAATACTAGTCGGACAAGCAATATATGGAAGTACAAGAACTGATGTATACAATGTATATCCAGAATATAACAATAAAAATTCAGGTTATTATTTGGACATAAATACAAGAAATCTTTCAAACGGAACCCATACAATGGTTATAAAAGAGACAGGCAACAACTTGCAGCAGACTTCTTTAACTGCACGAACATTCATTGTTGCCAATGAAACACCAACCCCAACGTATACACCTATACCCACACCAACATATACCCCGACAAATAAACCTAAAGCACCAACACAAGTAGTTACTCCAACTCCAAGTATGTTACCTGTGAAAGGATACTTAGATAATCCTAAGGCGAATGCGGTAGTTTCTGGAAATAGCAGAGTTAAAGGATGGTTTTTAGATCCAAATGGCATAAATAAAATAGAAGTATATATAGATGGAATACTAGCTGGACAAGCAATATATGGAAGTGAAAGAATTGATGTATACAATGTATATCCGGAATATAACAATAAAAATTCAGGTTATTATTTAGATATAAATACAACAAATCTTCCAGACGGAACCCATACGATGGTTATAAAGGAGACAGGTAACAACTTGCAGCAGACTTCTTTAACTGCAAGAACATTCATTGTTGCTAATGGAACACCTACCCCAACGTATACGCCTATACCGACAGCAACATATACCCCAAAAAACACTCCGACAAATACAGCAATAGCAACTTCACAAGTAGTTACTCCAACTCCAAGCTTATTACCTGTAAAAGGATACTTAGAAAATCCTAAGGCGAATGCAGTGATTTCTGGAAATCGAAGAGTTACTGGATGGTTTTTAGACCCAAATGGTGTGAATAAAATAGAAGTATATATAGATGGAATATTAGCTGGACAAGCAATATATGGAAGTGAAAGAATTGATGTATACAATGTATATCCGCAATATAACAATAAAAATTCAGGTTATTACTTGGATATAAATACAAGAAATCTTTCAGACGGAATCCATACGATGGTTGTGAAGGAGACGGGCAACAATTTGCAGCAGACTTCTTTAACTGCAAGAACATTCATTGTTGCCAATGCAACACCCACTCCAACATGTACTCCAACAAATACCCCAACTAACACTCCTATAGCAACTCCTATTGTTACACATGTTGGGGGAAATATAACGCAAAATACTACATGGACAAGTAAATATACATATATTGTTGATAGCAGTATTACTATTCAACAGGGTGTGACATTAACAGTTGAGCCAGGAGTAGTGATAAAGGTTAAGGCTGGGTATACAGGTAAAATAACAGTACAAGGAAAGCTAAATGCGATAGGAACAGCAACAGCTCCAATAGTATTTACATCATATACAGATTCAAATGCAGGTTACTGGTGTGGAATAAGAGTAGTAAATACAGGTGAAATGGTAGGAGATAATATAAAAATAAGATATGCACGAGTAGAGGGCTATAGCAAAAGTGCATTGGATGTAGAAGGAAAAGTAACATTGACAAACTCAGAAATAAGCGATTCAAATGGCCCAGGGATCCACATAGATACATCAAGTGATGTAGTAATAAGCGGAAATAAAATAGTTAATGCAAAAAGTAATGGGATATATATAAAAAATGTAACAACAGGAACACTTACAGTCGAAAACAATACTATAGAAGGGAATGGGGCAACAGGAATAGCTTTTGAGAATTATGGTATAGGAACATTAAGCATAAAAGGAAATACAATAAAAGACAATAAGGGTTATGCAATATATGTACCGCTTGGAGGATTAAAATCGTCTATATTTGGTGCTATACAGAATAACATATATACTAATAATATAAATGAGGGAGCGTTATTTGATGGAATAGTAACAACAGGAACACCTACAATAGATTTGACATTAAATGCAGGTACATATTATATGGACGGTAGTATAACAATACCGACAGGTAAAGTACTAACAGTTGAGCCGGGAGTAGTAATAAAGGCTAAAGCTAGGTTTAATGGTGAAATAATAGTACAAGGAAAGCTAAATGCAATAGGAACAGCAACAGCCCCGATAGTATTTACATCATATACAGATTCAAGTGCAGGTTACTGGCGTGGAATATTGGTAACAAGTACTGGTGAAATGGTAGGAGATAATATAAAAATAAGATATGCACAGATAGCGGGCTATAACAAAAGTGCATTGGATGTATATGGAAAACTAACCCTAACAAACTCAGAAATAAGCGATTCAAATGGCCCAGGGATCCACATAGATACATCAAGTGATGTAGTAATAAGCGGAAATAAAATAGTTAATGCAAAAAGTAATGGGATATATATAAAAAATGTAACAACAGGAACACTTACAGTCGAAAACAATACTATAGAAGGGAATGGGGCAACAGGAATAGCTTTTGAGAATTATGGTATAGGAACATTAAGCATAAAAGGAAATACAATAAAAGACAATAAGGGTTATGCAATATATGTACCGCTTGGAGGATTAAAATCGTCTATATTTGGTGCTATACAGAATAACATATATACTAATAATATAAATGAGGGAGCGTTATTTGATGGAATAGTAACAACAGGAGCACCTATAATAGATTTAACGCTAAGTGCAGGTACATATTATATGGACGGTAGTATAACAATACCGACAGGTAAAGTACTAACAGTTGAGCCGGGAGTAGTGATAAAGGCTAAGGCTGGGTATACTGGCAAAATAACAGTACAAGGAAAGCTAAATGCGATAGGAACAGCAACAGCCCCAATAGTATATACATCATACACAGATTCGAATGCAGGTTACTGGTGTGGAATATTGGTAACAAACACAGGTGAAATGGTAGGAGATAATACAAAAATAAGATATGCACGAGTAGATAAATATAGCAATAGTGCATTGGATGTATATGGAAAACTAACCCTAACCAATTCAGAAATAAGCAATTCAAACGGCTACAGCATATACTTTGACACAGACGATGTGCCATTTATGTACTATAACACATTTAAAAACAATGCAAACTGTATGTACAACAAAAACTCTGCAGATACAATTGATGTATCATACAACTACTGGGGATCACCTAATGGACCGTCTATATATGATACAACTACATCACAGTGGATTGGCGATGGCGACAAAATTGGTTCGGGCTTTACATACACACCATATTTTGTAACAGAAACAAAGTATCCTTTGACATATGATAAAGGATTTTCCAGAAAGACACCTGGTAACTACACTAGATCATTTACAGATATGACTGTTGCTGCACCCGGATTCGACATCCAGTTTACACGTACATACAATTCTTTAAATACCAAAAGTACACTTATGGGTAAAGGCTGGACCTTTGGTTATGAGTGCAGGGTAAAAAATGCGGAATACAGTTATGTCGATCTAACAGGAAAAACAGTAACAGGTACCATTCCTTCTGTAGTAATTGTGAATCTGCCTGATGGAAGTACTCAGTCCTTTAATGTGAAGAAGGGAGGAACTTATGTAGCAGCTGATTCAAGAAATACTCTCACAAAAGAGAATGGAACATACAAACTTACAACAAAAACTCAGGAAAACTATTATTTTAACGCTGACGGTTACCTTGTTAAAATGGAAGATAAGAATGGGAATAAAGTTGATATTGAAGTTGATTCCAGCGGTAAGATTACAGGGATAAAAGATCAGTTGGGAAGACATTATACTATAACATATGAAAACAATATGATAAAAAGCATCAAGGAAGATGGTTCCCAAATAACTGTGGTTTATGGATATGAAAACGGCAGACTCGTAAGCGTAAAAGATCCTGCCGGGAATTATACATATTATACTTACAGTACTAATGGATTATTGTCCAGTATACAGGATGCAGCCCATAAACCTGTTGAAACAGTGGTATACTATCAAACAACAGATGACAAAGATAAAATTAATAAATTAACAAATTCCACAGGAAATACCGATACATATGTTTATGACAACGTAAATAGAAAAATAACTATAACCGATTCCAAAAATAACTATACTGTAAAATGGTATGATGACTCGTATAATGTGACAACAATGAGAGATAAGGAGGGTAGGATTACAGCTTACGAGTACAATCAGTATTCAGAAATCAAATCCGAGACAGATAGAAATAACAACACGACGCAGTATGAGAGGGATTCAAAAGGGAATATAACCAAGATTATAAACCCCGATAAGAGTACCAGAATTATGACGTATGATGATAAGAACAATCTTACTAGTGAAAAGGACGAAAACGGAAAGTATACTTTTTATAGATATGATTCTGAAAAGAAAAATCTTGTTAAAAAAGTACAACCTTTAAATGGTACAGATATGTATGCAGACATCGATTCAGATAAATTTGCTATCACTTATATAACTTATTATACAGAAGAAGAGCGAGTTTCAAAAGGATATAAGGAAAAAGGCTTGATAAAGGAAATCACTGGTCCTGGAAACAATACAACAAAGTATGAATATGAGTATAAGGCTGATGGAAGTGTTGTAAAAACTGTCACCGATCCTACAGACAAAAATACTATATATACTTATGACAGATTGAGCAGGTTAGTCAAGAAAACTACTCCTAAAGGTTATGTGACCAATTATATTTATGATAATAACGGTAGACTTGAAAAAACTGAGCAAGTTGGAGAAGAAAAAAATAGCATCACAAGAATTACATACGATTCTATGGGAAGGAAAACAAAAGAAGTTTCACCAAATTTATATGATGCAGGCCTGGATAATATATCAGCCCATACTTATTCAGGCGAGCATGGAACAAGATACACATATTATGACTCCGGTATGCTTAAAACTCTAACTGATGCAGAAGACCACACAACATCATACACTTATGACATTTTTGGAAACATTGAGACAGAAACCAAGCCTAATGGTGCTGTTTACGAGTATAAGTATGATGTAATGAACAGGCCTATAAAAGTATTATTTAAAGATAATGCTTCATCAACACCTGTAGTCCTTTACGAGTATTCATACAGCATATTGGCTGACGGAAAGACACAGAAAACAGAAAAACGCTATTTAAATGACGAAGAAATAGCTATAACAACGATAACATATGATTATGCCGGTAGAGAGATAAGTTGGCTCAATCCAGATGGTACAACAAAGTCTGTTAAGTACAATGCTAATGGTACAGTTGATTCTTCTACAAATGAAGATGGTTATACAACTTATTACAAGTATGACGGATTGAATCGCTTGACTGAACAGTGGACTCCTTTTGAAGTTGTAAACGGCAAAGTAAAGTATTCGTACACCAGGACTGAATATGACAAAGCGGGCAACGAGCATATTATAGTAAAGGGCAAGGATACAGTAGAATTAAATAAGACTCCAACTCAGGTAGTTTCAGTCAGAAATGAATATGACGGAAACGGTAGGTTAATATTAACAATTGATAGTGAGGGAAGAAAAAAGGAATATCGGTACGATGATGATGGAAACCTAAGCAAAGAGTTGGTTTTTACAGATAATATAAAATACATCAAAACTGAATATGATAATAATTACCTTGGGAAACCTAAAACTAAAAAAGTCTATGTTTTTGATGGTGATATTTATGGTAATCCTATCGAAAGAAGAAATTTAATACCGATTACAACAACTTACACATATGATTACAACGGTAATTTAAAAGAAGTTACAACACCGGATAATGTTACAACTACATACTCGTATGACAAATTGGACAGGCAAACAAGCGTAAGTCAGCCGGGTATAGACGAGTATGGGAATTCTGCAGTTATATCTACTGTCACAAATTACGACTGGGAAGGGAATGTTATAGTTTCATTTGATGCAAAAGGTAATAAGACCGAATACACATATAATAAGAGAGGGCAGCTTGAAAAGATAACTGATGCAAATGGCAAAGTAACAGCTTATTATTATGACAGAGCAGGTAGAAAAATCGCTGAGGTTGCACCGAAGGATTATGATTCTTCAAAGGATTTATCACAAATGAACAGGCTGGAGTATACTTATGACTTGATGGACAGACTCAAGACAAAATCCTATGTCGGTGAAGAATTCAAAGTTAATCCTATTACATTTGAACTGGAAGCACAACAGGTAAACATTATCCAGAATGCTTATAAATACAATAAGTTGGGCTTTGTTATAAAAGAACTGGATGCACTGGGTTATGAAGCCGGTACAGGTACAAATGTTGACAGTAAGATTAATACCGGATACGGAACAGAGACAACATACAACCTGGCGGGATATGTTGAAACTGTTAAGGACCCTGTGACTAAAGAAAGATCCCTTTCTTATACAATGAAGTATACTTACGATGCATTGGGAAGAAAAACATCAGAAACTAATGCAAAGGGAGTAATAACAAATTATTACTACGACGATGCCGGTAATATAACATTTATCAAATATAAGAAATCAGCTTCAGCAGATGAAATAACTTTAAGTTCATATACATATGATTTTGTAGGAAACCTGCTTTCGGAAACAGATGCTAATGAAAACATAACAACTTACGAGTACAATAACTTTAATATGTTGAGAAAAGCTGAGTATCCGGGGGATAAGAAGAATATAATAGTTTATCAATATGATGTAATGGGTAACTTGAAGTTAATAAGTGACAGCATGGGAGCTAAAGATGTATTTACCTATGACAATCAGGGAAGAGAGTTGTCCCATACCCGTTCAAAGTTAGATGACACTGATAGCATAACGGAATACTCATATTACGACTTAAACGGCAACAAGAGATTTGAAAAGGATGGAGAGCTCCACACCTGGGAGTACACTTATGATAAGCTTAACAGACTTAAAACTTCAAAGATCACTGTAAATGGCATTGTGCAGACTACAACATACGGATATGATGACAACGGTAATCAGACTTCCGTAACTGATTGGAGGGGCAATACATCTACAGATATTTATGACAGCTTGAACAGACTTATAGGAAAGAAAGATCAGTTTGATAAGTACATAGAGAAGCTGGAATATAACCATAACAATGTTCAGACAATATCATATGATGCATTAAATCATGGAACTTATTTCACTTATGATAAAAACAACAGGCTTTTAACTACAAAGGATCCTGAGGGACATACGATTAAGCAAACTTATGATAACGTTGGAAATATTGAAACTAAGAAAGACGGAAAGGATAATCTAACAACATTTGTTTATGATGAGCTGGGTAGGCTTAAATCAGTTAAAAATGCAAAGAACGAGACAACCGTTTATGATTATGACAACAATGGGAATATGATTTCTCAGACAGACGGCAAAAACAATGTAACATACTTTGAATATAATGCCGCAAATAAGCTTTCAAAGAGAATAGACCCAGGCGGAAGAATAAAAAATGCCGATGGTACTTACACATATGATTTTTCAAAAATTATCAGCTATACATATAATGCTGATGGAAGCATAGATACAATAACTGACAGAAATGGCAAAGTCACAAAGTATGAATATGATGTACATGGAAGGGTAACAAGCAAGGCAATTGGAACAAACAAGATTTCATATACATATTTCAAGGATGGCAATCTGAAAACCATTACAGATAGTACAGGTACTACCGAAAGGACCTACGATGCCCTTGATAGGGTAACATCCAAAAAGGTTCCGGGATTTGGAGAATGCATATACAACTATGATATAATTTTAGATGCTAATGACGGTTCAGTTGCTGAAAAGTCTACAGATCCAAAAGGAAATGTTACAACAAAAGTTTATGATAAGGCTGGAAGACTGTGGAAGGTTATTGCCGACGGTAAAACAACCACATATTCATATTATGATAATGGAAGTGTATCTACTGTTGAATATTCTGACTACTCAAAGGAAGTATATACATATTACAAGGATAATCTTCTAAAAGAGCTCAGGAATAAAAGGGCTGACGGAACAGACATGGATGTATATACATATTATTATGATGCAGCCCATAATATATCTTCCAAGAAAGAGGTTATAAACGGCTCCAACAAAGGTGAAACAAGCTATAAATATGACGTACTTAACAGGCTTGAAAAGGTTACAGAGCCTAACGGTACTACTACAACCTACACCTATGATGCAGCAGGCAATAGAAAAACAGAAACCATAGTAGAGTCTGGCACTACAACTTATAATGATTATGAGTATAATAGCCAGAATCGTTTGGTAAAAATAACAACCAAAGTAAACAATGTATTGACTCAGGTTATTGATTATGCATATGATAATAATGGAAACCAACTGACTACGACAAAAACACCATATTCAAACGGTGTGGCAGGAGTTCCTGAAGTTTTAGAAAACATATATGATGAGTTTAACCAGCTAATAAAGACTACTTCAGCAGGAGTAACAGTTGAAAATACTTACAATGGAGATGGACTAAGGGTAAGCAAGAAGGTTGGATCAACTGTTATAAGATATTTGTATGAGTATGATAAGGTTGTTCTGGAGATAGAGTCGCAGACAGGTCAGCAAGATAAGATAAGCAGAAACGTCTATGGAACTAATCTGCTTATGAGGACTGTTGACGGTCAAAGTTACTATTACATGTACAATGGACATGCTGATGTAACTGCGTTGATTAATGTTGCAACCGGCAATGTTGATGCAACCTACTACTATGATGCGTTTGGTAACATAGTTGAGTCAATCGGTGCTGCAAAGGATAAAAACTCCATACTTTATTCCGGCTACCAGTATGATAAGGAAACAGGACTTTATTACCTCAATGCCAGGATGTATGACCCGACTATAGCCAGGTTCTTGCAGGAGGATACATATTATGGTGATCCCAATGACCCACTTAGTTTAAACCTGTATACATACTGCCATAATGAGCCATTGATGTATTATGACCCAACAGGCCACTACTATCAAAAACAGTACGTAGCTGGTCAGGGTTTGGTTGATGTCTGGGTTAATGAAACAGGATTCTTCGGAGCAATTAAAAACGTTAATCATGCTGTAGAGGAAGCACTAGAAAATGTTAGAGATAAGATGACTGATATTACAAGTTCTGTAAATGGAAGAATTAAAAGTTTTGCAGCAGAACAAGTAGACAGGACAAAAGAAGGTTTTGTAGCATTAACAAATTCGGAAAAAAGAAAAGAAGCCTTTGAGTTAATTGATGAGTATGGCTCTGAGTCAGATAAAATTTTATCTAGGGTATATGCAGGGTCAGCTTGTGTGACAGGTACATTGGCGGCAGCTGGCACTGTTGTTTTAGCTGCATACGCTGCACCTTCATTAGCAACTGTTAGTAGTAATTTATCGTTAAAAATTGCTACAACTTCCGTTGGTAGTTTTCTTATCAATAATGCAGAGAAAATAATAAATAAGGCTGAAACAATAACTGGAGCGATAAGAACTGGTGCTGATGTATTGGCTGGTGACTTTAAAAGTGCTGCATTAGATGGGATGGCAACATTAGAATCATTCTTTACTGGTAAGTTAATGACTGCTAATGGGGCTCCAGGGTCTAGAAATAAAAAGATTTTTACTCCTGTAAATCAGTCAAGTATTGACCCTAAATATGGGCAAAAATATAATCAGATAGTTAATAGTGTTAATCGTTCTTCTGCGGGAGTTGGTGGGAATACAAGAATAATACCCGGTACACCTGGAAAGGTTACAGGAGGCAATTCTACAAAACTTGGTAAAAACATAATGGAATCTATGGGGCTTAAGCGTTCAACAAAATGGAAGGGTTATCAAGCACAACATATTATACCATCTGAAATGGCTGATAATGCTGTAATAAAGAAAATTGGTATGGATTTAGATGATGCATCAAACGGCATAATGCTTAGAATACCAGATGAAGGTATCAGCCCTATGTCAAGACATCAAGGTTACCATTCTGTTTATAATGAAGTAGTAGAAAGAGCATTAAACAGAATGGATGTAAACCAGAGTGTTGATGTTTTGCAAAGTCAAGTGTTTGATTTGCAACAAAAATTAAAGTACTTACAACAAAAAGGCTTACCTCTTTATCCTAGCCAAGGGGCAACTGTTGAACTTTGGGAAAGACAGCTTGGTAAGCTGAATAGATAAAAAGGTAATTTATTAATTGAAGTCATGAGTGGAAAAATAATCAATCCCACTCATGCTTCAATAATAAAACAAAAGGGAAGGTGCTTATTATGGATAGTAAAGATATTAAGAAATTAAAAGACCTTTTATATAATGAAAATAATACAAACTTATCAAAAGAAGTAATTAATATGGAGACTCCCCTTATGTTGCATGTTCTTGCTGCCAATTACAACTGGGATAATGGTTTTGAAATACCAAACTTAATTATAAATAATAAAAATTGTGATTTGGGTACAGCTTTATTAATGTTTTATAATGCAGATGGTTTCAGGTTTTTAGAGTCTGGGGATACTGACTATCCCAAATCTTTATCAAAGTGGAAGGATTTTATGACCAATTTATTTCACAGAATAAAAAACAACAATTTTAAATCACAAAGTATTTCGTACACACCACAAATCAGCAAGGTTCAGATGTTTAAACTTAAGAAAATCAATCCTAATATACCTAATATTTTCTTTGAACGTTCTCCGGGCATTGAAGTTGATATACCAGTACTATAAATGGCCAAGTGCGTATGCATTAAATTTAACTTACGTTCTGGAACGACCCAAAAATTAATAAAGCAAATTTAATATATTATTGATTGATACTTAACTATTAAAGCCGGATTCAGAAATGTTTCCGGCTCTAATTTTATATGTAAGCGTCAAAGTGTGTCCTGAAGATTGATTGCGATGAGAGGGGGAATGAAGGACGCAATCAAATCATGCTTTGTAAGAGATGAGAGAAGGCCTCTCGGAATCGGCATTCAGGTGCAGGTTTCAAACTGCCTGTT
>Ga0208825_1002618_pt1 | contig 11628 bp, 29 predicted proteins | sample AD_UKC113_MetaG_FD_184450 | JGI IMG/M metagenome (GOLD analysis project Ga0208825, IMG submission 184450) | Active sludge microbial communities of municipal wastewater-treating anaerobic digesters from Hong Kong - AD_UKC113_MetaG (SPAdes)... | ecosystem: Engineered > Bioreactor > Anaerobic >...
TATTTAATGAATCTGTAAATAGAAAATTGTGAAAATTTCTGTAAAATTTACAGTTTACAATGTTTCAACTTCATATTTGAGATTGATTTTTTCTAAATAGTTAGTATATACTTTATAAGCTATGTCATTATCGTATACATTGCTCGTATCTATAGAATCGAAAATATAGTCATGATGACTTAGATATACATATTTTCCACAATAGATCAAACTAAAATTGGGAAAAACTTGTACTAAACCGCAATCATCATAAAAAGATATAATGGGATGTATCATAGGGCATCTATGTTTGATTTCTGTATTATATGTTCAGATTCTGTAATAATTTTCAAAAACTTATTTAGAGGTTCTTTAGGCGACATATTCCATCGTTTAATGACTCTCCATTTTGCACGCATATCATAATGTAATAGACTGAAAGAAAAATTATCGGTTATTTTTAAAGTATCACGATCTTTAAATATACCCCAAAGACTATGTTCATGATTAAATTTATACTTTAAATAGAAAAAATCATTCATTTCATCATTTGTCATATATTATCCAGATTATATTTTGATTGCAATTTCGGCTTCAGTAAATAATTGGTCAATATCAGATTCATCATATAAATAATAACAGTCTTTTGAATAAATATAATGTTTGAAAATATAACACCTTATATCAATTGATGAAAAATTTTGCCAAATTTCATTGTCCATAATTTTATTATATTCAACTAAATATAAAACATCATGATCTTCAAAAATGCCAGGTTTATTAGACATACAAGTAAAAAATCTATATTTATCGTGATACCTGTCATCAAACTTTTTCATCTTTGCATCAAAATAATCAAGTAACGGTTTTTTATATATGTTTATCATAAGATTTCTATAATGAATCAATTTCCCATTTGGCTGCTATTTTGGAAGCCTCTAAAATGGCATTCATCATGTTTTTCCTAGTATCTATTCTCCAACTATATTTTGTCCTTTCCCAGTTCCATAATTTCCTATCGGCACTGGTCTTGTCGGCCTTGTTATATGGATTATGAAATAAACAACAACGGTTAGGATAATCTGAACTCATTATCCACATTTTAAAATGATAATATTTTTTATTAAAATCTTTAATTAAATCATTTTTATTCATAGTTTTTTAAGCAAATCCTTATGTATAAGTCTATCAATTTTCAAAAATATATCGCAAACTTCTTTTATAGAAATTGTTTCAATATTTATTTTGAATTCATAATCAAAATTATAATAATTTCCGCTAATATAATCTTTTACTATAGTTACAAAATCATTTAAACATACACATATTTTAAATGCTGAATTACTTTGTCTAGAGATATATGAATAATATTCTGGATATTTTTTATTTAATTTTAAACACTTATCCTGAATCTGAATATAAATAAGCTGTGGTTCAATCATATATTATCAATTATCCTTTGAGATACAAGTTTTTCCATTTTAAAAAATATTTCATCAAGGTCTTTTGTTGAGTGAATATTGTGAAAACTAAATCTAAACAAAACTGAATGTGATAATTTATCATAAAATACAGATTCATATATGGGAAAACTCATTGATACTTCATAAAAAGGAAACCGTTCATTAAATTTTACTTGAAGCTTCACATAATGGTCAAACAATTTTCTATTTCTATTCATATACAATTTATTATATCCTTTTCTACAATATGATTAGTTTCAACAAAAAAATTATTTATTTCTTGAATTGTTGAAAAAGTTTTACTTTTATATGAAAAGACGTCAATCCAATATCCCTTCACATAATCATATTTTCTTAATCTTAACTCTTTATCTCCATTCATCCAAAGCAAGTATGTACAATTATGCTTAGCATTGAATTTAGATTGATTAGAAACGTAATAATGCCAAAGATTATCTGTATTCATATTACACCTACAACCAAATCAGAATCTAAATTTTCCAAATTATATTTAGCAATTTCTCTTTTCATATCACAAAAGATTTTATTTAATATATCATAATTAAATATAACATATGTTTTATAAGTTAAAGTGTTAATTTGTGCATTATATAGCATTCCATCGCATTTTACCTTTTGCAATTTTAACGTACCTTCAAAATCATCAAAATGCACAGTCCATGGATATGACAGTCTTCTATTAAACTCAAAAACTAATTTGTTAATTTTCTTAAAAGCATCATTATCTGGGAATTTTTTCATAATCTATCTATCCTATCTTCGTTGATAATTTTAATTATCTTAAGTTCAAGCTTTTTCAAATCTATATTTCTATCAACTGAAAAAAATGCTATGTTTTCATTCCAATCATCATTAACATTTGAAATAGAAATTTCTGCATCTTTACCATAATGAATATCATACAATACTATGTAATCTGAATTATCATCATTTATTTTATCAATAATATCGGAAATTAGTTTCATTGCAGATACCTCTCAATTCTATCTTTATTAATAGCTTTGTAAACAGTTAACAAAACTTCATTTTCAGTCTTTAGTCCTTCAATATCAATAATAATCGGCTCTCCATAAGGTTGAGCCAGCCTTCCTTTTGCCCTATAAATGCTGATAATACTAGAATAAGTTGGGCTTACCCAATAATCAAGATTACGATTATTTTCCAGACAATCATATAAAGATCTCTTAAAAAGTTTTTAGATATCATATTAACTCATTTAATAATTTTTCAGTATATGTCTTTTTAAAATGATTTGTCATAGTTATTGAAAGAAAATGCCGTTTTTCATTCAAATTGCATGAATCAGGCCATTTAAAATTTGCGCATGAACAATCTCTTTCATCATAAAATTGTATTGTAAACTTTTTTTCATCCATATAAGTAAGGACACCCATGACCCAAGAATGTAAACTGTAGGTTTCATATTCAATATAACATTCAAGTAAGGAACTGAATATCCGTTTTTTCATAGCCTATTTCAATTAGTATTTTCAATTAGTCGTCTTTTTCCGTGCAATGAAGGTTGCAACGTTTCATAGTATTCATGAGGCGATTTGCTCCGTCACAGATGCGGGCATATTCTTTGTCGGTCACTCCGGCGAACCATTCAGGATAACGGCTGCGCAGTTCCTTGGGATCATTTTGCATACGCTGTACAAAATGCTCAAAACGCAAAGCCAGAAATTTCTTAGCAAAACGCTTGGAAGTACCGCCATTTTCTTTAGTAATCATATCTGAACTCCTTGATTATACAAAAAATATAACAAAAAATCCATTGTTTGACAATGGATTTATATGTAAAAATAAAAATTTACAGTTTACATAAAAATTAATCTAGTGTTTTTAAGCTTTTTTCAATAGTTTGAAACTTATGTTGATGTGATTGTTTCAAGATATATCTTTTAATCGTCATTAAATCGTCCTCGAACACATTTGTTAGTTCCACTGTAATTGACAACAGCTCCCCATTAAAAGACGATTCTACATATAGCCGTTCATCTTCCCATCTTAAAATCGTCTCGTATTTTCGTAAATCTTTATATTTTTCTAATGTATACACTATAAAATCGAATCTTTCTGATGTATAAAGTCTTTCGTCTCCATATACACCATCTGGATATAATATATCAAAATATGTACGAAATAGTCTTCTAATATAGTTCACCGATATCATAGTTTATCAACGGCTTGTCTTAATTTATTACGTTTTAACTCTAACAATCTAGAAATGATAGATGAACAGTTTTCATCAATATTATCAGATGAATATGTGTATGCACAAGTACCAATAAGTAATGAATAATCATCATATCTATTGGCATACAGACCATGAATTCTGTTTAATTTATCAATTATTTCATTTTGAGCGTTTAACTGAAGCTTGTGAAAATTATAAGTTTTTTTAATATATTCCATCAAAGTTGAAAAAGCAATATAAAGGGCTTCGTCATTTATTTCAAAAGATTCTATATTGATTGCAAATGACGTTTTTTCATAAAATCGTTTTCCTACTTTAATTCTCAAATGGCATGTTCTGTTAATATCATTTATAATTTCAGGCTCATAAAATATATAATCTGCAATTTCAAGAAATATAATTGGCATCGTATTATCTTTTATTGCATAAAAATTTAAATTTTTATTATCAGTAAACCATCTGTCAATTATACGTTCAATCTGTTTATTTTCAATCATATTTCATCAATATTCAATAATGTATTTTTAAATGTTAATTTTCTTTTAATTGTATTAGCGGAATATCCAGCAGCAATAAGAATATTTTGATTAAGTCTATTGATTATATTTCTTGATACAATAATTCCGCATTCATTTAACAGTTTTAATGTTATTTCAGAAGCCTCAAGCTCAACTTTCCATTTAATACCAATTTTATTTTTTTGAATTGAATGAGCAATTTCATGCATTAATATCATCCAATCTATTTCTGAATAATGCAAAAAATCTATATTTTTAAGATATATATTGTTATTTTGAAAATAATTAAATGCGGAGGAATTAATGTCCAAGACCATTTATTTTACTTTTTAAAGATTCAATATTGTTATTCAGAGATACTGTACTTGCATCATTTTTTTCATTTTCAGCTTTTATCTTTTCATTTACCAAAACTGATAAAATTTCCAAATCGGTATATGAAGTGTCATCGTTTATCTGAATACCTGAATATTTAGTAATTTCTATCTGCTTATCTAGTAAATCTTTCAAAATCGGCTTCTGAAACATATTATCATCATTCAATGCTAAATCAACAGAAAAAACTTTTCCACATTTACATTGAATTTGGACAATTGAGTCAACGCCGCATTCAAACTTCTTGGCCATAGAAAGAACTTTGGCATAATCCATTGCCGAATTCTTCAATTCTGGTAAAAATACAGGACCTTTGTTTTGCTCAATAAAATTAGAAATTAAATTGTCATCTGTATCTGAATAATGAACGGCTAAATCGCCAATGGATTTAAGCTTCGTATGATAATCTTTATATGTATCTTCCTTAGAAGGATCAAAATATTTTATATTAAGATCATCAAGTTGAATCTTCTTTTCGTTATGCGTATTACAATAAGGACACACAAATGAAGTGGAATAGCCTGAAGTGGCATATCCAGTTAAGTTAAGAAAGCTATTAGCCCTTATCCATAAAACCATAAACTTTCTATCAACTTCTAATATATCATTAAAATTGATGTTATTTAACTTAAGGCAATTAGATAAAACCATGTTGATATATGTTACACAATTTGTAACATTCAATGTTGAAAGAAATTTCATATCTCCAAAACTAAGTGGACGAATAAAAATTTCTGTATAAGACTGATAAAATCTTCCTTTTGAGGGAAGATCATTTAAATTTAATGGCCAGTATATCATAGTTTAATTTTATCTATGATCTTCTTATAATTCGGAAAAAGCCAAATTGAAAGTTCAGTAATTGGCTTATATGCATATCCGATTACTTCTGGCACCAATTTACCTGCTGAATTCTTAAAAAAAGATTTGCATTTATAACTTGACAAATCAGGCAAATTATCAACTCTTACTTCATATAAGATAATCTTTTTTGCAGAATTATACGGCATAGGAACACTGGATAATGGTCTTGCATAATATTTGTAATTACTAAAATCATATCCAGTTTCCTCATACGCTTCTCTAAAGGCGGCGTCAATAAAGCTTTCATCTTTTTCAACATGACCTTTAGGAAGATCATATTTGCCTTCACCTTTTGATTTACCCATTGGCTGTTCAACTAGAACATAATTCCCATCGGTTATAATCAATCCTGCTGATACATTCATGTATTACTCTTTTTTAAGATAACAGTCACAGCCAATGTCATGAATAAGTTTATTGATGTCCTGATTATTTAGATCAATCTTCATATTGTTCTTGAAGAAACAAATCATATCAGGAATAGCACGACGGAGAGCCATGTAACGTCCTACAGCCTTACGGAAATTATCCCCGGCTGAACACTGGGCAATGCCAACAGAAATAAGATCATCATCTTCGACTCGTTCAATCTGATTTTCTGAAATACCCTTAGATTCAAGAAACGATTTCACATCAAGCCTAAGTGCACACTGCGTTGCTCGCCGGCCACGAAAATACTTAGCGGATTCTTCCATGCTGGAATATGTAAAATCTACAAATACCGGAACATCCTTAATTTCTACGTACATATTTTAACCTCTTTTTTATTGAATAAAAGAAAAACAGGGGGAATTTCACCCCCTAAATTCAATGCAGGCTTAACCGATAAGATCCTTTACGGATTCGTCAGCAATCTTTGCCTTTGCACTCGGATCAGCCTTTGAACGAACCTTGTACGGACTATTGAAGGCATTGAGAAGCTTAGTACAAGTGCAACCCTGTGCCTTCACCGAGCCGTCAGCCTTCAGAACAATCTTCTTGATATTCTTGCCGGCCTTGTTCTTGATGATGTTATATTCAAGATCAATGATCTGGCCCTTGCATTTACCAACAATCTTGTTTCCGTCCTTCTTGTAGGCTGCATGATTTGCACGCATATCCTTCATGAGTTCAGTCATGAACTTCTTGTCGTTCTTTTCCCATGCCTTGACGTTCTTGTAACCGTTTTCAAGACGATAAGACAGGGCATAGAGATACTTGCGCTTGAACTGCCCAAACTGAATAGGCTTACGAACACCATTCTGAACTACGAACAGTTCACGCTTCGTAGTTTCCTTCTTTCCCTTGACAGTTTCCTTGGAAAGAATATATTCGTTTTCTCCACGGCCGAAATCAGCCTTGAAAGAAAATTCCTTGCCGTCAGCGGTCTTAGTTTCCGTTGCGTGAATCTTTCCTTCACGAACAGCCTTCAGTGCAGCCTCGCCGAACTTTTCAATTGAATGCTTGACGGTTTCAGCAGGCTTTGCGGAAACAATCTCGGCATCAATCACCGGCTTAGCAGCCTTAGGCTGAGCATTGGAAAGGGCGAAACCCTTGGAAGCGAGAATGGAACGATTGGACTTAGTCATAGTAATTTACCTCTTGTTAGTGGTTTTTGTTTGTTTAATAAATATAAAATAGTTTTTGCTTTTTGTCAATGGTAAATAAAGATTTACTTACGATATTTCTTTTCGGCTTCAATGAAGTCAGAAATCTTATCATTTACATCGGCAAGGGCATTATAAACTCCGTTAAGAGTATCTTCATAATCCTGCAAAACAAAATTATGTTCTGGAGTATTCTTAATCATATCTTCAAGAAATTCAATATGCTTAATTGCAATTGATTTTTCCAATTCCAAAGAAGACAGGCTTGCCTTTACAAAGCCCTCACGATCTTTAGACTTAAAAGCCTTGCTCGCAAGTTGCTTCTGCTGATTGATGGAAGTCATGACCGAATGGCAATAATCAAAAAACTCATCAGAACGAATCATGTTTTCTCCTTATTAAAAATCCAAATCAACGCCGGGCATATAGCTTATGCTATAAGATGTTACCTTTGCCTGAAACTTACGTTCACTATCTTCCGAATCCTGACCGTAAATTTCAAAATAACTTCCGTCGTTAAATTCTTTAATTAAAGATTCTGCAAACATTACCGCCGAATGAAAATCGGTAGTAGAAAAACACGTGTCCAAAACTTCTTTAGTAATACGCTGAGAGTTTGTGGAAAGGGTGAAAATCATGCAGAATCTCCTTATTGTTTAACAACAGAAATATAACAATTTTACAGCATCTTGGCAATAGAAAATTGTGTATTTTGTGTAAAATAAAGTTTACAGTTCACAAATCAGTTTCCTCAATTTGTCCAAGGCAATTGCTGTAAAAAACCTTTTTAATGCCAAAACATTTGATTATTCGTTGACACATAGGACAGGGCTTACTGTTCACCAGACTGTCACTTATTCTTGACAGTCTAATAACGTACATAGTTGACCCACGAAGTTTCTTTATTCTATTCCTGCATTTAAGTACAGCTAAAGCTTCTGCGTGCAACGTCTTAATAGGATTAAATTTATCAACAAAATCAGATTTCATATTGAGATTGTAAGATCTGGCTAGTTCTTCACCATCTTCTGTAAAAATCATACAGGCATGTCTAGATCTGAATTTAGACTTTTTTGCCAGCTCAATAAGTTTTGGAATAATATTCTTTTGTTTCATTTCTTTTTATGAATTATCAATGCTGCACAAATACCAATAAATGCAAAACACATAAAAATAAGTACAGAAAAAATAATCAATGGCATGAAAATCATCATCCAAGATAAAGATAAAAATCCTGTTACTTTCAGCCAAACGGCAAAAAATGTAAACAACACCAATATCATAAATGGAGAAAATTTCATTTTGTATGCCTATCCGTCATCTTTAGAAAGTTCATTACATTGTTAAGATCGTCTTCGTAGTAAAGAGTAAAGGTTACCGACGGAAGTGTGCATTCTGGGTGTTTGTCAATATTGATTCCAGGGTAAACTGTAAGAATACGATCTGAATTACTCCATTTGAAGGTAGCCTTGCAACTTTCCTTTTTATGCTGCCATGTCAAGGAAGATTCATCATAAGAAAGTTTGTTTACGCCATCTATCTTGAAAAGCATTTCAATAATTTCAGAAAGCGGCTTCTCTGACCAAAATTTTTTGTTTTCAGTATAATTCATTACTTAGCCTTCTTGAATTTAACAACATGGCCAAATGCATGCCTGATGAGTTCAGTTTTATTCATGACACCTAGATTTTTCCAACCTGTGTCGGTCATGATAGAAAGAGAGTATTTAGTTTCTGTCTTCATTTGAACTCCTATTGTTTAACAAAAATATAACAATATATAAAGATTTTGTAAATGGAAAATTGTGTATATTTATGTAAAATAATGTTTACAGTTCATTGACCTTGGCTTTTAATAATTCCTTCATATATTTATGAAGACCTTTTCTAGCATCATCGTAGCTTTCATGGCATTTATCAATTTGTTCTTTTAAATTTTCATCATTAAAATTAAAATTATCTGAATGATGTATGTCAATATACTGGTGATTATTTTTATTAAAGTAAGTCCACCAAATGTCCACCACTTTTTCTTCGCTGTTAATTTGTATTATATGGTCAAACAAACGTTCTTTGGCAGGTCCTCTTGTTACATTCAGCATGTGTCCTGAATATATGTGAATTTTATCTTCAGGATACTTGGACTTAATATAATTGATAATTTCATCTTTTGTCATAATGATTCACTAGTATTGGGAAATTGTCTGTATATGTAGAATCCATCGTCATGTCAGGGCAGTTCGTTAAAAGACTGTCAGTTTTAAGCAAAATCCGACAGTCTATATATTCAAAATTTCACGAAAACACCAGTTTTAGATTTTTCTTACAATGTCCCTTTCTGGCTGAATTGCAAGTCCACCCCATGTTCCATGAAGTTGTCCAGAATCATCAATCGATTTAATCACGCCGATCTTACCTGTATATTGCGGTTCTTCAATCATCTCAACAATTTTAATCTTATCACCTACATTAAATTGCATAGCCTCTTCCTTTGTTTAGTTGTTACCAGAAAACGATGTGTAAATGTTTTTAATGATTTTATCAGCAATAAGATTCTGCTTGATGAAATCCATCAGTTCATCCACAGTTGCCAACCTGACAGCAAGCTGTGTATATTCAGTGAAATTCAGAATATTGGACTGTGCAGAGATTTTTCCAGCATTATCAGTATAATACCACAGAATTCTGGTGCGTTTTTCATCTTTACGGCAGACGTAAGAATTACCATTATCTATGACTTCAAGATTGTATTGATATTTAAATTCATTAGGAATTAAATCATCAGAATTTAACGCAAGATCAATTTTGATATTCTGACGCTTAGTTTCTCCGATCTTTTTATCGTTTTCTCTCTTGAATGTATCGAAAAGTGCAGTCTTAATGTTTGCAATCATCTGTTCAGCAGTAAGACCCATGTCAATCTCTGCGGAAATAGATTTAGCATCATAGGCTTCAGATGTAAAATTGACCGGATCCGGCGTTGAGTATTCAAGGTTTTTTAAGCAATCAAATACGTCAGAAATAGAAGCGGCACTTTCAATTCCTTTCCGACTTGAAGCGGTTTCAGCAGTGTACACGCCAGCACGAAAATGCCAAGCCGGAATACAAAGCTTTCCAAGACGTTCAGGTGAGTAAACTCCGTCAAAGGCATCTTTCCTCGTTTTCTCAGAAAATGAAGTTACATTGGCATAAATTTTGCTACGAATTCCTTGATTGAAAATTTGATTTGTGCAAACATTATAGATGTCAGTCGACGGATCTTTGCCAAGCAGACTTTCAAAGTATTCTTTGGAAAGATCGTCAGCAACATATTTCTTGATGCGATTGGGTACAAAGAAAGACTTTACGACTTTCATATTGCCACGGTATGCGCCAAGGTCCATCCAAGTTGCAAAAAACTTATTGTCGTCAATTTTCCAGACTCTTGGGCAGATTTTGAAGCAGGAAAAACTCTGGTTAACGCCTGTGTGGAAAGGATGATATGACCTAACTTTGTTTAAATCGTCATGAAGAATTTCAGTGGCCTGCCCAATTTTCATCTTAAAGAAGTTGCCATATTTCAGAGAAGACAAATCAAGGCTTTCAAAAGCCGTCTTGACCATGCCATCAAGAATTTTCATATTTTCAGAGGGGAGGCGGTCAAAGCGAATCTTGAGATTGTTATTTGTTTTTTTCATATTAGAAATATAACAATATTTGACTAATCTGTAAATGGAAAATTGTGTATATTTATGTAAAATAATGTTTACAGTTCACTGACCTTATTTTTTAATAATTCCTTCATATAATTGTTTAACTCTTTTCTAGCATTATCGTAGCTTTCATGGCATTTATCAATTTGTTCTTTTAAATTTTTATCATTAAAATAAAATTCATCTTTATGATGTATGTCAATACTATTCTGGTCAACATAAGTATTAAAGAAAGTCCACCAAATGTCCACCACTTTTTCTTCGCTGTTAATTTGTATTATATGGTCAAACCAACGTTCTTTGGCAGGTCCTCTTGTTACATTTATGTGTTCTGAATGTACTTTAGACTTATAAATTTTATCTTCAGGATACTTGGACTTAATATAATTGATAATTTCATCTTTTGTCATAAAATTCACTAGTTGGAAAATTGTGTAATTTATGTAAAATAAAGTTTACAGTTCACAAAGCTTTTTGATTAATTTATCCTTTTGATATTTCAGAAACATCTTCTGACCGTATTTTGCAAGTTCCAAGATATGTTTTTTAGCATTATTTAATGACAAAAACTTAAATTTACCATTCGCATTACCAAATGCATAGTTAGGAAATTTTTTCAAATCATTATTTTTTGAAAATACAGTGATCTCGTCACCGTCAATTTCCAAAAAAAACCAGCCAGTTGTCATAACTTTTTTCCTACACGTCGTATAGTAATAAATTGAATCATCAGTGAAAGTTGCTAAATATCTGTTGCTTCTTATCCATTTAATTAATTTTTTGCAATCATTAGAATTCATAATTTTACAGCCCTATTGTTGAGAGTTCTTCTTTAGTGGGTTTGTCGAAATAAAAAGTTTTTTCAGGAGTAAAGTTTTTGAATTTAGATTTTGGAACAAGAATTTCACAAATGATTTTGTTTATTTTGTCATCG
>Ga0208825_1002623_pt1 | contig 11616 bp, 11 predicted proteins | sample AD_UKC113_MetaG_FD_184450 | JGI IMG/M metagenome (GOLD analysis project Ga0208825, IMG submission 184450) | Active sludge microbial communities of municipal wastewater-treating anaerobic digesters from Hong Kong - AD_UKC113_MetaG (SPAdes)... | ecosystem: Engineered > Bioreactor > Anaerobic >...
CCCATCTCCCGAAGAATGCGCTCTTTATCTAAATCAATTACCATACCGGTTGTTTGAAAGTTTTCTTCGCTCATAATATTAAAATTTTATTGTTTTTTTAAAAAAATGCAAGGGAGAATAAAAAATCTAATTTTTTAATTTTCAATTTTTAAACATGGGGATCTTCCAGTTTCTATCCACCAACAGACAACAATTTTTAATTTATCTTATTTCTCTTGCTTTTTTTCGTTTTTTCTTTAAAATAAATCTGTATGAAAAAAGACATCCATCCCAAATATTATCCTAAAGCTAAAGTGAAATGCGCTTGTGGCAATGTTTTTGAAATCGGTGCCACGGTACCAGAAATGGAAGTAGAAATTTGTTCTGCCTGTCATCCTTTCTATACCGGCAAAGAGAAAATTATTGATACAGCCGGCCGAGTAGATAAGTTTAAAAAGCGTCTCCAAAAACATTCAGAAATAGCCAAACAAGCCAAACCTAAAACTGTCAAAAAGGCAGTTAAAAAAACTGCAAAAACCAGAGAAGCTAAATAAAATGTCTGAAGTTAATAGCGTTATTTTAGAAATTAGAGCGGGAGTTGGCGGCGAGGAAGCCGCTCTTTTTGCTGCTGAGTTATTACGCATGTATCAAAGATATGCGCAAAAACGAGGCTGGCAAAGTACACTTTTAGATATTAGCTACAGTTCGCTGGGCGGCGTTAAAGAAGCTGTTTTAGAAATTACTGGCGATGGGGTTGAAATTTTAAAAAATGAGGGCGGCGTTCATCGCGTCCAACGTATTCCAGCCACAGAAAAATCAGGTCGCGTTCACACCTCAACTGCCTCAGTGGCGGTAATGTCCCGACCAAAAGAAGCCAAAATCGACATTAAACCCGAAGATTTAGAAATTACTTTTTTTCGTTCCTCTGGCCCCGGCGGTCAAAATGTTAATAAGGTAGAAACGGCTGTTCGCGTTCTGCATAAACCCAGTGGCCTCATTGTTTCCTGTCAAAGCGAACGCTCCCAGTTTAAAAATCGAGAAAAGGCAATTGAAATGCTTAAAACAAAACTTTATGAAGCCAAATGGAGTGCTGATCAGGGAAAAATTTCCGAGGAAAGACGCCAACAAATCGGCACTGCCGATCGTTCAGAAAAAATCAAAACTTATAATTTTCCTCAAGATCGTTTAACTGATCATCGCTATAAGAAAAATTTCCACAATTTAGAAAAAATCATGGATGGTGATTTGGATGATGTACTAAAAATTTATCAAAAAAATCCCTCTGTTAATCAATAGAATCAATAATTTTTGCCAAATTTAAATAATTTACCCTAAATTTGAATTGCGGATATCTGCTTCAAATTGTTGAGCCTTATCGGCAACCCACTGACCGTAACTATAAAGATAACTGCGCCAGCGGCTACCGGCATAATAACGGGCTGCTGCTTCTCTTTCAGCTGCATAAGTTTGCTTGTCCGCTCCAAGATCTTTTAGTAGTAATGCCATAGCCACAAAAGCGTCCACATTTCTCCAGGGAGAAGGCGGATTATTACCAGTAATTTTTGCTACTTTGTCTTTATATAGCCACCAAGTAGAAGGAATAAATTGAGCTGGGCCCATTGCTCCGCCATAAGCACCGTCGGCATTCGCACAAGATACCGAAACACTATCTGGATTAATACCTAATTCCTGAGTAATTTTCAAAAATATCGGCTGGTCGCGTGTCGGATGCATCGCAGTTTTCCAATTACACTTACCCACATTGCGTCCAAAAGCCGATTCACGATCCAAAATAGCCAAAAGGAAGGAAGCTCGAACGCCTGTTTGTTCTGAAGCAAATTTAGCTAATTTATAGGCTTCTTCAAAACTCATTTCACCGCCACCCAACAAAGTAAAAATGCGGCTTTTGATTTGGGCGGCTGTTTGTTGTGATTTTTTAAGTAATTCCTGATATTTGCTTTCTTGACCTTTAGTTACTTGCATCAAATTATTTTTTTCTTTCTTTTTCGCTTCTAATTCCTTTCTCTGCGCCTCCTGAATATTCTTCAATTCTAAAACTTCCTGACGTTGGTTAGCTAAATCTTCCCGCTGAGCTATTAAGTTAGCTTTTAAATTAATCAGTTCGTCTAAACTTCTTTTTATTTCGCTTTCCAAGCTCGTTAAGTCATTAACCGCTGAAAAAGCATCGGACAATGTATTTTCGCCTAAAAAAACCACGAGAGGGCTTTTTTGACCTTCTTCGTAAATCTGCCGCAAAGCATAAACCAGCATATCTTGCGTTGCATCAATACTGCTTTGCGTTTTAGTCACGCTAACTCTTAAGGTATCAATCTGACTATCGAGTTTAGCCAACTGTAAATTTGTAGCTTTAATCTGCAAATTTAATTTATTAATTTGAGCGTCTAAAAGTTGGATACTCTGGTTTAGGGTTTTAGCCTGAGCTTGCAAATTAATAATATTATTCTGATAAGAATCTATCTCTGCTTCTATTCTTTGTAATTCTTGTTCTAATGCTTGTCGTTCTGCGGCTGATTCCTGTGATAACGCCACAGGCGCTAATGAAGTCAAAGTTGTATTAAGGGCAATGAAAGCTATTAAAACTATCAAGACTAAAATATCCTGAAAAATTTTAGGAAAATGACGATGATAACCAAAAGAACGCCCTAAGGGATCGGGCAATTTTTGAAAAACATTTCGACCCCCCTTCTCTAAAACATCAGCGACAATTTTAGGTTTTCCTAAATTTTTACTCATTGTGTTAGAGATTAGCTTTGAGCTTCTCCTGCCTTTTCTTCTTTCCGTTCCGCTTTCTTCTCTTCTGTTTCTATCTTTACTTCAGAAATTGCTTCCGCTGTCGGCGCGGCTGCAACTACCTCCTCTTCTCGTGGTGGTATTACGGATACAATAGCGGTCTCTGGAGAAGCCGAAACCTTAATCGTGGCTGGCAAATTTAGATCTTTTATGCAAATTTTTGAATCAATGGCCTCTAATTTTGAAATATCTACCACGAAACTATGCGGCAAATCTTGGGGTAATGCCTCAACTTCAATTTCATCCATATTTTTCACCAACACGCCGCCCAAATTTTTAATAGCCGGCGCCTCCCCTACCAATTCCACTGGAATATGGGTTTTGATTTTCTGTCCTTTTTGAATCTGGTAAAAATCAACGTGAATCGGCTGGTGGGATAAATAATGGCGCTGAATTTCATAAATTAAAACCGGATGCGTCTCTTTCTTCTTCGCTCCTTCAATTACCAAATCAATAACCGTTGACTCGCCGGCTTCTTTTAAAACATCCGCAAATTCTTTCTGATTTACGGCCACGTGAATATTTTCAATTCCCTTACCATAAAGCACGGCTGGAATATAGCCTTCCTTTAAATAGTGCTTGGGGTTTTTCTTTGTATCTCTTAAAATAACTTTTAATTCCATAGTAAAACCATTCTAACAAAAAAAATCCTCGCCGTCAACTATGCTCTTTGAGATTTTATTCTCTAACTTTTCGGCCATCAAAAAAGTGCTCGGTTTGGTAAATGCATTTCCGTTGAATGGGAAAATGTCTCAATGATGATTTCTTAGCAATTATTTTTATCCCCCAAACCCCAGCCGCTCATTTAGATGAGACTAACCCTTTATAATATTTCAGCAAACCGCGGAAATTTTTGGTCCGTTTCCATTCCTCAGCTAGTTTCAATCGCATTTCCTGATGTTCTTTATAGCCATAATCGGGGCGGGATAAAATGTCTCCCATTTCCTCATTTAATAAAACTGTCGCCGACTCTTGGAAAACCCCAAATTCTTTTGGACTGAGCTTTAAAGTATCGCGGCAATAAATTCCATAATTGCGCCAAAGCTCAATATGCATTATTTCATGAGCTGCAACTGTATCAACCATCTCATCATCCATTCTCACCATAAAAGTTCTCGCTGATGCATCAAATGGACAACTGCCAGCGCTAGTTAAATAAGCCTTATAAATAACATCGGTCGGTATCTGGATGTCTAAAATTTTCTCCAATCGTTTAAAATATTCATCATTAATTTTATCCCAATCCTTCTGAAACCTTTCGATTTTTTGATTAATCAGTTCTCCTTTTTTTATTAAATTCTGCTTTAAAAAATCGGAAACTATCCGATCTTGGACAAATGGATCTCTTTCTGTTTTTAAATTATTCACCAATTCGAGCGGCAATCGACCATACTGTCTTTTCACATCTCCTCCGAAATCCGAAGGATGATTAACAACCCTCAAAATGTTTTTCTTATCTTCATTTATATCGTATTGAAATTGAACGTTTGATTTCATAAAAATACTCTTTTTACCAAATTTTAGATAATTAACTGCTTAAAATTCATTAGAGTCAGAAACAAAATCAGTTTTTAAATAAAAAGCGATAATGGTTTTCCATTATCGCTTTTGAATAAGAGATTTTAATTTTTGAGTCAATTCATTGCGTTTGACCGTTAGCTGTTCACCACGTTGGAGGTCTTTAATGGTAATTTCATTTTTAGATTTTTCATCATTCATTTTTAGACTTTTCATCAGGACCATAGAAAAGGCAGAAACGAGCACCTCGCTTTAAGGCTAAGCGAATCTGATTGCCAATTTTTCCTTCTTCCAATGAAATTTCAACGGATATGCCACTATTTCTTAATTCTTCGGCAATATCCACTACATCGGTCCGAAAATTACCATCCCAGAGAGTAACAAACACCTGTAACGATGATATTGGCTGTTCCTCCTGATCATCACTAATTTCAACCATTGACATTAAACGATCGATTCCCAAAGAGCCCCCACAGGCTGGAATTCGCTTCTCTGTAAACATTTCGATGAGGTTATCGTAACGTCCGCCTGAAGCAATAGCACCATCCCTTCCCTTGAGGTAAATCTCAAAAATGGGACCTGTATAGTAGTTAAGACCTCGCACTAAAAGCGGAGAGAATTTCACTTCACAGCCTTTCAAAACAGGGGTCAGCAAAGAAGTCAATTCTTCTACTTCTCGTAATCCTTCTCTACCAATAGCATTCTCTCTGATTTTATTCTCCAAATCATTACCAACTTGCCGCAAATCGCATTCAAATTGACTCATAATTGATGGCGGGAGATCAATTTTTTTCAATTCACAAATAACACCCTCAGTTCCAATTTTATCGATCTTGTCTAAATTAATTAATGTGGCCTCTTGCAAACTCTTTGGAACTCCATATGCTTCAATAATGCCCGCTAAGACCTTGCGAGAATTCAACAGAATAACAAAATTAGAGAGATTAAATCGAGATAGAATTTTTACTAAAGCAAGGACAATGTCGGCATCAGCTAAAAGCGACGGGCTGTTAACAATATCGATGTCACATTGGTAGAATTCGCGAAACCGTCCCTTTCCCGGTCGATCCGCCCGCCACACTGGACCAATCTGATAGCGACGAAAAGGCCGTGGAAGTTCATTTTGATAACGCGCAAAAAAACGGGCTAAAGGAACTGTCAAATCGTAACGAAGAGCTAAATCTGATTCACCGCTTATCGCCTGTTCTCCTCGTTTGAGAATTCTAAAAATAAGCTTTTCGCCCTCACTCCCATACTTGCCCATTAATATCTCAGTGCGTTCCAAGGCGGGCGTATCCATTGGCAAAAAACCAAAACTTTCAAATACTTCTCTAATAATATTCAAAGCGCGCTCCCGCCTTTTAACCTCTTGTGGTAGAAAATCTCTCATTCCTGTTGGTGGTAATAAGTTGCTTTTTTTCATATTTAATAACTCCTCGCCTCATCAATAGAATTATTATCTACAATAATCATTTTATAAGGAATATCTGCATTGTCCGGATGCTTTTTAAACAGAGTTCCAATAAGGCGAGGGATTCTAGGAACAGATAATAATTGTAACATAACACTTTATTAATTAAAAATTCAAATCTTTACTGATAATTTTTGCACTTTTTAAAATATACTTGTCGTGTTGATATGTTAATAATCACATCGCTTTTAAATTCAGCGGTTTCCAAAAAAACATCTGAAATTTCTTTATCTTTAATTTTTTCCATTAAATCTAATGGGTTCTTGATATTTCATTAATATTTCTTTATTTTTAACTGTTTGCAAACCAAATTGATTCCAAATTGCAAATTTTTCTTTCAACTCATCGCTCCACTCAATAATAATGCTAATAAAGCAATCTAAAATGTCGCCAAATTGTTTATCTTTTATGTATCGCCATTGTTCATAAATATCTTTAAAAAAGAGAGTGATTGGTATTTTTTTATTCTTTGTCTGATCATAAATATAAATCTGATGTAGATCTGGATTCCCTAAATAATTTTTGGCATCAATAATTTCCATTAAAGGTTCTTGAGTCATTAAAACCGCGGCTAAAATTTCTTTTAAATAGTAAATTAGAACCCAATCGAGGGACTGCGCCGAAGAATCTTTCTTTAGGAGATCAAAAAGGATTAAATGCGATATTTCGTGAATAGACCAAAAAACAACATCTTTGCTGTTAGGATCGCCATAAATTTCTCCTAAAATAGAGTAATAAAAGACATTGTCCTCAAAAGGACTATTAGGCAGAATAGTGGGAATAACCGTATAGTCAGGTTGATTTTCTGGCCATTGATAATCCATTAAACAAGCCAGTTCTTTAAGTGCAGCCGCCGATTTTTCTGCTAATAATTTTTGAGATTTTTCTTCAATATCTTGAATTTTTCGCTGATGTTTGTTTCTAAAATCAACGATAAAATCTCGAATAATTTTTTCTTCTAATGCTTTATCCTGAATAATTGCATTATTCAGACGATTTTTTAAGTCTGGCAGAGTTTCAAAAACCAAATTTTTCAACCATGGCAGATTAGAATTATGCAATGCTCTTAAAAATTGATGGGCTTCTTTTTCCAAATCATATTCAATTTTAATCTCTGGTATTTTCATTTTGATTAATTTTAATACTTTTTATAAAAAATTACAGAAGCCCATCGAGCCTCTGTAAAAATTTTTAAGATTTATTTTCGCAATTACAATCACATTCACTATAGCACTGCGAACAAGGACAAAAACCACAATCACATTTGCATTGGCTGCCATCTGGATAATTACATTCCACAGACCCAGCTAAATTTTTAGTTGCTTGAATTCCACAAGGTGACTCATCTGAAGCAATATTTGTTAAATTCAGCATTGCTAATAATTTTTCCATATTTATCATCCCTGTAATACTTCAGGACCTTTACGTCGCCCTGTAATAAAATTTTATTGCCATCCTCATTTACCTAAAATTCGTCTGGAAGCATAGAATTGGCTCACTCCCCGAGATCAAAAAGTCACATTCCTAGCTAAAATATGATCATTCTACAAACATGGAGGATGTATCAAACGTGTCTGAACCTAGACATCCTAAAAAAATATAGGTGGATGCTAAAAAATAGATCTGATTATATATTTTTTAGACTCCGTTTGTGAAATGTTCGTGTTTGTTTATAATTATAAGTATGGCGAAATTTCGTTTCCCAACAAATAAAGAGTTTAATAAAATAAGATGGTTTTTGAAAGATCGATTTAACTATCTTCTTCCCGATTTTTTGAAACTTTTGATTAAAATCAAAGGGGGGGATCGCAAATTCTTCCGCATCTATAGTTTTTCTGAAAAAATAATTCCTAAAATGCGTTTTGAAAATATAGGGTTGTTTATGGGTACATGGGAAAGAAATGCCTTTAGAGTATCATTGGAAGCTGCCGAAATAATTGGTAAGAATGCGACTAAAAATTTCATTAATCTTAGCTTAAAAGAAGCTGAGGATTGGCTGCGTGGTAAAAATTTACAAAAAAATGTTGCACAGGGAAGCTATTTAATTAAATATAAAAATAGGTTCCTTGGAGGAGGGTATTCCGATGGCAAACAAATTATCAACTATTTACCTAAAATATTTAACATTCGGCTTACACCTTCAAAAACCCGCCCCAAAAACCATTTTCAACAGAAAGAAAATAAAAAAATCAATATTAACAATCAAGAATTTATTGCCTATCATCAATCTTTAACTGGATTAAACTTTAATTTATTTATTCAAGAATTATCTCATCCACACAAAGAATCAATAAGGGTTAATCCTCTCAAAACATTAGTCGAAAAATTACTGCAGGAGCTCCCCGATCTTAAATTAAAACCTATTCCGTGGAGCCCCTACGGTTATTGGGTAGAAAATGAGAATTGCTGTTTAAGCAATAATCTGAATTATATACTTGGAGATTACTATATTCAGGAAGCTTCTTCGATGGCCGCTGTAGTAGCCCTCGACCCTCGCCCTGGAGAGAAAATTTTAGATCTATGTGCTGCGCCAGGATCAAAAACCACTCAAATAGGCGAATACCTGAAACAGCGAGGCTTTATTATCGCCAATGATCTAAATTCAAAACGAACAGAAATTCTAACAAGTAATATCCAAAGGCATGGTTTAATGAATGTCATAGTCACAAATATGGATGGGAGGTTTTTTAATAAATGCGGAATGAAATTTGATAAAGTATTGGTTGATGCTCCTTGCTCAGCGGTAGGAAAAGATGCCGCTTCTATTCACAAATGGAGCAGAAGTGTTGTCCTAAGATTAAGCAAATTACAAAAAGAACTTATTGTTAGCGGTTTTCAAAGCTTGACCAAAGGAGGTGTAATGGTTTATTCTACTTGCACAACTCCGCTGGAAGAAAATGAAGAGGTCGTGGAATATCTGCTTAATAAATATCGGGGCGAGGCTCTCTTGGAAAAAATTTCTATTTCTGGCTTAAATTTCATCCCAGGATTAACTTCCGCAACTCGCAATGCTATTAGAATATTTCCATACCATAATCACACGGATAGTTTTTTTATAGCCTTAATTAAAAAGTTAAAATAAGTTTGATATTTCTTATAAATTTTTGCAGGGATATTTGTGGTACTGAATAAATTTTCTGGATTTTGATGAAAAGCTTCTAAATTTCGAGTAGATAAACGCTTTACAGGCCCCCGGACAGAGAGATGGCAAACAGCAAGATAAGCATCTATTGGGGATTTCGCACTTAAGAAGATCCGAAAAATATTTATGACTCGAAAAATCAATCTCTTTATCAAAGATATTGCCTAATTTGGTTTCTTTAAAATTAATAAATAAACCGCAGGGATATACATCCCCATTTGGAATAATTGCTAATTCTTCTGTCCCCGCCGGACAGCCTTTTTCTTTTATGCCATATATGTTCAAGAGATCTTTATTTTTTTTAATTAAATTATATATCCAAATCATTTCTTCATTATTTAAAAATCTATTTTCTATTTTCTGTCCTCGGCCTACAGGAATATAACTTCCGACAGAAATTCCATTTACCTTCAATCTTCTTGCCAAAGTCATAAATTTTCCTATCTCTTTAAAATTATCTTTTGTAATCGTAAAACCTAAAACTACTCTGATTTTTCTTTCCACCAGAACCTTAATATTTTCGATAACTCTAAAAAAATAGGGAGAATTCCTAATAATTTTATATGTTGCCGGTGTTGCGGCGTCTAGGCTGACTAAGACTGTCACCCCTTTAATTGTTTCTAAAAGAGAAAGTGTTTCGTTGTTAATAATTAAACCATTCGTAGAAATACTTTTTATTTTGATACTCGCATTAAGACAAGATGTTAAAAAATTATTCAATTTTTCCTGTTCTAAAAATGGCTCGCCACCCAATACATCTATTTGTTCAATGCCTATCTTTTGAAATGCTCTGATTATCTCAGTTACTGTTTTCTCTTTCCTTTTATGAAAAAACTCCTCAGGAAGGTAACAATAAGGACAGGAAAAATTGCATTTATAAGTAATAAAATAACTTATTCGTTTAGGAAACGAATTTTTATTTTCCAACATTTTAATAGCTACTTTTAATTTAATTTCTTCTCCTTCCTTACCTTTTTTGTTTTTTTATCCCTCTTTTCTGCTTTAGCAGCAGATTTATTAGGGCATCCTTTCCTCCCCCAACACATATTTTCTAACAATTTACTCGACCTTCACAAATAATTATATGGTACCAGCTATAAATTGTCAACTGTTTGTACTGGTCCATTGATACACTCGTCATAGTTTTACAAAAATTTAAAGGTGGATTGTCTATTTGAACCATCGACAGACGGCTTCTTTTGCCTATCTATCAATGGACAGGCAGGCGTTCAGAGACAATGCTGCAAAAATTTTTTGAGTTTTTCCGCCTATCGATAAGTAGAGGGATTTAAACTTTCTATTTTCTTTTCCCTTCTTTGATGGCTTCTATTAAAAGCAGTAAACTAATAACGCCGCTCAGGCCCGATATCAATTGTAAATGGCTGCGTATTCCCAGCCAAACCGCTGCAGCCGGCCAATAAATAATTGCCCAGATCAAAAGACAATATTCTAATAAATACTGAGCCAAAAGCAGAGACACATAAGCTGCGATTGTCTTCAAGATTCGATAAGTTTGTGGATCTAATTTTTTCTCAAAGTAATCTAATTTCATAATAATTTATAGCCGAATTACCCCTTTGATAAGATTTTGCCTTAAAACTTCTTCTAATTTCTCTCGGCTAAAATATCTCACAAAAATTTCGTTCCACAGCGCCTCTTGATGATGATATAAATATTTTATCCGCTCTTTTTCTTTCACCAAAGACATCACATTATCAATCATATTGAAACTCACCAGATCTTCTCCTCCATTCTCATCTAGGAAATAGTCACCCACCCAGTCCAAATTCTCCCAATAAGTAAAATCATCATCTATACCTCCAAGCAAATTCCCAAACTTCACAATATCATTGCCCGCCTTATACCAATGTACGGCTTCGGGATTAAGATGCGGAATAAATAAGCGCGGGTCATTTTCGTTCTCTTTGGCCAAATACTGCTGAATAATCAACCATTCGCAAACATTGGAATCATTACTTAATTTCCCGCCCAAATCTCCTTTTAACAAAGTAATTAGTTTGTGAGCAAAGTCATTATCTGTACTATATTGTTTAAAAATATCTGAATAGAATTTCACTTCATAATAATAATGAAGAATAAGCGAAAACATCCGCAAAATTTCACCCGGAATATTCAAAGCAACCGGAATCACAAAGATCACGCCAAATTCTTTTAAATGGCTGATGTTATGATATTTTTTCGCCACAAATTTTTCCGCCGCCGAACGCCATTTTTCTGATAGCGCCTTTAATTTAATTTCCCGCTCTTCAAAATCTTCAGCCTTCAACGTTTCATATTGCTTAAAAAACACATCGTTCAACCAATCCCCATCTTCAACAAAACGCAAAGCCGCAAAGACTTCTTCAAGATCTTCTTTTTGAAGCATTTCCGCCACGGAATGATAACCTAAATAATTCAGGATTTTTTGGGGTGGCTCTTTTTTTAATAATTCTTCTGCTCTTTCTTTTTTCAGGAAAAAACCAATAAGCGGCGGCTGATTATTCTTAATAAAATCAAGTACGCGCTGGCAATCTTCAATTTTGGCTGCCGAAACATTGCCCAATCTCTGGGTAAAAATTTTATCGGCTTGACCAATTTTTTTCAAAATCGCATGAGAAATTTCTTCAGCCGTTTGATTTTTAATTCCCAACTTTTCTATTCGATCTGCGATAATTTCACTGTTTTCCTGAATGAG
>Ga0208825_1002624_pt1 | contig 11611 bp, 9 predicted proteins | sample AD_UKC113_MetaG_FD_184450 | JGI IMG/M metagenome (GOLD analysis project Ga0208825, IMG submission 184450) | Active sludge microbial communities of municipal wastewater-treating anaerobic digesters from Hong Kong - AD_UKC113_MetaG (SPAdes)... | ecosystem: Engineered > Bioreactor > Anaerobic >...
TCAGATAACACTACTATTTTAAACTTAGAACAAACAAAAGAAAAGTTACTCTCACTAGATTACATACAGAAAGAACTTGAAGATTTTAAAAATGGTGGAACAACACTTATTGCAAGTGAAGGATTTTAAAATTAAGAAAGGTTGATATTATGAATATATTGGTAACAGGTGCAAAAGGATTCGTCGGGAAGAACTTAATTGCAGAATTAAAAAATTGTGGATACAAAAATGTCTATCAATTTGATGTAGACACTCCAAAGGAGAAATTAGAAGAGTATACAGAGAATTGCAATTTTGTTTTTCATTTAGCTGGAGTGAATAGACCAGAAGACCCCGAAGAATTTATGAAAGGAAATTATGGCTTTACGCTGGAATTGTTAGAAAAATTGAAAGCACACAACAATAAAAGCCCGATACTTTTAACTTCATCAATACAAGCAGAATTGGATAATCCATACGGAAAAAGCAAAAAGGCTGGGGAAGATTTACTATTTCAATATTCAAAAGAAAATAACGTCGAGGTTTATGTATATAGACTGCCTAATCTTTTTGGAAAATGGAGTAAGCCAAATTATAATAGTGTTGTAGCAACTTTCTGCCACAATGTAGCAAGAGATTTAGAGATAAAAATAAACAATTCAAAATCAGAACTAACTTTGTGTTACATAGACGATATCTTGGATGAATTTAAAAGAGCACTCATGAATAAACCAACGAAACAAGGCAATTACTGTTATGTACCTGTAACGTATAATACGACAGTTGGGGAACTTGCAGAAATAATAAAGAGCTTCAAAGAGACAAGGAAAAATTTAGATATTCCTAATATGTCAAACCCATTTATTAAAAAACTGTACAGTACTTATTTAAGTTACTTACCAGAAGATAAATTTAGCTATGAACTAAAAATGAATGTTGACAACAGGGGTTCTTTTACGGAGTTTATAAGGACCTTAGATAGAGGCCAGGTGTCAATAAACGTTATAAAGCCTGGAATTACTAAAGGGAACCATTGGCATCATACAAAAAATGAAAAGTTTTTGGTAGTATATGGAGAAGGAATTATTAGATTTAGAAAAATAGATTCTCAAGAAATTATAGAATATAATGTAAATGGAGACAAGTTAGAAGTAGTAGATATTCCACCAGGATATACCCACAACATAGAAAATGTAGGAAAAACAGACATGGTTGTTGTAATGTGGGCAAATGAACCTTTTGACCCAGAAAATCCTGATACTTACTATTTGGAGGTTTAAGTGTGAACAAACTTAAAGTTATGACTGTTGTAGGAACAAGGCCCGAAATAATAAGGTTATCCCAAGTGATTAGAAAATTAGAAGAGTCAGAAGCTATAGAACATTATTTAGTTCATACAGGGCAGAATTATGACTATGAATTAAATGAGATTTTCTTTAGGGACTTAGAATTAAAAAAGCCCGATTACTTCTTAAATGCAGCTACTGGAAATGCTGTTGAAACTATCGGCAACATCCTTACAAAAATAGATCCTATCTTAGAAGAAATAAAACCAGACGCATTTCTAGTTTTGGGAGATACCAACAGCTGTTTGTCTGCATATGCAGCAAAAAGAAGACATATCCCTGTTTTTCATATGGAAGCGGGGAACAGATGCTTTGATCAAAGGGTTCCTGAAGAATTAAATAGAAAGATAGTGGATCAAATAGCTGATATAAACCTTGTATATAGTGATTTAGCCCGAGAACATCTTATCAGAGAAGGATTCCCATCAGATAGAGTAATAAAAACAGGAAGTCCAATGTACGAAGTATTAAATAGCAAAAAAGAGGAGATAGAAAAATCCGAAATTTTAAGTAAATTGAGCTTAAAAGAAGACCAATATTTTGTAGTCTCGGCACATAGAGAAGAGAATATAAATTCTGAAAGCAATTTTAACAATTTAATAGATAGTTTGAACGAAATAGCAAGAGTATATCAACTACCGATAATCTTTAGTACACACCCCAGAACAAGAAAAATGATAGAATCAAAAGATGTAAAACTTCATCCATTAATTAGAACAGAAAAACCCTTTGGTTTCATCGACTACATCAAGTTGCAAATGAATGCAAAGGCCGTTTTAAGTGATAGTGGAACAATAAGCGAAGAAACATCTATATTAAAATTAAAAGCCTTAAATATTAGAGAAGCCCATGAAAGGCCAGAAGCAATGGAAGAAGCAACTGTGATGATGGTAGGGTTAAGTAAAGAAAGGATACTCCAGGGATTAAAGATATTAGAAAAACAAAATAAAGAAACAATAAAACCTGTTGATGATTACATAGTTCCAAATGTGTCTGACAAAGTATTAAGAATAATTATCTCTTATACAGATTATGTCAACAGAATTGTTTGGGGGAAATATTAAAATGAAAGTATTGCAAATTAACATAGTTTTATGTAAAAGTAATAGCAAGCAATCAACACAGAAAAATGTTTAATTAAGCATCAGGATTTTTTGAAGTAAGGCCATATTGTAATTTAAATATTATGAAGAAAAATCAATTTATCAGAAACAACATCACTGTTTTCAATAGTGATAGATAAGGAAACTATACATCAGACAATGAAAGAACTTGAACCAGAACAATATTCGAAAATGAGTAAAGCAAGCAATCCTTTTGGAGATGGAAAGCATCTGAGAGAATTCTTGAATTCTTGAAATATGAGTAGAATTCGAGATAATTTAAAAAATTCCTAGGTTTTTAATTAATAGGTTTTCAGAAACGTAAATCTGATTTATGTTTAAAATATTAAAAACTACTGAGAGGGCTTGGCTTGAGAGAATTATTAGTGCTTTCTGCTCACATACCTGATACAAGAATAATCAAAAGGTTGAACTCCTTGAATAAGTTTTTTGATGAGAGTCATCTGTTGTATTGGGAAAGAGATTTTGGAAATGGCTTTTCTTTTCCTAAAATTGAAGGAGTAATATCTGAAAGTATAAGTACAACTTCTAACCCTTCTCTTGTAAAAAGAATTTTTGAAAACAGAAGTCTAAGAGAAAAAACAGTAAACAAAATTTTGACATATGGTCCTGATGTCATATATATATCAGGAGTAGAACTCCTATGGGCAATTAAGAAAGTACCATTCAAAAGAAAACCTATAATAATTTTGGAAATCGCTGATTTACCCGCCAACACTCATATTTCAAAACTTGGCTTCTTTGGGAAATTCGTTGAGAAAATTCTTATAAATGTTGTGAAAGAAGTACCTGACTACTACGTAATTACTTCGCCAGGCTTTTATCATGGATATTATGAGAGATATGGTTTTGATAAAAATAAATTTTTCGTTTTCGAGAATGTCCCTCCAAAAGATATATTTGAGACTTTTAAAATAGATCCTGAAAAAGTTACGGATAAGGAAAAGTTAGTCATAGGTTACATTGGAGCGGTAGCTTATTACTCTTCACTAAGAACACTTTTTGAAGCTTGTAAGAATATCCAAAATGTAGAGATAGTAGTAGCTGGAAAAGGTCCAGATTCTGAGAAGGTTGAAAGAGAAGCTAAAAAATATAGAAATGTTAAAGTACTTGGAAGATATAATTATGAACAAGATATTTCTAGACTTTATTCGATGGTCGACGTTGTTTATTCTTTGTACAATACAGATAATTATAATGTAAAGCTTGCACTTCCAAATAAACTATATGAATCTATTGTTTGTGGAAAGCCAATAATTGTGGCAAGAGGGACATATTTAGAGGAGTATGTAAAGAAACTTGGTGTAGGATTCTCGGCTCCATATAACGATGTTGAAGCACTGCGAGCTCTCATTGAAGATATCAATAACGATAGAAAGAAACTTTCTGATATTTCGAGAAAATGTGTGGAAATCAGAAATGATTATTTTTACGAATCAATAGAGGAAGAATTTATAGAATGGTTAGAGCGTATATACTTTCTATATGATGGAAAATAGTTGCTTTATAATTAACCTGTTTAAAGATTCGTGTTAAAGATTAAAATTTAAAACGAATTGGTGCGAATTTAATAAATTGTGTAAATGAGAAATAAAAAAAGGTTTTTAAATGGAAGCAGAAAGGGAGAAATTATGAAAAAATTTTTGATTGGGATTTGTTTTATTCTTATTTTGTTTTCGTTTGCTCTTTATAATTTACGTCTATTACCTTTAATTATTAATGCTTTTTCTATAATTTTTTTACTTTTATTCACTACTGATTTCAAAATCACTGTAAATCTTAGAGATATAATCAGTATTATATCAATATACACATGCATCTTATTCTTATCTTTTTATTGGAAGAATAATATGGCTTTCGATTTCAACGAATTCATTAGCTCATTTGTGATTTTCATGATATATTTAATTATCTTTTCAGTGTATTTTAATAATTATCAGAATATTCCTCATAAATACCGTAATATTTTTGTTCAGATATATAAATATTTCTTGATAGTAAATTTTATCGTTATTTTGGCTCAATTCATATTAGAGTTTACACTAAATTTTAGACTACTCTTCCCTTGGCAGCCAACAAGAAGCCAAAGGCAGATGGGAATTATGTCTGAACCTTCTCATAATGCTATGATATATTTACCTTTTATTTTTGAAAACAGAATCTTTGACCATCGATTTGGCGTGTTAATGATGACGTTAATAACTTTATTAAGTGCATCTGCCTCTTTTTTTGTACTTTACATATTTTATTTAGTTCTACTTCTAAGGAACTTAAAATTAAAAATTAATAATCTACTAGCTGTTACGGCCATTATTTTATTAGTATCGTTATTTGTTTTTGGCATCGATTATAGCAATCTAAACCTCTTTATTAGATTATCAAGAATAGGCATTAATGATGCTTCGAGTTTCACAAGATTATATAAAGGGTTTGTTTTATTTGAAAATAATGGCTTTGTGCATAATGTTCTAGGCGATGGACCTGGCAACAATGTTCTTTCTGTCAATCGATATGATGGAAAGTATTATACTCTAGTAAACTTAGAAGGAGAAATGATGTCAGGAGTTTTTGCAAATGTTTTTAGTTACGGAATTGTACTTGCAATAGCTATATATATTTTTATCTATGTTAACATAAAAAAGGCACATTTAGAAACAATGTTCCTTTTTCTAATTCTCTTCACTTTTTACTCAGGAGAAGGATTTTCTAATTATATCTTTTATAATGTGTTAATTGTAACGAGTTTGATAGATCTGCATGCAGTTAACAAAGAAGATACTTGACGAAAACACCCAATAGAACAAAAGCATGGTTTGTTAGAACTCCAACAGTCGATCTCACATCTGCAGATGCTAAAGTAAACGTGTACCAAAAACAGGGCTGTGTGATCGGCGAGTATTCGGAGAGATGATTCAACCAATCCAAAAGACAGAATAGTCTTGAATCGGAAGTTGAATTACTACGAGAAGATGCTGCTGGAAAAGGAAATACAGTTGAGGATAGTATTAGACCAGATTGAGTTATTAAAAAAAACGAACGACAAGAGAGGGAATCAAGGGAAGTAAAACGAAATATGTTGGAAGCATATTGTTAAGTTTGAAGTACAAGAGGTATGGAGTATGCCTGAGATATCTTCTAAGATACTTTCAGATGAGTTCGAGCACATTTTACACAACAACACGAACGTTCTTTTCGATCGATGGGATAAAGAAAAAGGAGAAGAGAAGGTACAAAGGATACTCGATGAAAACGACAGGGGCTCAATTCTGCTGAATAGCAATTTGGAATTCAAGGAATGGGTGAATATATTTCATGATGAACGAATGACAACAGCGATCATCGATAGATTGATTCACAACAGCCGTATAGTACTGTTCAATGGTGAGAGTTATCGATACAAGGTTCAAAAGATGAAAGTTCAACAAAACAGACAGAAAACATGACTCACTTTCTACAAGAGTGGTATACAATTAGATTAGCACAGTGGTACACTTTTCAGTTCGCAATAGCAGATACTGTTAACTTGGCGTGATGATAGCGAGTAAAGATTGAACAATGGCATACTTGTCACCTCCTAAGTCTTTGAATAAGTTGTGGATGTACACCCAGCCATTGATGTATTTCGGTATGTTACTGAATTTCTTGAAACCACGCTTGGCTCGTATGAAATCTTTGAGAAGTGAGTATCTCGATTCAACAGCATTGTTGTGACCAAGACGTACTCTTTGATGTACTTCTGAACCATATAGAGGAAGTCCATCAGTAGTAATAAGTTGAGATTGGAAGGTGTGATTATGAAAGTTGCATTTTTTCTTAGGAACCAGTTAAATGTTTACGGTGGTTTTGAAAAGATACTATCGACTCTATTAGATTATTTTAGATTAATGGGAGTAGATGTATCCATATATGTACTGCTTGAGGATGGTAGAGAAGTTCCGAACAATGGTGAAATTGTTCAACCATTTGAAAACGGATTCAAGACAATTAGATTTAAATACAGATACAATTCTTTTCTTAAACGAATTTCAAATTTGTTTGGACAAATAGATTTCCTTCTTTCCAACGATATTGGAGGTGAAGCATTATTTCAAGATTTGGATATTGCAATAATAGTAGAACCAATTATTTTGGCTCCTTTATCGATATTTTTGAAGAAGCATGGTTTCACAGGAAAAGTAGTTGGTTGGTTTCATAACAATATCTACTATCCTAGTTCATGGTTGAAGTATTTTTTCAAGAGGACCTTTCAAAAGAATATTTTAAGAAGCGGATTTAAGAATGCTGATTTTTTTCTATGCATATCAACTGGATTAGCAAAACAACTCACGAAACTGTCAGTACCATCAAACAAAGTTGCAGTAGTGTACAATCCAGTACTTCCTGATAAAGATTTTGATTCAGTTCAAAGATCGAAAGAGACAATATTTGCTTACATAGGTAGGATTAATAACACACAAAAGAACTTGAAATTCTTGTTAAAAGGACTTTCAAAACTTGAATTTGATTGGAAATTGAAGGTATTTGGCAAAGGGCCTGACGAAAATACGCTTTCTAAATATGCAGAAAAGCTGAAAATTAATGATAAGATAGAATGGCTTGGGTTCTGTGCTAATCCTTACGATGTTCTCAAGAAAGACGGTGTAACCGCCGTTGTCTTGACTTCACGTTTTGAAGGTTTGCCAACGGTTCTTATAGAGGCCGTTGCGCATGGTATTCCAGTTGTTTCATCAAATTGCAACACAGGACCTGATGACATAGTTATTTCAGGTGTTAATGGTTATCTTTATAAGCAGGGTAGTATCAAAGATTTTACAGAAAAACTCAAGAAAGTATCGTTTGAAACACAGAATTTTGCCGAATTAGGAAGGCTTATGCATTCAGTAGACAAGTTTCGAATAGAATCTGTCTGTGAAAACATTTATGAAAAGTTATTTGAGATTTACAGCGATTAAATTGTTTAAATCAAGTGTAAGTTTAAAGTTTTTTTCTCAGCTCTTCACTTTGTACTTTGTGTGTTTTGGTCTTAACACAGGATGTTAATGTGACATTTCCAATTTTGTTCATTGCGTCTAGTAATTTTCTAATACGTATACCCAAGATAAGATATATTTACTTGGAGTATGCCTGAGATATCTTCTAAGATACTTTCAGATGAGTTCGAGCACATTTTACACAACAACATAGACAGTCTTTTCAATTAATGATAATGATAGACAATGATCCACAATTTAAATCAAAGGCAAGGATACATATACTTCTACCAAAAGATAAGGCTGCAAGGGTCGTTAGGATACATGAAACCAAGTGAATAAGATGAACTATTAAACAAGAAAGAAAGTGGAAAAGGTACAATTAACAGAGTGGCTGTTGTGAAAAAATGAGACTCTCTTAATTATTCTCCAAAAACAGGGGGTTTAACCGCAATTTCAGAAGCAGATACAATTTGGAAAACAAGTTTGTCATACTTGGTGTAGCAAGTAAATGGGAATCTAGAAAAGGCTTACAATACTTTGTGAAACTATCAAAAATGCTTTCAGAAGGCGAAATTATTGCCCTTGTGGGGCTATCGAAGAAACAGTTGGAGATTTTACCACCAAACATTATAGGAATTGCGAGGACAAATAGTATAAATGAATTGGCAGAAATATACTCAGCAGCGGATGTGTTTGTAAATCCGACACTTGAAGAAAATTACCCAACGGTAAATCTTGAGGCACAAGCTTGCGGAACACCCGTTGTGACTTTCAATACGGGCGGTTCACCTGAAACAATTGACGAATCAACCGGTTACGTCGTAAAGAAGGGAGATATGAATGAACTGCTTAAAGCGATAAAGAAAATAGAAACTGATGGGAAAAAAACATATTTTGAACGATGTGTCAGTAGGGCAAAAATTTTTTCCAATAAGTATGATAGGTTTCAAGAATATGTTAGTTTATACACTGAACTTCCAAAGGAATTAAAAATATCGGCAAAATGACAGCATTGCACATACATATAGTTTTGTACCAATGCAGAAGTTAGTTCATACGACTTTGTGATTTTTGAAGAGAGTCACATGAGCTTTCGAAATGTTCAGTAAAGTTCTTTCAATTTGTTAAACTGAAAACTACTTCAGAATATGATCGGTAGGTAAATAGAGGTGACTAATATCCCAGCAAAAATGGAGTTGTCCACGATTTCAAGGATCATTTTATTGTTAGCTATTACTTTCTTGCTTCTTCTCACATACATCATCTCATATGTTCTTGCTATTCAGTCACTTTTTATTTCTACTGTGGCAGTCACTTTTCTATACTTTGGACTTTGTTGTTTAGCCTTTTTTGATAAAGGGTTCCCACTTTCAATTTTTATATTAACACTTGCATTCTTTAACATTGGAGGCGTTTTTGTAAGATGGTCTGAAACTCACCATATTTCACAGCAATCCATGAAATAGGTAAACCTGGTTATGATATCACTTTACACAGTAGTCTTTTCTTATGTAATTTTTCAGTTACTTTTCACTACCAACAAACGTATTTCAACTTATCGTGAAAACAAAGAGAAACCGCAAACACTGGATTACTCAAAAATCTTTGCTGAAATCACTTTTGCTTTATCAGCCTTTACAGGAATTTGCAAAATACTGCTAGGAATTGAAAAACGGATCTTTGTAATTCGCTATGGGTATGTATCTTATTACTCAAGCTTTAATACTAGCTTCCCATTTATTCAGAGATTTTCTATTCTGTCAGATATTTCTTTCTGGATATATATTTTCCAGAATGATAAAGTTACGAAAAGAAAAATATTCTCCTGGTTGTTATACTTTCTAAACCTGATACTCACACTCATGGTTGGGCAGCGCGGTCCGATAGTTCTTGGCCTATTAATGAGCACGCTTTATTGGTTTAGAATTACTGATCTCACCTCTGGGAAAAGTGGGCTAAAAGAATTAAGAAAGAAATTCACTAAGTTGTTTTTTGTTGTGGTGATACTATCTCCAGCTATGTTTTACTTCTTGAATTTATATGCTTACTTGAGGGTATGAGATTTACCTCCAGCAAGTGAGTTATCCGACGTGATTAAAGAGTTCCTAGTTTTGCAAGGAGACAGTGGCTTTTACAATGTTAACTTTGCTGCTAATGAGTATGCAAGTATGCCAAAGCCACAAAATACATCATACCTGTTAGCTCCGATAGTAAACATCGTACGCAACGGGTTAATTGGCAAAATTCTTGGAACATCAAAGGCGTTTGGTCAGACACGTGAATCTGCATGGTACTCCGGTTATTGGTCATACTACTTGTCTTACGTAACCTTGGGTAAGGGATTTTTAGAGGGAAGTGGTGTTGGAAGTAGTTACATTGTAGAAGCTTTTGCGGATTTGAGTTTCTTTGGAGTCTTTCTAATAAACATATTGTATGAATTTGTAATTGCTTTTTTCAACAGCCACAAAATTACAAATCCAATCATAAATGGTGTAATGTTTTGCATGTTAAGTGATATTTATTATGCGCCGAGAGCATTAGCATTCAGTTTTCTTGGTAATTTACTCAATTATTTAGTTCTATTAACAATTATCTTGCTATCAGTTTTATATTATTGGATCAGGAAGAAGCGTAGTCTATAAGAAATCAGAACAGCGTGAAGCGAAGTAACTTAACAACACATTTTTGCAGGCGTTGCATTAGATATCCTAGAGTGATAAGTATCAAATCCAAATTTGTGAGCAATATTGGACTCACCCAAGGAAGATGATACTCGAAAAGGGAAGACTCTTGGGGATAGCATTAGATCAAATAGAGTTACTAAAAAAAGCAAACAACAAGAAAGTGAATCAACAAAAGTAAAATCAACATATGTTGAGGATTTGTTATTAAGTCTGAAGTACAAGAGATTTGGAGTATGTCCGAAGTGTCTACCGAAGAAACTTTCATATGTGTTTAAACAGATTTTATTCGACAACACGAACAGTCTTTTCAATAGATTTGACAAAGAAAAAGAGCTAGAAGGAATACTAAACATACTGAAAAAGTTTGTAAGAAGATTCCGGAGTTATTCTCTGACGAGATGTAACGATGGTTATATAATTTCCAAGGATCTTATACCGACAAACTATAAATTAAAGTAAATCGCTGTTGTCAAAGCGAATTAAAAGAATCTAAAGTAAAAATCATATTATTCGTTGCAGCAGGAGGTAATATATGTCAGAAGGCAACGTTCTGTATGTAACTTTGATGGATAAGAATGACCCACGATTCATTGGTGTATTTAAAAAACTGCATTCAATAGAGAATACCTTTAGAAAAAGTGGTTACGATGTAGCACTCGTTTGTTTTAATAGGAAGGAAACAGTCGAGCTAGAAATTGACGAAAAACGAGTAGCGACATTTGAAATTCCAAAAACTACTGCCGATTTAAATTTATTGAATAAATACAAAAGAAGAAAGGTCATCCTCAATACAGTGTTTGAGCAGGTAGTGGATTTATATAAACCCGACGTTATAATATTGCGTTTTGTCTTGGCCGATCAGCTACTCATCCGTGCACTCAAAGAACTGAAGCACCGTGGTATACATATTATTCTTGATGTCCCAACATATCCCTATCATAAAGAACTTAAGACAAGTTTTTATTCCTTTTTAAAGTTGTCTCTAGACAAATTCTATGGAAGGATGTTTAAAAAGTATGTTGACTTTGTCTACTCTCCTTCAAATGAACCATACATTTTTGGTATACAAAACATACAGACAACAAATGGAATAGATTGTTCATCTATAAAGATTCAAAGACCAAGAGAACGTAAATTCGGAGATTTGCACTTCGTGAGTGTAGCAAATGTAAGCTTTTGGCACGGGTATGATAGAATCATAAGAGGAATGTACGAATACTATAAAAGCAATCCATCAAAGCCTGTATACTATCATTGTGTTGGAGAAGGGGATGCACTGCCTGAGCTTAAAAAATTGGTTAATGAACTTGATCTGAACAGCCATATTATTTTCCACGGAGCAAAAACAGGAGAAGATTTGGATAGACTTGTTGACGAGTGTGATATAGCATTTGGTAGTTTAGGATTTCATAGAACGGGTTTAACTGGTGGCTCTCCTCTAAAAGCCCGAGAATACTGTGCAAGAGGCATTCCTTTTGTTATTGCGTATGACGATTGGGATTTCC
>Ga0208825_1002626_pt1 | contig 11609 bp, 12 predicted proteins | sample AD_UKC113_MetaG_FD_184450 | JGI IMG/M metagenome (GOLD analysis project Ga0208825, IMG submission 184450) | Active sludge microbial communities of municipal wastewater-treating anaerobic digesters from Hong Kong - AD_UKC113_MetaG (SPAdes)... | ecosystem: Engineered > Bioreactor > Anaerobic >...
CCCCGCCTTCGCAATGCCTTATGTAGCGGTTTCCAACTCTTCCACTCTTTCATTTGCTTCTTCCGCAACCGCCGCCGAATCCACTCCATTAACTGCGTAAATAACTTTTTGCAATTGGTCTGCGTAGCGGACGATGCGAATGCCCCTTCTCTTCATTTCCTGGTCAAATTGGTCCAGATATATGTTCGTAAGCAATGGAGAGATGACCCCACCTTGCGGACTTCCAATATCTGTCTCTTCCCAGGCTCCGTCTTTCATAACCCCGGCGGTCAGAAGCTTCTTAATAAGCCTCAGCACGCTGCCGTCGCTTACTTTCCGGCTAACTCCTTCCAAGATCAGTTCGTGATCCAATCGATCAAAACATCTGGAAAGATCCATGTCAACTACGTATTCTAATCCGTATTTGTTCATGAATCTTTCTGCTTTGGCCACTGCTTGCTGGCAGGAGCGTCCCGGCCGGTAGCCATAGCTTGAAGGGTGAAAGTCGGGTTCAAAGATGGGTTGCAAAATGTTCAGGAGTGCCTGTTGGACTACCCGGTCTTTTACGGCGGGTATTCCCAGCGGGCGTCTGCTGCCGTCCACTTTGGGAATCTCCACTCTTAAGACCGGCTGTGGCTCGTATGTGCCGGTCTTCAGTTCGTGATGAAGTTGGTGCAGCCTTTCTTCCAGGTTCCGGCCGAAGGCTTCCACGGTCTCACCGTCTACTCCGGGAGTTCCTTTGTTGGCTCTAACGGCGCGATAGGCTCTTTCAAGACTGTCGAGCCAATATACTTTGTCTATGAGGCTGTACCATTTCCTCATCATTTCACCTGATTTCGCTATGCTTCTTCAGTCCCTTACGGTTTCGCGGCGGTTTCTTCCTGCGGTCTCCCGGCGTCTCTAGCTCTGTGGCAATCTTACCGTTAAATGCCGCAGTACTCCACCTGAGCGGACGTTATGGCGAGCTAGTTCGTCACCGCCTGCCTTAACGTTCCCTTCGGCATTTCAGCCTCGGTTATCTTCTCGTCCCACCGTCCGGTCCTTCGGTTGCATACTTTGGTTTATCTTCGCCCCTTCGCAGGCATAAAGGCTTTTGGTTCTTTATGCCCCGTTGCAACCTGGTGCAACGTCCCCTCAGTTTTATCCTCCGGTCTGTTACCAGCCTTCACTGGCTGAGGGTTTATCACTACTGCGGGCTCATCTGCCACCCGACACCACCTATTCCCTCCCTTGCGCCTCCGCTTGTTTGGGTTTACCTGCTGGCAGCAGGATGATGCCGGGCTTCCCCGGTTAAGTCTGCTTGCCTTAACTTGAACGCATCCGTCCTAACTTCCCAGGTTGTCCAGCTTTTGGGCTTTCCCACTCTTTGCAGGGTTACCCACCTGAGTAGCCAACACCGGTTCGCTTGCGCTATGTTCCAAGTTCCCCCTTCGGCTTCCTTCAGACCTCACCGTTACCAGTGACGCCCTTGCCTACGGGTTGTCTTCCCGCTGGTTAGGTGACAGGGTTTCTTTCAACCCATCGGCTCGGCAGACATGCCGGGCGAACAAGCAAGGAAGCCGATGGGGTCAATCGGCTAATACTTTCTCTCCACTGGCTCATAATCAGCGCTGTTAAGCATTGCAATAATTATAGTCTTATTTTTTATTCTATTTTCGCCGACCGTCGCCAGATACCAAGTTTTTCCGCTTCTTTGATTAGATCATCTCTAAAATCAGGATGCGCTATGGAGATGATCAATTCCGCCCTTTGCCATTCAGACTTTCCCTTTAAATTAACTTTACCATATTCCGTAACCAGATAGTGCACTACCGGTCGGGGTGTTGTAACCACTGCACCAGGGGTAAGGGTGGGGACAATTCTCGATAATTTATTGCCATTTTTGTTATAAGTAGATGTCATGGCGAGGAATGATTTACCGCCCTTTGAGTAGAAACTACCGTATGCAAACTCCAGTTGACCACCTGAGCCCGAGATCATCCTTGTGCCTTTGCTCTCAGAACAAACCTGACCGGTTAAATCCACCTCTATACAATTGTTTATAGAAATTACGTTGTCGTTGGCCATAATATATTGTGGAGAGTTAGTAAAGTTCACGGGACAGCTAGCCAATGCAGGGTTGTTATCAATCCACTCCCACAGGCGCTTTGAACCAAATGCAAATGTATAAACAATCTTACCGGGCAACAGGGTTTTTCGCCTACCGGTCAGCTTCCCTGCCAGAAACATGTCCATCATTGATTCGTTCATCATTTCTGTATGAACCCCTAAATCCTTTAAGTCTGACTGGGTAATCATTTCGCCGATCACCTGGGGCATACCACCGATCCCAAGTTGCAGACATGCCCCGTCAGTGATTTCCTCCATGATGAACTCTGCAATTTTCTTGTCTTCCAAAGTAATTGAAGGAGATGCAATATCTGGAAGAGGATTGTCTGCTCGTGGATCCTCAACAATCATATCCACTTCTGAAATGTGAATCGCTTCATCAAAACCACCCAGCGCCCTGGGCATTGACGGGTTCACCTCAACAATAACCTTTTCAGACACATCACATATTGCCTTGAGCATCGAATTGTTAGGGCCAAAATTAAAGTATCCATACTTATCCATCGGGCAAACACTGAGCATAGTCACGTTACAAGGGTTATACCCCCTGCGGAACCACTCAACATTCTGACCGAATTGGGCAGGAATGTAATACGCCATCCCCTTGTCGCGTAGATAACGTTCCGGGGCTGTCATATGCCCTGAATTATATCTAAAATGCAAAGTAGTCGGGTCGGCCTCAACAGTATAGAACTTCCTTAAACATGTTGAGCAATGGATATTTACATCAAACAGTTCATCCTTCCGCTTTGCCAGTTCCATATCAAGAGCTGTCGGCTTGCTGAAGCTGTATCCGTACCTTACCCAGTCCCCCGACTTAACTACCTTTACCGCTTCCTCCGCAGTCACTAATTTGCTCCGGTACTGTTTCATTAAATCGCTCATAATTCTTTCCTCCATTAAGTTTTTAATAAATCAAGCCTTTTTTATTGCCAGGAGGTAGTTAAATCAATCAGTTACCCCCTTGTATGATATGACCAGCGGATTAATTTCCAGTTGGTCATATTTATTTTTTTAAAGCAATTGACCTTTGGGATATACCCTGGGACAATCACGGTAGAACCGATGGCGGGGCAGTTTTCCACCCCCTGCACTTTCAAGTGCTTTGCTAGACTGCTCCCCGGGCCTGGTGGCAACCGCTTACGCGCGGGTCGCACGCCCAAAGAGGTTCTCCCTTCAGCAAGGAGCATCACACCAATCTCTTTGGGTGAGTGCTCATCGGCAAGGTTGCTGTTACACCAGGTTCCCAGGGATACCCCAAAATTTTGGTTTCTTTAAGTTCACATGAAGGGAGGTGTTGATAATATGGGCCGTACTCTTTTTGTCGGCATTGACATAGGAGCCGACACTAATGTGGTCAGAATCATTGATGATAACGATAATGATGTGTGTGGATTCTCTGTTTCCAACGACCTCCCTGGAACTGAAAGGCTTGTGGAAAAAGTGGTTGATGTGGCTGATACTTTGCCTGCCGATAAGGTCAAAATTGGCATGGAAGCCACCAACCTTTACTGGTGGCATCTGTCCCAGGCCCTTCATGATGACCCTCAATTAACAGCTCTGGGCACCGAAATCGCTGTGATTAACCCCAAGATATCGATGGATTTAAGAATATTTATACTGATATGGCTAAGACAGATGCCCTGGATGCCAGGGTTATTGCTGATTGCTTGCGGTTTGGACGAGTCCGTCCAACACCACCTCCCGACATGAGGTATGCACCTTTGCAACGGCTAACCCGGTTCCGCTACCATATGGTAAGTAATCTCACCAGGGAGAAGAACAGGGCCTTGAACCTGATTTTTCTTAAGTTTTCCATATACCAAAAAGAGCACTCCTTCAAAGACCTTACTCACCTTTACCTCGCCCCCTTATAGTTAAATTAATTACGCAACACCTGATTTCAACTAGCATGACTCTCTGCAACTGAATACCGCATATAAAAATGTTGCTGCCTGTTATAGTACTTGCAAGTACCGTGCCAATTTCGAACTTAAGTTTGACAGAAAAACCCCTATTTTTGAACCTTCGATACCAAAAAACCCAGTAAAATCAGGGAGTGTTTTTCAAAACTTTCTTGGATGTTGTGCTACGAATTAAAATTTAATCTTTAATAAAAGCTTATAATGTGGTATAATAATTATGCTATGTATGCCAGAACCAAAACCTTCACCAACAAAGACGGCTCCCAAAGAACCTATCTTTATATAGTTGAGGGAGTCCGTGAAAACGGAAAAATCCGCCAGAAAATTGTAGCCAACCTGGGCCGGATCGAAGACGTACAAGACGGTGCTCTTGATAAGCTGATCTGTAGCCTGGCCAGGTTTTCCAAAAAAAAGTGGGTGCAAGCTGAGGCGGCTAAAATCATGGTCGAATCTGCCAGGGAATGGGGTACAGACCTTGTCTTCCGGGCCCTCTGGGAAAGGCTCGGCCTGCACCAGACCCTGGAGGGGTTACTAGCCAAGACAGAGATAAGTGCTCCTCTCGCAGAAGCAGTTTACGCCATGGTTTTAAACCGTATTTCCGATCCTTTGTCCAAGCGCGCTGTCAACGAATGGACCAGCGAAATCTACCGGCCCTCCTTTGATGCACTGGAATTGCACCACTTCTACTGGGCGCTGGACTTTCTCACTGCCCACAAAGAAATCATTGAAGTGGAATTGTTTGAGCAGTTAAAGAACCTCTTTAACTTAGAGCTAGACTTGGTCTTTTGGGATACCACATCCACTTACTTCGAAGGGAACGGGCCGGAAGGCCTGGCAGAATATGGGCACTCCAAAGATCACCGGCCGGACCGGGTCCAGATCCTGGACCAAAGAAGGAATCCCGGTGGCCCATCAGGTATTTCCCGGGAACACCGCCGACATTGATACCTTTAAAACTGTAATTGCCGACACCAGACGCCGCTTTCAGCTCCGCCGGTTCATCTTTGTTGGCGACCGCGGGATGGTTAGCCCAGCCCTGTTAGACGAGCTTGGCCGTGAGCACATCGAGTACATCGTTGGAGTCAAGATGCGCAAGATGAAGGCAGTGGAAGAGGTCCTCAAAACCGGCGGCAGATACCAGGTAATAAGCGAAAACCTCAAGGTCAAAGAGGTTTGGTCTGAAGACGCCGACCGCTACATCATCTGTTATAACCCCGTCGAAGCCGGGCGCGACCGCCAGGCCCGGGAAGAAATGATCAAAAAATTAGAAGAAAAACTCAAAAAAGAAGGCCCGAAACAGCTCATTGGCAACAGTGGATACCGCCGGTACCTGGTTATCAAAAAGAAGACAGTCGAAATCGACTACCGGGCTTTTGAGGAAGATGCCAGGTACGACGGCAAGTACGTCTTGAGGACCAACTCCGGCCTGGATACCGCTGAAGTGGCTTTGGCCTATAAAGATCTCTGGCGGGTGAAAAGGGCATTTCGGGAGTTGAAATCCACCCTCGATTTAAGGCCTATCTATCATTTCAAAGACCGCCGGTTGAGGGCACACGCTATGGTTTGTTTTCTGGCTCTGGTTTTGGAGTCGGCCCTTTTGCGTTCCTTAAAACAAATAAACAGTCAGGTGGAGTACATGTACCTGATCCGTGACTTAAAACAGCTTAAAGCAGTCGAATTAACCTTGGAAGGAACCCGCTATCTTTGCCGGACCGAACTTCCAGGCAACTCCTTCGAAGCTTTTCGGGCCTTGGGGATCAGGCCGCCCAGCCAGGTGGTGGCTATTGCCCAGGAATAATTGTTAAATTAAGGTATTTGTTGTGGTACGTCATCCTTTTGTCTCTGCAAAGCCTTGATTTTTGGGATAGTTAATGTGTTTAAGTGTCAAAGTTGTGGAGCGTCGTGAAAGCTTTTGCTTAGCCAGTAGGTTGAAACGTACCTGCCACGGTAATTTCTCGTTCACCGTGAAGTCACCAGGTAAACGCCGAGGGGTGACCCGAGGCGTCAAGCTACCGGGAAAGGCCGGTAGGCCAAGACAGGATGCGGGCCGTAGCGCAAGCAAACCCGTGGTGGCCCCGAAAAGACAGTTGCTGTTGGCGACCCTGCCTCAACAAGGGGAAGCCTGCCACTTGCCGTCGAGAAAACGAGAGAATGCAGCGGTAAGGACAGCCGTGGTGATTAGGGGCGGCACGCATCCAGGGTTAGCAAAGGAACACGAGAGACCTTTGCGGGCTGGAAGTGGCACTTCAAGGCTTGAGATATAAGGCGACGCCGAAATTCTTAAAGCCGCCCGTAAAGGAGTCGGAGGTGTCCATACTATCAGTGAACGCAGGACAGCAAAACCTGCGGGAGAAAAGGGACACTGCTTCACCAGCGTTTGCATGAAAGGAGGACGACTGATTGCCCCGGCTAATACAGTCATTTGATAAAGTCCGGCTCTTTCAGCGCAAGCTTTACGTTAAGGCCAAGCAGGAGAAAGATTTCAGATTCTATAGTTTATATGACAAAGCGTACCGGAAGGATATACTTCAGCGTGCATGGCAGCAGTGTCGCTCGAATAAGGGCGCTCCGGGTGTGGACGGAATAAGTTTCGAATCAATTGAACAAACCATTGGCGTTGAAAATTTTCTCTCAGAGATTGCAACAGAGCTAAAAACCGGCGCTTATCGTCCCAAACCAGTCAAACGCATTTATATACCCAAGCCAGACGGCAGTCAAAGGCTGCTCGGCATTCCTGTCATAAAAGACAGAGTTGTGCAGATGGCGTGCCTCATTATCTTACAACCCATATTTGAAGCCTATTTCTATGACTGCTCATATGGCTTCAGGCCAAAACGCAACGCTCACCAGGCCATTGCCGCCATCACCGGGCACATTAAACAAAGATTTACTGCGGTATACGATGCCGACCTTTCAAAATGCTTCGATAATATACCCCATTCCCTAATCATGGACGAACTAGCCAGGCATATAGCAGATAAAAAGATCTTGCGGCTAATTCAACGGTGGCTTACTGCACCGGTGGTAGAGCCGGGGGGACCCAGACAAGGCAAGAAAAATTACCGTGGTACTCCACAAGGGGGAGTAATTTCACCGCTTCTTGCAAATATCGCCTTGAACAAACTGGACGCTGCCTGGTACCGTGCCGAAGGCCCCTACGAGAAATACAACGCGCGGTTGGTGAAATATGCCGATGATTTCGTAATCATGGCCCGATATATAGGCAAACCCATTAAAAACGAGGTAGAAAACATTATTTCCTCGCTGGGACTGAACCTGAATAAAAAGAAGACCCGCATAATCGACCTTAAAGCAGGAGACGCCTTGAACTTCCTTGGTTACGATATCAGGCTTAGACAGGGTAGCAGCCACATACTTCTCAGACCGGCCTCCAAGGCCTGTGCCCGTTTAAGAGAGTGTGTCCGTGAAGTTATTTCCCGCGGACGACTTTATCGTGGCATCGACAGTATCATTACCGAGATTAACCCTTTGATTCGGGGCTGAAAGCAATACTTCCGAATGTGTAACGTAAATCATATCTTCTGGAAACTGGACTATCTGATTACGGCCCGTTTCTATCGGGTTTGCCGTAAGACCAGTCAGCGGATGAGTAAGATTTTTAAGCCAGGAGTCTTTGTCACCCTGAAAAGGTTAGGGTTGTACAGCTTGGCCGTTGACTGACCTGTGAATGCCTTTTCGTGAATGGTGTCGGATAGCCGTATGAGGGAAAACCTCACGTACGGTTAGACGGGGGGCTGTCTGGCATTCTGGCTATGGTTAGGCTAGTGAGGCACTCCCAGAGGAAACGGGGAGGAACTGATAGGCCGTACCTAAGGTCATTGTGCCAGGGCCTACCCTACTCGAAGCACTACAACGTACAGTCAGAAATGTCGCACCTTTGATAAGGTATGTTCTTAAATAATTAAGCCCCGAAAAATTGGGGCATTTTCTCCACTCGAAGTAAAACCCAGCTTGTAATGGCCCAAATTGCGCCACGTTAAAATTGTGCCATGTCTCACTCTGCGCCAAGTACTTGCAGTCAAAAGCATGCTTCCCCTAGTGGTTGCACGAGCTGTAAAATAACTTTAGGTGTCACCAATAGCCTCCAGTGTAAATGTCGATCATATATTAGGCAATTTACCGGGAATATTCACGTACTTCAATGGAACACGTTAGATGAAGAAGTTTGGGGTCTTTCAGAATTAGTCGCCCATTATTTGAACAATGATAACATCCAACCTGGAGACATTTTAATATTAACTCCAAGGCGTAGAATAGGATATAGAATTAGAGACCTTTTGTTGCAGGCTGGAATTGAAGTTCGTTCCTATTTTAGGGAACAGGCTCTTGATTCTAATGAAACCCGGAGGGCATATTCACTTTTAAACTTAGCTGCTGTTCCAAATGATCGTATTTCACTTAGGTACCTTCTGGGTATTGGCGCTCAAGACTATCGTAGACCTGCCTATTTAGCCCCTTAATTAAATTTGAGCCATACCCCCTTATTGATATAAACTAATCTAATATTAACGGAGGGGTATGGATGAAACGCAAGAGATATCCTAAAAATTTCAAAGAACAACTTATCCAGGAAGCGCAGGAAGTCGGCAACACTCTTTCCGTTGCTAGACGGCACGGGGTTAGCCCCAAGACATTATACCGCTGGATTCAGGACTCCAAACATAAAGCCTGGGAGAAAGCCGGTGCAGATACCAAAAAAGTAAAGGCATATATTCCATAGCCCCAGGAATTCCGGAAAATGGAAAAGGAAAACAAAACTCTGAAAAAGCTGCTTGGCGAAAAAGATCTAGAGATTGCCATTTTGAGGGATTTGGTAAAAAAGGCTCGCCCGGGCTTTCTGACAGAATAGAAATAGCCAACAAGTGGATCGTCCGGGGGTATGCATGTTCACTGGTACTGAGAATTGTTGGCGTACACGAAGCAACCTACTACCATCGAAAAAAGCGAAAGGATCATGCCCCGATAAACCATAAGCCAAGGATCGGACAGCCCAACACGGCATATTCATGGACAAGGGACCGGCAGTGGATAAGTGACGAGCAAATCAAAGAATGGTTAATGGAACTGGTTGCCGGGGAAGAAAATGCTTACGGCTACCATTTGCCTACGCCGCCGGTATAATCTGGTAATTAATAACAAAAAAGTCTACCGGCTCTGCAAGGAGTTGGATATCCTGGCGCCTCAGCGGCGGATTAAGGTCAAGCACCCCAGGCGCCTGGCAGTCAACCGTAAGATTACCGCTTCAGACCAGCTTTGGGAAGTAGATATCAAGTACGGCTATATTACCGAAGAAGACCGTTTTTTCTACCTGATGTGCTTCATTGACGTTTATGACCGGATGGTTGTGGATTACCACCTGGGGTTGTCCTGTGAAGGGAAACATGCCGCCCATGTCCTCCAGCGGGCCTTGTGGAAACGTAATCTCTTTAAAACAAACTATCGTCCGGTAATCCGGAGCGATAACGGCCCCCAATTTATCAGCCATGCGTTTGAGGAGGCTTGTGAGAAATTCAGCGTTGAGCATGAGCGGATTCCCCCGAAAACACCGAATAAAAATGCTCACATTGAGTCTTTCCACGCCTTGTTGGAAGCGGAATGCTTAAGCCGGCACGAATTCGTATCCTACCAGGAAGCCTATAAGTTAGTTGACGAATACATCCGGTTTTATAATGAACGGCGTATCCACGGCAGTCTGTATGATTTTGCGCCTTGTGAGTTCCGGCAGCGGCTGGCTGCGGGCCAACTTAAGCCCTTCATTGTAAAGGTTTAGCGTTCGTTATAATCCTTTTAAGATACCGGATGCCGGAGCCCGAGCTTGTTCCCCCCTTATTTGGGAGTTCGGCCTGCCACCTGGCTAAGACCTGGCCGGCAACCGCACAGCGGCCCGGCCTTGACCGCCGTGGTAAAATGTGTTGGCGGGGACGGGCGATACAATTAATGATACCGTCTACCATCACCTTCGCCCGTGTCCCCTGTATTCAACTATTCCACGGCGAGTCAAGGCTTGCCGGACAGGTCGTGGCAACAGGTTAAAGTGGAGGAATTTACTGTGGTCAAAAATATCTTTAATTCTATGTAAACAAGAGAATAAGGGAGTAGACTCTAAAATTAGGGGTTTGAACCGGTATAATGGCCATAAGGTAGTCCCCCTTTTTTTTCTGTGGTTTTGTTTTTTTGCCTTAAGAACATTTCACCACCGGAGAGGGGGATACCTTTTTTCTTGGGGTCAATTTCCGCTATAGAAGCTATTTTCCTGCTAAAAACTCCCGTATTTATGCTTTTTTCTGGGGTAAAAACTATTTTGCACTTCTTATTCGTCCTTTATTTTCAAGCGTTTTTGAAGATCGCAATAGGCTCAGCACGTGAGCCCTCTGCTGTCTGGCGGTTCCGGCAAATTTTCACTATAATTGAGTTAGACAGGATAAAGGAACAACTAGGCGGAGGAGAATAAAATGCTCACCATCGACAGATTCGAAGGCGAGTACGCGCTTATCGAGTACAACCGGAAAATTTTTCACATACCCAAGGTCCTTCTCCCTAAAGGGGCCAAAGAGGGAGACATAATAAGAATAGAGATTACAGTCGACAAAGAGGCCACCGAAAAGAAAAAACAGTCTGTTGACAAACTCGCAGGCAGGCTGTTTAAAAAATAAGATCATTATTTTAAATAAAATACCGCATGTGGCGTTCTATATACTTACGGACCTCCTGCGCCGGCTGGTATACTCCGAAATGCCCTTCGCACAGAACATCAGCGTTGAGGTCGAGGAGCTTTTTCATGGAAGCTTTCCACTTTACCATATCCGAGCCCCACGAATCGTCAAACGGCCCGTGAATATCCTGGCCGAATAAAACCCTCGTCCCTTCCATATCGAGATAAGGGCTGATCCCGCCCGGCGTGTGCCCAGGCGTCAGGAGGCAGTGCAGAATCAAGTCGCCGACGGGCAGTTCTTGAGTTTCCCCTTTTAAGATTATATCGATGGAGACGGGCCTGTACCTTACCCTGTAATACCTCTCCGCGGTGAGACTGGGGATGCCTCCGGCAACCGCGTCTTCCTCCAGTTCGTGGCACACCACCTTCGCCCCCAGCGGCTGAAAACAGTGCAGGCCGCCGATATGGTCGATGTGACCGTGCGTGGCCACCACGTATTTTAATCTGGAGCCGTCCAAGCCCATTTTTGCTATGTTGTTTAAAATCTCCTGGTACGAATAGCCCAGGCCGGCATCTATCAAGGCCAGTTCCCCGCCGCCGTCAACCAGGTAAACGCAGCAGTCCCTGCCGTCGGTTATATCCGGGCCTCCCACCATATAAACCCGTTTGTAGATTTGATGAGGCTTTTTCACTTTCACCACTCCCAAGTTTTTCAAGACCGTCGCTTTAGTACACCTGCCGGTTAAAATTCAACAAGGGAAACCAGCTTACCTTCACCAAACCCAAATTTTCAGCTAAAAAGCACCTGCAGCAACCGCAGTGAACAGTTCGACCTTACTTCTCATCTATCTTTATTTCAATATACATCCCGCAACAGCAGGCCGGGCAAACAAATTCAACGTCCTCGAAAATTTCCTCCCTAG
>Ga0208825_1002630_pt1 | contig 11591 bp, 9 predicted proteins | sample AD_UKC113_MetaG_FD_184450 | JGI IMG/M metagenome (GOLD analysis project Ga0208825, IMG submission 184450) | Active sludge microbial communities of municipal wastewater-treating anaerobic digesters from Hong Kong - AD_UKC113_MetaG (SPAdes)... | ecosystem: Engineered > Bioreactor > Anaerobic >...
AAAAAGGAATTAAATATATTGATGAGGAGGCCGTAAGGCAGGCTGCTGTTGAATTGGGCATGTAGCCCTCATCCTAATCCAGGTCGGTCATTGACCGGCTTTTTTCTTAAACTCATATATTGTGCAAGACATGCAACACTTTGGTCACATCAACTCAAGCGTTGGCGGAATACTGGGTGGAGAAAATATCCCACAAAACATTTATATGGCTATTACAAGCTGGTCAATTTGGTACACCTGATTCCGAGCCTTTGTTGAGAGTCGTAATACAAAAATCAGTTGAGGAAAGCGGATTACGGGAAAACTGTACGATCCGTTTGAACGAGCGGACGGAGGCAGGCCTGCAAAGGCCCACCTCTTCCGACTCTACACCGGAGTTTTCTAGAGACAAAGGGAAGGGCCGAACCAAAGGAGGTGCAGGTCAATGAAAGTCACTGGAAGTGGCGATTCAAAACACAGGCAGCTTCTTCAAGAAGGCTACCTGCAAATGGTATCTGCGGAACAGAGAGAGTATGCAGAAGTGCGCGCGTCACCTAAGATAACTGAAACCGACAGTACCGACACAAGTCAGCAGAGGGAAGGGTTGCTGGAGCAAATTCTAGACAGAGGAAATCTGAACCGCGCCTACGAACAGGTAAAGAGGAACAAAGGCGCGGGTGGAATTGACGGTATGCAGGCAGATGAACTTCTGCCCTGCCTGAAAGAACACAAGGAGGAACTCATACAATCACTCCGGGACGGAAAGTATCGTCCAAAGCCCGTGCGCCGGGTAGAAATACCCAAAGAGAACGGGAAGACCAGAAAACTGGGAATACCCACCGTAGTAGACAGACTAATCCAACAAGCCATCTGCCAAGTATTAAGTCCAATCTTCGAGAGGCAGTTTTCAGACAACAGCTTTGGATTCCGGCCGAAAAGGAGCGCCCACGACGCGCTCAGAAGATGCCAGACCAATATTACAGAAGGCTACAAATATGTAGTTGATATGGACTTGGAAAGGTATTTTGATACGGTCAACCAGAGCAGGCTCATCCAGATACTGTCGGAAACGATAAAGGCAGATACAAGAAAAGGCTATTGGCGAACTGCCCATAGCCCAATCTTATTAAGATCTCTATCCAACGAGCGGCTCAAACGTGCCGGATACCTCAGTTTACTGGAATACTACTCTGCAAAGTAAGGTGTAAACTTTGGAAGCGCCGTATACCGAACGGTACGTACGGTGCTGTGGGAGGTCGGCTACTCAATTAATGAGTAGCCTCCTACCCGATGAACTCCTCCGGTTGTGCAGTCCGTTATTTGATTTTTTGCAGCATTTCCAGGATTTTGAACCTGTACTCTACGGCCGGGCCGTTTCCTCCGGCAGTATCCGGGCTGCCTTGCCCCTTAATTTCCGGAACGGTGCCGGCCTCTTCCTTTATTGCATTGGAATTTGCCTGAATCTGTTCGTTTCCTTCGGCTTGACCCGGCCCGGCGGCCTTTGACATATCCACGAAGCACAGGGGCGGGAACAATACGCACCACCAGTTCGACCCTCCACCGGCGCCGATGACCACCCGCACCGCTTCATAGTCGCCTGCCGGGAGCACAAACGGCCCGTAATGCTTGGTGGGAAAGGAAAAACTGGCCAGTTCGACGCTGACCGGGTAGTTGCCGCCCCGTGTCCTTACTTCGCGTTCGGCGATTTGCTTTACTTCTTCCAGGTTGTCCGCCGCGACCGTCCTGGCCGAGTCGATGTTTTCCGCCGAGAGCATCCGGGGCGCTATAAAGCGCACTATCTCATCCCGGATCTCTCTTTTCAGTTCCTGGTCCTGTCGGCTGTCGCTGTTGGCGACGACGTGCAGCCTGATCAGTCCGTCTTGCGGAAAGACAGTTTCCTGTTCCTGATGTCTCGGGCCGCCGGCGAAAACGAGAACTGTGAAAACAGTTGCGGCAGCCGCGATCGATACCAGCCGGTTTCTCGAAAGCATTGTCTTTATTCCCCCGCCTCTTTGACAGTCGACTATTATAGTATTGCCAAAAACTGGCGGCAACTACTCAAAAAAATTTTCCGGGCCGGCCCGTGCCAACCCCCTTTTGATTTATTCAGCCGGCGTATCTGTTAAATAGAAATCAAAAGAGGGAGGGATTGCGCAAAAAATTATTCACATGTTTTTTTCAAAATTTCAGGGGGTGCAAAAATTGTTCAGGAGAGGTTTTTTAAAGGTTCTGCTTGCGGCGGTTCTTGTTCTGGGAATTGCGACGGCTGCTTATGCCGACCCGGGCAAGGGAAAGGGTAACTGGAAATTCAACGGCAAGAACAAAAAACAGTTCGTTCAGTTAAACGACATCAGTTCGCACTGGGCTGAACAACCTGTCCGGTATATGTGTTCATATGGAATAATTACGGGCTATCCGGACTTTACGTTCCGGCCCAACGTTCCTGTAACCAAATATGAAGCGATCATGATGATTTCCAGAGCGGCGGGCTTTGACGGCTCCACCGGTTCCGTCCGGAATTGGGACGGCAACGTTCCGGAATGGATGGAGGACTGTCTCGATTACGCCGTCAGCGAGGGAATCCTGACGGAGGAGGAGGCGGACGAACTTAAAGGGTTTGAGCCGGCCAAAAGGTACGAAGTGGCGGTCTGGGCCGCAAGGGCCGCGGGGCTGGAAGGGTATGGCGATGTTTCTTTTTCGGACAGCGGAGACATTCCTTTCTACGCCCTGTCGTACGTCGGCGGCATGTTCAAGAACCGCTACATGATCGGTTATTCCGGCAACTTCTTTCAGCCGAACAAACCTGTTACAAGGGCGGAACTGGCTGTAGTACTGTACAGAATAATACAGGACCGGTGGGCTGATGAAGACGGCGGCGGGGATCAGACCGATGCCTTGGAGATTTACAGCCTTTCCCCGGCTGACGGCAGCGCGGACGCAGACCCGTCCACGGACGAACTGGTTGTGAAATTTAATGTAGAGATCAAGGCGCTTGACGATATTGATGCCGTAAAAGCCGGAATAGGGGTTATGAATGTAACTGACGACGAAGATGTTGATGTCGACGAAGTGCTGATCAGCGGCAGGACGCTGACCATAAGACTTGAGGACGCTCTCGAAAGCGGTAAAACTTACAGGGTAACGATAGAAGACGACATCATCGAGGCGGAAGAGTCGGGAGAGAATTTCGAAGGAATCAGCGGGATCGACTGGGAGTTCAGCACCGAAGGCGCACTGGAAATCGTCAGCTTGCTTCCCGCGGACGGGGATGATGATGTTGACGGACCCGAAACCAGTGTTCTGGAAGCTGAATTCAGCGGTGACATTCAGGTTGTGGACGGCAGGACGCTGCTCGGGGCTGTAAGGGTTTACAACGTAAGTGACGGTGAGGAAGTGGATGTCGACAAGGTGGAAATAGACGGCGACACGCTTGTAATTACGCTGGAAGACCCTCTTGAAAGCGGAGACACTTTCGAGGTAACCATCAGGGCGGGCTATTTTGAAGATGAGGATACCGGAGCCGTTTTCGAGGGAGTTTACGGCAGCGACTGGAGGTTTACAACCAAAGACTGACATCTCGGAACACACCCGTTTAATGGCGAAGCGGCCGGGAGAGGTTCTCCCGGCCGCGGCTTTTGACAAACTGTTCAGGACTCAATCTCCGGCCCCGCACAGGCGGGCGGTGCCCTTATCTGCAGCGAACGGCGTTGCCCGGCGCTCAGTGAAAACACTTTGGTTCCGGGCCGGCAATACTTGATCCCGGCGGCAAATCACCCGAGTGCAGGGTCGGCCTGAACCGGGACGGGAAGGCGAGTTCCTGCCCGACGGTAACGACCGGCTTCAAATTTTTTTGGTTTCAGGCAGGAAATTTTTTTCTCCTGTAGAAATTATGTACTTACTTTGTACAAAAATTGTAAGGCGGTTTTATGAAAATAGAAATAAGAGGGGCGCAAAACCTCAGCTTCAGGGAAAAACAGGTGGTGACCCTGAAGGAAATGGGCTTTTCAACCGATCATATTGCGAGACAGTTGAGCTTGAGCGCTGGTACAGTTTCAACCCTGTACAATCGGGCCAGGACCAAGGGATACGAGGTCGTAATCGTTATTCCATATAACCCCGGGCTGTCCGGTGGGGATGAGGAGGATGAGCAGACATGACCGGGCCGTTGAGAAAGGAACGGGAAGTTCTTTTATTGCAGGGAGAAAAAGCCAGGCCCAAGAGAATCGTTCAAAAAAAGAAATTCCGTCTGTCCAAAGGCAGGCTTCCCGCCTTGATCGCGCTGCTGATTCTGATGTATCTCGCCGCGTCGTTTGGAAACCAGTTCAGCCGGATTTCAAGCCTGCAGAGAGAAATTGAAAACATACAGCAGCAGGTGAACGAACTGCAGCAGAAGAATGCGGCGCTCAGGCAGGAGCTGCAGATGGTTCAAAGTGACTCCTATATCGAGAAGATAGCGCGCGAAAAGCTCGGTCTGGTAAAGCCCGGGGAAACCAGGGTCGTTCCCGTACCGGAGGGAACCCGGTTAAAAACGGTTCAACCCCCGGACACGAATAGTTTTGCAGGTGATTGAAAGGATGCTTCAAAACCCCCGCAGATCTATAATTTCTTGACACTTTCCTTTCGGTTCGCATATAATTACACTAGGTTTTTCGGGTTTTAAGGAGGAAATTTTTCGGTTATGCCGGTTGAACTGGGGAGCGTCGTGGAGGGCGTCGTTACCGGAATTACCAATTTCGGTGCTTTTATTGAGCTGCCCGGGGGGGAGACAGGACTGGTTCACATTTCAGAAATTGCCGAGGTTTATGTAAAAGATGTCAACGACTTTTTGAAAGCTAATGACAAAGTTACTGTCAAAGTGATATCGGTCGATCCGAAAGGCAAGATCGGTCTGTCGATCAAGCAGGCGGCCGCCCCAACTTCCCGTTCAGGCAAAAAAAAGCTGCAGCCTTCTTTTGAAGAGAAGCTGGCGAAATTTCTCAAGGAAAGCGAGGAACATCAGCAGTTTTTAAGAAGGAGTACCGAGTCCAAAAGAGGAGGGCGCGGTTCCTGGCGGAAAGCGGATTAATTAATAGGAGCAATTCCCCGGCCGGGAATTGCTTTTAATGTTTTTGGGGGGGCTGCAAGTGAAGCGCATAGCGGCCGTGGATATCGGGACCAACTCAACCAGGCTGCTGGTCGCCGGGATAGAGGGGAACAGTTTGAAACCGCTGGAGTCCAGAATGATTTTTACGCGGTTGGGGGCCGGCGCTGGCGGCGGCATTCTGCTGCCCGAAGTGATGGCCAGGACCGCGGAAGCCGTTGACGATCTGTACCGGGCCGCCCGCGCCATGGGAGCCGGCCGGGTACTGGCCGCGGCTACCAGCGCCGTTCGCGACGCTTCAAACAGAGATGATTTTTTAAGCCTGGTCAGGCTTAAGACGGGGCTGGAGGTGCGGGTGTTGAGCGGGGAAGAAGAGGCTGCCTTGAGTTACAGGGGGGTTGTTTCCGGCCTTTCCGTCGACCGTTCGGCAACTGCGGTTATGGATGTGGGAGGAGGAAGCACCGAGTTTATCTGGCCAGCCGGGGACCGTCTCCGTTTTGCCAGTATCAATGCGGGGGCGGTACGGTCGACCGAGGCGGGTGCGGGAGAAAGGGAAATTGCCGGGTGTCTCGGACCTGCCCTCGAAGATATGCGCAAAACGGCGATTAATACCCTCGCGGGAGCGGGGGGGACTGTAACCACTCTGGCCGCCGTCGACCAGAAGCTGAAAGTTTACGACCCCGGGCTGGTCCACGGGTATGTTCTGACCGTGCAAAGCGTCAGAAATATCCTGCTTATGCTGAAAGCCCTGCCCGCCGAAGAGCGCGAGAGGGTTCCCGGTCTTCAGCCGGAAAGGGCGGATATTATTGTGGCCGGGACAACTATCGTAAAGGTGATCATGGAAAAACTCGGCTTTGATGAGCTGGCCGTCAGCGAGTGGGACATCCTGCACGGGCTGGTGCTGGAAGAAGTCGAAAGAAAAAAAGATATTTATTACTAAAAATGACAAATATCCCCAGTCTCTTGTACTATAATAAGCATATAGAAGTACAAGGGGTGGGCGTGTTGTTCGAAAACATCAACATATATCCGTACCTCCGGACCGGCAGGAAGGATAAAAAGCAAAAACGCCGGGTATCCCCGGTGAGACATTCAAAAAACCGGCCCCCCCTGTTTCGGGCAAAACTGGTTAAAATATTTTCACCCGGGACGCTGGCAATATGTTGTGCCGGTTTTTTTCTTGGGCGCGCTGTTTTGATGGGCGAACTGGTCCCTTTCGGGACGTCGTTCGCAGCCGCCGCCATCAGGGTTTTCGGGCCGGCCGGGCTTTTTTCGGTTCCTGCCGTCACAATCGGGCTGTTTACCATAAGCAGAGGAATTCCCCTGGCCGGTTCGGTTCTCACGCTGACTTTTGCCTGGCTTTTAATCAGGGCGGTGCCGGAAGACGCAAAGAGGCCCTGGCTGGTCCTGTCCGCCCTGGTGTTTGCCGTCACGCTAATCGTAAAAGCCTCGGTTACATCTTTCAGCGAACCTTCCACTTACAATTACTTCGCCGTTTTATTTGAAGCGGTGTTTGCCGCCTTGCTCACCCCGGTGGCGGGGTGTGCCCTTGCGGCGGTGAAGGACAAGGCCGGAGGTGTGCACCCTTTTACCGGCGAGGAGATCTTTTGCATGTTGCTTGTATGCGCGGGCCTGATCGCGGGTACGGGCGAACTCAAGTTTGAAATGGTAAGCCTCAAGGGGGTCTTGAGCAGGCTTGCCATCATGCTGGCGGCGTTTGTCGGGGGGACCGGGTCGGGAGCGGCGGCCGGGGCTGTGGTGGGAATTATTCCCGGCCTGGTATACACGGTAGCTCCTGCTGTGGTGGGGGCATATTCTTTTGCGGGTCTGCTGTCCGGTATCTGCCGGGGGTTCGGCAGGGCGGGGGCGGCCACCGGCTTCATTCTGGGCAATATAATCATTTCGGTTTATGTTACGGACTACGGCAATATTATTTCCGTACTGGCGGAAACGGGTGCGGCGGTGCTTCTTTTTTTGCTGATTCCCTCGCCCGTGTTAGACAGAATAAGAATTTCGCTCGGGCTCGAAACACAAATGGCCGGCAGAACGCAGGAAGAGTATTCTTTTGTCAAAGAGGTGTTTGACCAGAGGATAAAGAACTGGGCGAGGGTATTGGGCGAACTGTCCCGCACTTTCGAGCAGGTCTCCTCGTCGGCGGGGCAGGGCAAGGAGGAACAAATCCTTCAAAAACTGCTGGCCCAGATCGGTGAAAAAGTCTGCAGCGACTGCACGTTTTACAAAACCTGCTGGGAAAGGGAGTTTTATAAAACCTACCAGGCGATGATCGATCTTCTGGCTCTGGTGGAAATATACGGGAAGGTGACGCCCGACAATCTTACCGCCGAAATCAGGAGGAGGTGCTCCCGCACCAAGGAACTGGCCATAACCGTCAGTTGTCTTTACGAGGCCTACAATATCAACCGCTGCTGGTCGCGTCGGCTGTTGGAGAGCAGGGAGATCGTATCCGAGCAGCTGCGGGGAATTGCGGAGGTCGTGGGGAGACTGCCCGACGAACTTGAATTTGAGATGGAGGCGGGCGAAGCCGGGCCTCTTCTCCGCAAGAAGCTCAAAGAAGCGGGCGCCCGTGTGCAGAGTCTTTCGGTGTACAGGCGGGAGGACGGCGGCATGGAAGTGTCCGCGACGCATCCGCCCTGCGGTGAAAAAATGGAGTGCCGGGACGTAATGCTGCCGATCGCCTCAAAATTCCTCGAACAGCCTTTTTGCCTCGCCACGCCGTCCTGCACCTTGAAAGACGGGGAACATTCCTGCAGTTTGAGGCTCTATCCGGAGTTGAAATACCGGCTCGTCACGGGCGCGGCGGGAACTGGCAAGAGCGGGAGCCTGGTTTCCGGCGACAGCTACGGCTTTTTTCACCTGAAGGGCGGGCGTTTCGGCATTGCCTTGAGCGATGGAATGGGGACAGGCCCGAGGGCCGCCATGGAAAGCGGCACCACCATTTCCCTCCTGCGCCACCTTCTCGAATCCGGTTTCGGCCAGGAACTGGCGTTGAAGACGGTAAACTCGGTTCTTGCCCTCCGCTCGCCTGGGGAAAGTTTCGCCACCGTCGACCTGGCGGTAGTAGACCTTTATTCGGGCGAGGCGGAACTTTTCAAAGTTTGTGCCGGGCCCACGTTCATCATCCGTGACGGCGGCGTGGTAAAGCTCAAGACCGCCTCCCTCCCGGCGGGTATTGTCGAGAACATCGAAGTGGCTTCCATGACAAGGCAACTGGATCCGGGGGACGTGCTCGTGATGGTGACCGACGGGGTAACGGAGGCGTACAGGGGTGCGGAGGACAGGGAAGAATGGCTGGCCGGGGTTTTGCTGGATGTGGCGGAAATGCATCCCCGCGAAATGGCGGATCTCATCCTGAAACTCGCCCAGACCGCGGCCGGAGGCCCGTCGAGGGTGCCCGACGACATGACCGTGGTTGTGGCCAGGCTGGAAAAACAAAATAAATTGTAACGAGGAATGCCTCAGACTGCTTACAAACTGAGCGGGACCTTGAGGTTGAAGAAAGCGAGCATTTCACCTCAAGGTGATTTGTCAACAGCTTCACCGGGTCAATTGGCCCGGTTTATCGTTTGGAGGGCCGATTTTGTCCTGTTGGGCAACTTAAATTTAACAGCACGGCAGGAAATGGTTTTGGCAGTGTTGAATAAAGGTCAGGGTGAAAGCGGATGGACCTGGTCCGGAGGGTTAGGACCTATATGTCCCGCCACCGCATGGTGGAGCCGGGGTTCAAGGTGCTGGTCGGCGTTTCCGGGGGGCCGGATTCAATGGCGCTTCTGCACGTCCTGCACCTTTTAAAAGATGAGTTGGGCATTTCACTACACGTAGCTCATTTAAACCACATGTTCCGGGGGTCGGAGTCCGAAGCCGACGCGCTTTTCGTGGCTGACGCGGCAAAAAGGTACAATTTGCCGGCGACGGTGGAAACCGTCGATGTTCCCGCCTACCGTGCCCGGCATCGCCTTTCCGGTCAGGTGGCCGCCAGACAGGTGCGCTACCGGTTTTTTTTGGAGACTGCCAAAAGCGTCGGGGCTTCCAGGGTGGCGCTCGCCCACCAGGCCGACGACCAGGCCGAAACCATCCTGATCAATTTTTTGAGGGGTTCGGGAATAACCGGCCTGAAAGGAATTGCGCCGGTTCGCGGCGGGTTTTACATCAGGCCGATGCTGACGGTCCGGCGCTATGAAATTGAGAGTTACTGCAATGCGGCGAATTTGCCGTTCCGCCGCGATTCTTCAAATCTCAAGGCGGTTTACGCAAGAAACAAGATCAGGATGAGCCTGCTCCCACTGCTGGAAAGGGAGTACAATCCCTCCCTTGTTTCCGTCTTGCTCCGGCTTGGAGAAATCTGCCGTGAGGAGGATAAATACCTGGAGGAGCAGTCGGAAGCCGCCTATCGGAATTCCTTGCGGGAAGCGTCTACCGGCCGGGTGGTCCTTTCCCTGGAGGAATTGAAACCTATGCCAACGGCAATTAAAAGGAGAGTCCTGCGCCGTGCCTGGCAGGTTTCAACAGGAGAGCCTGCAGATCTGTCTTTTGGCCATGTCGAAGCCGTGCTTGGTTTGATCGGAGAAAGTGCGGCCGGCTCAAAAATAATCCTGCCTGGAAATGTAACAGCAGTTAAATCGTATAATACTATTGAACTCCTGCGGGAGCAGGACGGGGAAGGCGTGCCCGATTACGTTTACCCCCTTGAAATTCCCGGGGTGACTCGTATTCCCGAGCTGGGGTGTTGCATAAGTGCAATGTTGTCTTCCCGGGAGCGGGATGTCGACCTCGCATCCCTGCCGCCTACCGAGGCAATGCTTGATTTCGACAAGCTCCCGGCATGGATTTTTGTGCGCAAGCGCAGGGATGGAGACGTGTTTCATCCATACGGCCTTGCCTCGGAAATGAAGTTGAAGGATTTTTTCATCAAGCAGAAAGTTCCCCGCAGATTAAGAGACCGGATACCGCTGGTGTGCACCACGGAGGAGATTGTCTGGGTCGGCGGTGTAAGGACCGGGGACAGGTGGAAAGTAAACGGGAACACAAAAAGGGTTTTGCACCTGAAATTGGTCGGGGTATAAAAAGGCTAAAATGGTTGATTTTTTATTGCCGCCGGCCTCTTTAAGTTTGCCTGAGCGGTGATTGAAACAGTTGTTGAAATATGTTAGAATACTCATTATGGGTACATTAAGCGGCCTTAGTGGAGAGGGGTGAGATTGTTGAACAAGGTCATTAAAAATCTGAGCATATATCTCTTGATTGTTCTGGTTATCATCGCCTTGATCAGATATACGACGCCCAATAAGAACGTGCCGGCGCCCCTGTCCTACGACAGGTTTTACGATGAATTGAACCAGGGGCAGATAAAGTCGGTTGTAATCCAGTCGGAAAACCTTACGAATATAATAACCGGGGAAAAGAAAGACGGCACCAGGTTCGAAACCAAGGGCCCCGCGGCGGACTCCGAGTTGTACAGCCTTTTGAAGGAGAAAAAGGTTGAATGGAGAAGCGAACTGCCGCCGCAACCCGGATGGTGGACCAGCCTCCTGACGACTCTGCTGCCGATATTGCTGTTTGTAGCCCTCTTTTTCTTTCTCATGCAGCAGACCCAGGGCGGGGGCAACCGGGTGATGTCCTTCGGCAAAAGCCGCGCCAGGCTGCATACTGAAGACAAGAGGAAAATTACCTTTGCGGATGTCGCGGGGGCTGATGAAGTCAAGGAAGAACTTGAGGAAATCGTGGAGTTCCTCAAGAATCCCAAAAAGTTTATGGAACTGGGCGCAAAAATTCCCAAGGGAGTGCTCCTTTTTGGACCGCCTGGAACGGGCAAAACCCTGCTCGCCCGGGCGGTGGCCGGCGAAGCCGGGGTTCCTTTCTTCAGCATCAGCGGGTCCGATTTCGTCGAGATGTTTGTAGGTGTCGGAGCCTCGCGGGTGCGCGATCTTTTCGACCAGGCCAAGAAAAATGCGCCCTGCATAGTTTTTGTCGACGAGATTGACGCCGTCGGGCGTCAGCGGGGCGCGGGTCTGGGGGGCGGCCACGACGAGCGCGAGCAGACGCTGAACCAGCTCCTGGTAGAAATGGACGGCTTTGCCCCGAATGAGGGAATTATCATTCTGGCGGCCACCAACCGGCCGGACATACTGGACCCGGCATTGTTGAGGCCGGGACGTTTTGACCGCCAGGTGGTGGTTGACGCTCCGGATGTCAACGGGCGCAAGGAAATTCTTAAAGTCCACACCCGGGGCAAGCCCCTGGAGGATTCGGTAAACCTCGAGGTCCTGGCCCGCCGCACACCCGGTTTCACCGGCGCCGACCTGGCCAACCTGGCCAACGAGGCAGCCTTGCTGGCCGCCAGGCAGAACCGCAAGAAAATAACGATGGCGGACCTGGAAAATTCCATTGAGCGGGTTATCGCCGGGCCGGAGAAGAAATCCAAGGTTATCAGCGAGAAGGAGAAATGGCTGGTCTGTTATCACGAGAGCGGGCACGCCCTGGTGGGCTACTTGCTTCCGAACACCGACCCCGTGCA
>Ga0208825_1002638_pt1 | contig 11562 bp, 10 predicted proteins | sample AD_UKC113_MetaG_FD_184450 | JGI IMG/M metagenome (GOLD analysis project Ga0208825, IMG submission 184450) | Active sludge microbial communities of municipal wastewater-treating anaerobic digesters from Hong Kong - AD_UKC113_MetaG (SPAdes)... | ecosystem: Engineered > Bioreactor > Anaerobic >...
GATTCGGCTGGGCAAAGTTTCGCTCAATCCTGGCTTTGGTGGTGCGGCCTTTCTGGTGGCCAATGATGGCTACGGTCTGACCTTTATAAAAAGCCAGTCCGGCCACAATGGCCGGGTCATCGGCAAAACGGCGATCGCCATGGAATTCCAGGAAGTCCTGGAACAGGGCATTAATATAATCCAGGGTATAGGGCCGGCGCGGATGGCGGGCGATCTGGACAATATGAACAGCCGTCAATTTGGGGACAATCTTTTCCCATTCCTTTTCCAGCCTGTCCCTTAAGGCAGCTATTTTTTCTTTCCGGTTCGAATCATCACTGACTTCCAGGGCATCAATTTGCTCCTTAATAGCTACCAGGGGTTTTTCCAGGGAATAAAAATCAAGTGTTTCTTTCATCACTTCTCTCTTTTCTGCCATTTTATCAGAAAACACCTGCTGAGGGTATTCTAAAAATTAGCCTCTTCGGCTGTCAAGTGCCAGCCGGCTGTTCGGCCAGGAGCCTGATCAATGTTTAAGAAGGTGAGGACTTCAACGCTTCTGATTTTTGACCAGTCGCTGGCGGACGACTTCGTAAAAAAAGACAGCCGCGGCAGCCCCGACATTAAGGCTTTTTACCTGGCCCAGCATCGGCAAAGCCAGCAGGGCATCACATTTTTTCCTGATGTTTGGCCTGAGGCCTGAGCCTTCTGAACCAAGGACAATGGCTACCGGCAGGGTATAGTCGAATTCGAACCATCTGGACTGGCCTTCACCGGCGGCCCCAACCACCCAGATACCCTGTTCCTTTAACCAGTCGATAGCCCGGGACAGATTGGTCACCCTGGCTACCTTCAGATGATGAATCGCTCCGGCTGAAACCGAAGCCACGGCTGAAGTTAAGCCAGCTGAATGCCGCTCCTGAAGAATAAGACCAGTAGCTCCTGCCCCTTCAGCGCTGCGGACAATGGCCCCGATGTTTTGCGGGTCCTCTACTCCATCCAGCATGACCAGAAAAGCTGGCTGTCCTTCCACCACCAGATCCTCGAGCCTGAGATATTCCTTTTCGGCGATAAAAGCCACCGCCCCCTGGTGGTGAGGGCAAAGACTATCCAGACGCTGGCGCGGAGCGAAAACAACAGGAATATGGTTTTCCCTCGCCAGACGGATAACTTCAGCTAACTCGTAATGTCCCCTCTCTTCCTGGACAAAAATCTTATTGACCCGGTTGGGCGAGCCGTGCAGGAATTCAATAATGGCCTTAAGCCGGCCGAGTCGGTCTTCCTGGCTCATGCTGGTTGTCTCTCCGGCTCTAAGTTTATCAGTCTGGCGAATTCTGTAATTCTCTGGAGAGAGCTTTTTACCGGACGGGGAAAATTCAATTTGGCCCCGGCCTCAATAAGTGGAATAAATTTATCGAGTTCCAGCCCGGAGGCCCTGGCGGTCAACATGACCCGCAAGGGATGATATAATTCTTTGCCCTTAATCCCTGTTTCTTTTTTTATCTCTCCGGTAATTCTGGCAAATAGATCATAGTTGAACTCGGTCAGCCCGGCTGTTTTTTCCACCAGAGCTTTGAGCACTTTCCGGGCGGAATCCGAACTGATGATGGCGGCTGCTTCTTCCTCCAGAGATTCCGGCTTGAAATCGAAAATCAAGGAAAATTTTTGAGGCAGCTCAGAAAACTTGTTGCTGCCTTCCAGCAGTAGTTCCACGGCTGTCGTCAACCACTCCTTCTCGGCCGCCGGCAATTCTTTTCCAATCAGCCCGGCTTCCTGTAAATAAGGCAAACAGAGCTCCAGTTTTTTTTCAGGCGGCAGGAGTTTAATGTGCTGGCGATTTAGCCAGTAAAGTTTTTCATAATCGAAAATGGCAGCTGATCTGTTGACCCGGCTGAGATCAAAAAGCTGGACCAGCTCTTCCATGGTCAGAACCTCTTTCCCTTCCGGCGGCGACCAGCCAAGAAAAGACAGGTAATTACAGAGAGCCTGGGGCAAAACTCCTTCCCGGCGGAACTGATCAACAGAGGTCGCCCCATGTCTTTTGCTCAATCTGGTATTGTCCTGTCCCATGACCATGGATAGATGAGCAAAAACTGGTGGTTGCCAGCCGAAAGCCTGGTAAAGAAGAAGCTGGCGGGGGGTGTTGGAAATATGGTCTTCTCCGCGGATGACGTGGGTTATCTGCATCAGAGCATCATCAATAACCACCGAAAAATTATAGGCCGGCATACCGTTAGATCTGACAATGATCGGGTCGCCAATAAGCTTGAGGTCGAATTCGACCTCTCCCCTCACCAGATCATTAAATCTGACCAGACCTCGATCAGGGACTTTGAGCCTGATAGCCGCCTTTTCGCCAGCCTCGAGCCGGTGCTTAGCTTCCTGGAGGGAGATATTCCGGCAGCGGCCGCTGTAGACAGGCGAGCGTCCTTCCGCCAGGGCCTTCTTCCTTTCTTTTTCCAGCTCCTCTTCAGGGCAAAAACAATAATAGGCCTGGCCTTTCTCCAGAAGCTCTTTAGCATATTGATGATAAAGCTCAAGCCTTTCTGACTGACGGTATGGTCCGAACTTCCCGCCAGTGTCCGGTCCCTCGTCCCAGTCAAGACCGAGCCAGCGGAGGTCCTCGAGGAGGTTTATCTCAAATTCCTCTTTTGAACGTTCGAGGTCAGTGTCTTCAACTCTCAGGACAAAAACCCCGCCTTTTTGCCTGGCCAGCAGCCAGTTGAACAGAGCTGTCCTGGCATTGCCGACATGAATAAAGCCTGTCGGGCTGGGTGCAAACCGGACTCTTATGGCTTCTGTTTTTTCCATAGGCTAAGGATAATGTGCCCGGGTCGAAAAATCAAGTTAGACGGGTGGCTGGAATCTAAGTGGTGAACTTCAAGCTGGCCAGCTCAAAACTCAAAAACCTTGAATATCTTCCCGGCTCAGCCGGTCTTTTTTCTGGTAGCCGGCAGGAATTGAATAGACTCCAGGCGGAGCTGGCTTTTTACTGATTTCAACCACTTCAGCTCTGGATTTGATTTCGGTGCCCATCATTTGAGCTTTCATTTCATAGGCAATCCATAAACCTTTTATTTTTTGAATCTCAGCCGTGGTCTGGGCCGAGGCTCGAAGTTCCATCTTTATTATTTCAGGCTGAACCGTCGACAGGTAATCTCCCAGGTCATAAGGCAGCTCGTCTGAGGCCCAGACAGTCAGCTCCACCGGGTACATCATAACTGTCATTTCCAGCCGGTAACTCTTGCAGGGAATATTATTGATGACTTTTGTTTCATTTTTTGGAGTAACCGTCATGGTCATTTGCTGCCAGGCCTGGGCCATCGGGCCGAGTTCAGGCGGGAGGAGACTGGCAAAATCTAACGGAGGAGTAATCTCCAGATAGGATTTAGTTGCCTGGCTTATCAGGTAAATCTTATTTTTCTTTAAATCAAACAGATAACTCAGCCCCTGGCCGGAAATAACGGTTAAATCGTTGCTAATCCATTGTTCAGAGAATGTTTCTTTGGCTGGAAGGCTCTGCCCCATGGCATTTATCGGATCGACATTGATCCTGGTTTTAATATAAATATCGGCCGTTAAGGTTGAGACTATAAGCAGGACAGTCAGGAAGAGTAAAACAACCTTTTTCATTTAGTTACCTCCCGTCAAGTTTAGCCCTGGCCGCCGGCTGAAGACAAGCAGCTACCAGCCAGGGTAAAACTGGTCATCTCATCTTTGAGATTTTACTGAAAATTCTTACTTGAATCCAGAGCCAGCTGAAGTAAAATAGAAGGTTAATGAGTTATAATCTTATGCCGGAAAAAATCAGCCTGTCGAGATCGATCATGAAAACGGCCGGCCTGCTGGCGGTCTTTACTGCCGCGGTTTCTCTGGTCGTGGTCATTTATATTTATTTATCCTCTGGTTCAGAGAAAGAACTTCTGCACCTGTCAGGCGGTGATTACCTGGTAGCCCTCGGCCTGTGGCTATCTGTTGCCTCCCTGCTTTTTGGCTTACTGGCCCTATCATCTGCTTCCGGGCTGGCCCGCCGGCAGAATTGGTCCCGGATCACAACTTTTTTAATAGCCGTAATTTTAACTCTGTTAATTCCCATTGGCACCATCTTTGGTCTGAAACTTTTATTTAATTTTTTCAGCCGGGAAATGAAAAACTGGTTTAGCCCCGGGGGCGAAAAGACAACGCGCGGGATTCCGCCGGCCCAGAAACGAGGCCTTAAGTCAGAACTGCCTTAAGACCAGGCCGCAGGTGACCGGCCGGACCGGTCAGAGGCCTGACCCGGGCAGAGCGAAACGAAAGGACGATCGGTGAAAATCAGGGCAGATATCTGCGAGATTTTTGGCAGCTGGCTGGCTATAGCCATATTGGTCTTTATCTTGAGCGGGCCGGGCCTGGCCCAGATGAGGGAGGTCAGCCAGCCTCAGGTCGAACCGCCAAGGGTTTTTATTGATTGCCACCAGTGTGATCTGACTTATATCCGTTCTGAAATCACCTTTGTTCACTTTGTCCGCGACCGCAATGAAGCTGATATCCATGTGTTGATTACCATTCAATCCACCGGTGACGGCGGCCGGGAGTACGCTCTTAATTTTATTGGCCGGAATAATTTTTATGATATTCATAACACTTTGAAGTATGTATCTAAACGAACTGATTCGGCTGATATTGAGCGCAAAGGCCTGGTCCGGGTCTTAAAAGTTGGCCTGGTTCCCTATGTGGCCAAAACAGACCTGGGCGATTATCTCCGGATAGATTTCGAAAAACGGCTGCCGCCGGCTCCGGCTGAAGACCCCTGGAAGTCCTGGGTCTTTAATCTCGGATTATCTGGTAGCCTGTCAGGCGAGGAGACCAAACATTTCTTATCCATGCACAGTAATTTCAGTGCCAACCGGGTGACCGATAAAATAAAATTTAGGACTGGCCTGTCTGGCTATTACAGCAGCAGTGTCTTCAAAATAGAAGAAGATGGCGTTACCAGCGATATTACTTCCATCCAGAAAAGCTTCAGCCTGTCGAGCCTTTATGTTTTATCTTTAAATGAACACTGGTCAGTCGGCGGCTGGCTGGGCCTGTCGTCCTCAACCTATAATAATCTTGATTTTAATCTTAATCCGGCCCCGGCCATCGAATATAATTTTTTCCCTTATTCCGAATCTACCAGGCGGCAGTTGAGAATTCTCTACCGGCTGGGTTTTAATCTAAATTATTATCATGAGGAGACCATTTTTGACAAAACCAGGGAAGCCCTTTTAGGGGAAACCCTGACGGTCACTTTTGAGATGAAGGAACCCTGGGGAAACATTAGCTCTTCCCTTGAGGGTTTCCATTATTTCAATGATTTTAAAAAGAACCATCTTGTTTTATGGACCAATTTAAACCTCCGGCTTTATCGGGGCTTCTCGATCAGCTTCTCTGGGCGTTTTTCGAAGATTAATGATCAGGTATACCTGGCCAAAGGGGATCTCAGCCTTGAAGATATTTTGCTTCAAAAAAAAGCCCTGGCCACTTCCTATAGCTACGGGCTGTCAGTCGGCATAAGTTATACCTTTGGCTCGATTTATTCCGGAGTAGTTAATCCGCGGTTTGGCAATTAGGGCCGGGCGTGGCTCTGCCCTTCCTGATTGAGGACAGCGGGTGCCCTGGAAGTCTCAAAGCTCAAATTAAAAATGACTTCAAAAGAAGTACCTGAAGACAGCCGGAAGGTAGCCTGATTAAGAAGCTCTCCAATATCGTTTAACCGGCCTTCCTCATCTACGGTGAGATAAACTGGCCTGGCACTTTTCCCCTCAGGCGGGTATAAATAAATCGTGGCTGACCGGCTGGCAGCCTTTCCGGGTAGATCAATTTCCGGCCAGGCCGTCCAAAAGGACAGCTGACTGTCTTTTATAGAAAAGTAAAGCCCATCTGCTTGAAACTCAAGCTCCGGTTGACGGGCTACAGGCCTTAGACTAATAGCCGGCTTAAGCTGGTTTTCGGTTACGGTTTGTCCTGACGGCAGGCAGTCTGAGAAAGCCGGTGGGCCAAGCCTGGTCAGGAGCTGCAGGCTTTTTTCCCACAGGCGAGAATATATTTTTATGAACCGCAGTTCGGTTTGAAGCCGTCTGGTTGGTTGTTGATCTGGAGGTAAATATCTTAGCCAGAAATAGAAGCGGGGAATTGAAGTTTTTAATTCCCGGTCAGCCAGCTCAAAATAGGCCAGCAGGCGGTCTCTATATTTTTTATACCAGTTGTTGGCCTGTTTTTTGTATTCCAGGCAATAATAATCGCGCGCTTTTTTTAGCTCTTCAGCTCTGGCTGGAAGCGGGGCTTCGAGCGATTTTTTTTCAAGCTGGAGGTAGGTTTTATAGACTGTTTCCAGGGCCAGGACCGCCCCGGTAATAATTCGCTCGAGATCAAGCGAAGCCGCCCTTTCGGTTTCCCTTTCAAGCCAGTCAAGGCGGCCTTCGATCTGGAGCAGCCGGGCATAGCTCAGGGAGGAAAATAGCCGCCAGTTAATAGTCTGTTTATCTTCCTTTTCCGGCCCGGCAGAAACGGTCGCCGTTGGATTCAGATTCGCTTCCAGCTTTTTCCTCAGTGCTTCTTCCTCCTGGCTGAGCTCGAAAAGGGCTTCCTGGAAGACACTGACCAAGCCGGTATACTGCTCAAAATCAGAGGCCAGCGGTGGCAGATTAATATTTATCTCCTGTTCAAAAGAAAGGGGCAGTGGACAGAGGGCAGGTTCTATTAGCCGGCCAATTTTATCTTGATAACCGCCCTGGAGGGCTTTTATTAACCAGTTCTGATCCGGGTGGCCGTCTGGCTCTAAAGAGCTCAATTGATAAAGCCCAAAGCTGGCTTCGGGCTGATAGGGATCAAGTTCAAGGCATGACCGGTAGTAGCTGGCTGCTTCCTGTTTGAGCCCCAGAGCGGCTGAAGTCGCGCCCAGATTGTTCAAGATCGGGACCCCGCCCGGGGCCCGCGAGCTGGCCGCGGCTAAGAATTCTTTAGCCAGGTTGTACTCGTTTAAAGAAAAAAGGAAAGCACCGGCCTGATTGAGGAGAGCCGGAGCTTCAGCCAGGCTGTTTAATTGATGATCAAGAAGAAGCAGGGCTTCAACCGGACGGCCCTTTAGCCATAAGCCGAGCAAATATAAATCAAAGCCTGGTGAGTTCAAGATTGATCGAGAATTTTTGACTGCCTCTTCGAAAGCCCCGGGTTCAACTCTGCCGGCCAGCCAGAGATGCAATTTTTGAGTTAAAGAAGCAGTGGTTGGCCCCGGCTGCCTGGAGTTAAGGCTCCAGGCGGGATTAAAGCCCGTCTGGAAACGGGCCTGACCGGGAGCGGCCGGCAGCCAGGTCAAAAGGGGAAAGCTCAGGAAGAGTCCGGCTAAGGCCAGGACCTTAAAGATCTTATTTCCAATTTTCAGCATTTTACTTTATAACTTTATCTCAAGAGGTTAATTGATGGCAAATACTGGTAAAATCTAATCTAAGGGAGGCGAAAATGGCAGAGGCCGACTGGACCGATGAATTTCCTGGAGCTATCATCGTCACTGATCTCGAAGGGAAAATTATTTATCTCAATAATAAGGCGGCCCTGGTCTATGAGGCCGAGGGGGGTTTTGAGCTTCTGGGCCGGAATCTCTATGACTGTCACCAGCCGGAATCGAGAGCTAAAATAGCCAGGATCATGGAGAGCAAAAAACCAAATGTTTATACCATTGAAAAGCAGGGAATCAAAAAATTAATCTATCAAACAACCTGGAGCCTTGAGGGCCGGCCTGGCGGGCTGGTGGAAATCAGCCTGGAAATTCCTTTTGAACTGCCTCATTTTATCCGCGGTTAGCGGCCCACCGGCTGGCTCGCTATCCGGAAATAAATTTGATATTTAATAAAAAAAGGAAAACAGGTAAAATAAGACTGCATTTAACGGGCAAGTTTTGGAGGCAGAATGATTGATAGTTTTACTGAAGAAAAAAGCAGGAAAATAGCCTTGCTTATTGACGGCGACAATGCTCAGCCAGGACTTATTTCTGATATTCTGGCGGAAGTTGGGAAATATGGTTTAATTACCATCCGCCGCATTTATGGCGACTGGACAACAGTTAACATGGCCGGCTGGAAAAAAGTCCTGCATGAGAATGCTATCCAGCCTGTTCAGCAATTCCGTTACACCATTGGTAAAAATGCAACTGATAGCGCCTTGATTATTGATGCTATGGATATGCTGCATGGCCGTCTGGTCGATGGCTTCTCCATCGTTTCCAGTGATTCTGATTATACCCGTCTGGCTACCAGAATAAGAGAAGCCGGCTATTTTGTTATGGGCATTGGCAAAAGAACCACTCCCAAGGCTTTTATCAATGGCTGCAATGTTTTTATTTATACAGAAAACCTCGGCAGCGGCGAAAAAGAAAGGAAGAGGAGAGCTCCGGCCAGCGAAAAAACGGCTGAGGAGCCGAAGCCACGCGGTTATGATCCTTTGCCGCTGCTAAGAGCAGCAGTCGATATGGCTGCCGATGAAGATGGTTGGGGCAAACTGAGCAGTATCGGCTTTTATTTGCGACAGCTTGATCCCGGCTTTGATCCGAGAACCTATGGCTACCGCCAGCTGTCACAGTTATTTAAAGCTTATCCAGAGGTGTTTGAATTAAGATTTGAAAACGAGAAGGGTCTGACCCACATCTGGGTTAGATTAAAAGAGTGAAATGACTGGCGGGGAGGGGCAGGGTGAAGGCATATTATCATTCTCCGATAGGTATAATAGAGTTAAGGGGAGGGCCAGGCGGGCTGGAGTCCTGTTCACTGGTCAGGAAGAGCCGGCCAGGCCTAGCGGCTGAAAAGTTTAAGTTTAAATCACTGGCCGGGCCTGAACCGGTAGCGGCCGCCTGGCAGCAACTGGATGAATATTTCCGGGGGACAAGGCAGAAGTTTCAGCTGAAACTCAAACCGGCGGGGACTGGATTTCAGCAACAGGTCTGGCGACAGCTTAAAAAGATTCCCTATGGCCAGACCAGGACTTACGGCCAGATAGCGGCGGCTTGCGGCCGGCCGAAAGCCGCCCGAGCTGTTGGTCAGGCTAACCACCAAAATCCCCTGCTGATCATTGTTCCCTGCCACCGCGTAATTGGAGCCAATGGCAGCCTGGTTGGTTTCGGCGGTGGGCTGTGGCGCAAGCGCTGGCTGCTGGCCCATGAGAAAAAAATATCCGGCCAGCCGCAACCTGAAATCAAAAGAGCAAAATTTAATAAAACTAAGTAAAGTTAAATAGAGGAGGCAGCCAGTGATTGATACTCTCTCTAAGATTTTCCTCAATCTGGAAAAGAACCATCAGAAAGAGGCTCTGATGCTGGCCAAAAAGAACGGTCAATACCAGCCGATTTCGACTGCTGATTTTGCCCGCCGGGTCAGGAATATCTCTTCCGGCCTGAAAGCTTCTGGTCTGAACAAAGGTGATAAACTGGTCATTTTATCGGAAAACAGGCCTGAATGGGTGATGGTGGATATGGCCACCGTTTCACAGGGGGGCGTAACTGTTCCCGTCTATACCAATTTAACCCCTGACCAGATTAAATATATTATTAATGATTCGGAAGCCAGGTTTCTGGTTTGTTCCACTCAGAAGCTCTGGAATAAAGTCGCTCTGATCCGGTCTGAATTGCTCCACATTCAAAAATATATATTGATAGAGGGCGAAGCCTCAGCTGACCGGTTGAGCCTGGAGGCCATCGAAAAAAGCGGAGAAGCCTATAACCGGAATCAGCCTGACGAGTTTGACCGGGCGGCCTCAGCTATCCTGCCTGATGATCTGGCCACTATCATTTATACTTCCGGGACGACCGGCATCCCGAAAGGGGCCATGCTCAGCCATTATAATCTGGTCAACAATATTGAGACCTTGCATTCGCTGGTTGATTTCAACTCTGGCGATATGGCTTTGAGTTTCCTGCCGCTGTCGCACGTCCTGGAGAGAATGTGTACTTTGGCCTGGCTCTATGTCGGGGCTGCCATTGCCTATGCCGAAAGTGTGGATACGGTAGCTCAAAACCTGGTTGAGGCCAGGCCAACAATTATGGTCAGTGTTCCCAGATTTTTTGATAAATTTTATGCGACGGTGATTGATACGGTCCTGGGCTCTCCTAATCTCCAGCGCCAGATTTTCTTCTGGGCTCTTAAAGTCGGGCGAAAATATGTTCAGCTTAAAACCAGTCATGGCCGGCTGCCGGCCTGGTTGAAATTCCGTTACCAGCTGGCTTCCAGGCTGGTTTTTTCAAAAATTGTGGAAAAAACTGGCGGCCGGATCAGGTTTTTTGTTTCTGGCGGGGCTCCCTTAGCCCGGGAAATAGCCGAATTTTTCTATGCCTTAGGAATTTTGATTATCGAAGGCTATGGCTTGACCGAGACTTCGCCGGTCATTTCTCTTAATACCCTAACTGATTTTAAATTTGGCACGGTTGGAAGGGTTTTGCCTGGAGAGGAAATAAAATTCGCCCCGGACGGGGAAATTCTGGTTCGCGGTCCTAATGTCATGAAAGGCTATTTTAATAAAGAAGCTGAGACCAGAGAGGCATTTGAAGACGGTTGGTTTAAGACGGGTGACATTGGCTACCTGGATGAAGAAGGCTACCTGGTCATCACTGACCGGAAGAAAGACATCATTGTAACTGCTGGCGGGAAGAATGTTGCTCCCCAGCCGATTGAAAATGCCCTCATCACCAGTCCTTATATTGCCAATGTGGTGGTCGTTGGCGACCGCCGCAAATTTGTTTCGGCTCTGGTCGTGCCTGACCTGGATAAGCTTAAAAAATATGCCAGCGAGAATAATATTGCTTTTTCGACTACCAAAGAGCTAACCGAAAAGCCGGAGATCTATGACTTTTATCTGCGGGAAATTGACCGCCTAACGCCTCATTTTGCCTCTTATGAGAAAATTAAAAAGATTATCATTCTGGAAAAAGATTTTGAAGTTGAAACAGGCGAGATGACTCCCACTCTGAAGGTCAGACGAAAAGTGGTCGAAGAAAAATACAAGCCGTTGATTGACAGATTGTATGTTGATTAGGCGGTCTGCCTGATTCTGGCCTTTCTTAAAAAAAATACTGGCTGGCTGGGAAAAAGCCGGTGGCCGGTTCGTCTTTACCTCTGAGTCAAAAAAACTGCCCTGAGAAATCAAACCCGTAAATTCTTAACTGGATAAAGGTTATGGCTGAGGATCCTGAGCGGCAAGAGCCTGAACTGGCCGGGCACCGGCAACGGTTGCGCGAAAAATTTCTAAGAGGCGGGTTGTCTGGGTTTCTTGACTATGAGATTGTCGAATTGTTACTGACTCTGGGAACACCCCGTAAGGATTGCCGGGAGGCTGCCCGTCAGGCCATCAAAGAATTTAAGACTTTTCGAGCCGTAATGGAAGCTGACTCGCTTGACCTGCAAAAAATAAAAGGGATTGGCCGGCAAAACGTCTTCGGCTTAAAACTGGTGCAGGAGGTGGCCCGCCGCTATCTTAAGGACTGCATGATCAAACGCCCGGTCTGCAAGTCTTCGCAGGAAGTTTTTGATTATCTCTATTACAGCTTGAGAGATCTTAAAATCGAAGTTTTCAAGGTTT
>Ga0208825_1002644_pt1 | contig 11536 bp, 13 predicted proteins | sample AD_UKC113_MetaG_FD_184450 | JGI IMG/M metagenome (GOLD analysis project Ga0208825, IMG submission 184450) | Active sludge microbial communities of municipal wastewater-treating anaerobic digesters from Hong Kong - AD_UKC113_MetaG (SPAdes)... | ecosystem: Engineered > Bioreactor > Anaerobic >...
AGTGGGCGCATGGACAAAAAGAAGGAATGAGCATAAAAAGAAAATTGAATGGAAGTTTACAAGGAAGAATGCAGATGAGAAAATGTCAAAATATTATGTGGAATAATTAAATGGTCAGGACACTAGTTTTGCATTTGATGAATAATTTAACAAATTTTATGAAAATCAATGCAATTGATAACGATTTTTTCCTTAACCGATGACCAACGGAATATAAAGCAAGTTTTGTAAAAAATATTATTGATGGAACTGTCTCCAATATCGAAAACAAGAAACAGTGACAGAAAAAAAGTAAAATTCAGTAAAAGTGCCTCCATCCTGAGAAGCACCCCAATCAAAAAATCAAAAAAAAAAGCCGCCTTTAAAAGCAGCTTTAGTTTTTCTTAATGGTGCCCATGTCCACAGGCTGAACACTCAATCTGTTCTCTCTTAAATTTGATGTAAGCCTTATCAATCGACTCCAGACATTTCATGCAGAGATTAACTTCTTTTTTTACGGTCCCTTTTGAAAAATCCGGAACCTGAAGTTCCACAGGGTGAGCCCTGCCTTTATGTCCGCAAAGGGCGCATTTGTTGTTCCTGCAGGACACTTCGTCTTTGTTGACGCCCAGATAGGTTTTCTGGGCAGAATCGAGGCAGGTCTCACAGAGGCCTTTCCAGACACCTTCAGGGTAGGCGAATTTAAAGAGAGGAGGGTAAGTCCTGACCGGAATTAAGGTCGGGAGCCCTTTTCCGCAAAGATCACAATCTGTCATTTCTCATACCTCCTTACATCAGCACCATTGCTGCTTTCATAGCCAGCTCCACGAAGGGTTCAGGCCAGAGACCCATTACCAGCACACCTGCAACTGCAAGCAAAAGGGCTGCTGTATATGGGAACGGGATACTGACCTTTTCCTTTTTACCTTCGGGAGGCATGAAGTACATGTATTTCACAAGCCGTGCGTAGTAGAACAGCGAAAGGGCGCTGTTCAGGATGGCGATCACTGCAAGCCATGTCATGCCCGCCTGAATGGTTGAAGAGAAGAGCACGAACTTTGCCATGAAGCCTGCAGTTGGTGGGATTCCTGCAAGGGCAAAGACGAAAACCGTCATACAGAGAGCTGCCAGGGGCATCCTCTTACCAAGGCCCCTGAAGCTGTCCAGGTGGTCAGGGACATCAAGGTTTCCTGTCTTTTCCGAACTTATCATCCAGACAACGGCTCCAGCTGCGATAAATGCTCCTGCTTTCATAAATGCGTGGGCAAGGGTATACATGATTCCGCCTGCAAGAGCGACAGGTGTCATTACAGCAAAAGCCATTGCAATGTATCCTGCCTGTGCGAGGGAAGAGTAGGCGAGCATGCGTTTTACACTGGTCTGGGCAACTGCGACCACATTTCCGAAGGTCATGGTCACCACTGCCAGGAGTGTAAATATGAACTGCCAGTCAGGCTGAAGGGCTCCAAGAGCCAGGATGAATACCCTGAAGGCTGCCACAAATCCCATCTTTTTTGATCCGGCTGCGAGCAGGGCGGAAACAACTGAAGGCGATCCCTGATATGTATCCGGAGCCCACATATGGAAGGGAACAAGAGCCATCTTGAAGCCGAAACCTGCAGTAAGCAGCACTATTGCTACGATGCCTATGGGGTTGTCTATAAGGAGTCCCGGGTTTTTAGCAATCAGGGGAATGCTTGTTGTGCCGGTTGCCCCGTAGACAAAGGAAAGCCCGAAGAGCATAAGGGCTGCGGAAACCGAGCCTATTATGAAGTATTTCATGGCTCCTTCAAGGGACTTTGCATTCTGTTTCTCAAAGCCTGCAAGGGCAAAGGTTGCAAGACTTGCCAGCTCAAAGGCACAGAAGAGCAGTATCAGGTCGTTTGCGGAAGCTACGATCATCATCCCGAAGGTTGCAAAGAGCACGAGAGCATAGAACTCCTCGGTGTGGTCGCTGTTTTCGGTATATTTGATAGAGGCAATTGAAACGAGCAGGGAAACTGCCAGGAAGACCAGCTTGAAAAACTGGGAGAGGGCGTCGATGCTCAGGGTTTCCGAGAAAATCGCATACCCAACCTGGAAACCTTCCATTGTCAGAAGCCCGAAGCTTTTAATCGTCAGGACGATAGCTGCAAGGGTTCCCAGGGTTGCCAGGTAGCCCAGTATATTTTTGGATTGGGGGGAGAGGAAAACTCCAGCCAGAAGTACGACAAGGCCGGTTGCAACCATGACAAGTTCAGGTGCGAGGTACATTATTTCCTGCATCTCTCACACCCCCAGACCAGCCGCAAGGCTGACTATTGCTTCAGAATTTTTAATCATCATATCAAGCACCGGACTCGGGTTCAGGCCGAAGTAGAGCACAAGAAGTGCAATTGCAGCCATTGAAAAGACCTGTATGGAATTGATATCTTTGACATCCCCGAGCTTCTCATTGTACACTCCGAACATTGCCCTCTGCATTGACCAGAGGTGGTAACCTGCAGTAATCACTATTGCCAGAAGGGCGATAACCACAAAGCCAGGCAGGTTCACGAAGCTGAAGGTAAGCACCAGGAACTCGGCAATAAAGCCTGTCAGACCCGGAAGGCCGAGGGATGCCATAAAGCCTACCATCATAGCAACAGTAAGCATAGGCATTTTCTTTGCAAGCCCTCCAAGATCGTTAATGATCCTTGTGCCTGTGGTTGCCTGTATTGCTCCTGCTGACATGAACATAATGCTCATGATAAGCCCGTGGGAAAACTGCTGGAACATGGCGCCTGAAACCGAAAGGGTGACAAGACCGGCAGAGCCCAGGATCACGTAGCCCATGTGGCTCAGACTGGAGTATGCGATCATGCGCTTGAGGTCTTTCTGCCGCAGAGCAAGAAGAGCCCCGTAGAGAATGCTGATTGAACCAAGCAGGCCCAGTATCATGATCATCAGGTCAGGATTTCCTGTGTTCGGGAGCATTGGGAGCGAGATTCTGAAAAGCCCGTATCCTCCGATTTTAAGCAGGATAAAAAGTACACTGCCTGCTGTGGGAGCCTCGGAATATGCATCCGGGAGCCAGGAGTGGAAGGGGAAGGTCGGCAGTTTTGCCAGGAACCCGAAGAGGATTGCAAGGAATATTCCGTCTTTCATCAGGCCCGGTTCGAAGAACTGGAACTGTGCGATCAGCTCCCTTATGTCAAATGTAGCAACGCCGGTCTGGTTCAGGGCTGCGTAGAAGAGCCCGAAAATCCCGAGCAGCATCACAAGGGATGCAACGTGTGTGTAGATAAAGAACTTGTAGGAAGCATGAGCCCTCTTTTCTCCTCCCCAGATGTTTACTATGAAGAAGAGCGGGACAAGGGTAAGCTCCCAGAAGATGTAGAAGACAACGAAGTCAAGGGCTACGAAGACTCCTATGACTGCTGCCTGCATGGTAAGGATGAGTCCATAGAACCTGTTAGGGGATTCCATGTCTTCCTTCCAGGTGAAGAGGATCATAAACGGGATTACAATAGCATTCAGGAGAATAAGGGGCAGAGAAATGCCGTCTATTCCGACCGAATAATTGATCCCGAGGAAGGGAATCCACTTCATGGATTCATAGAACTGCATTGCAGCAGTGCTGCTGTCAAAGTTCAGGTAGGCATAAAGGGCAAGCCCCAGAGTCGCAAGAGACCCGAGAAGACCAAACCCTGCAGCCAGTTGTTTTGTTTTTGTGAAAAAGGTCACGACTGCGAAAATCAGCGGCACCAGAATCAACAACGATGCGACCGGCAGCATCAGAGTACCTCCATTATCAGTTTAACAAGTATTATCAGCAGGCTCACACCCGCGACCAATACGGTTGCATAGGTCTGGACAACACCGGTCTGGATCTTCCGGAGTTCTTCGCCTGCAAAAACCGTGATAATTCCGATTCCTTCAACAATACTGTCAATGATCACATCAACTACCTGCGTGAGGAAAGCAATAACTCCGTAGACAATGCCGAGTGAGAAAAACTCGGTGTAAATCTGGTGCTGGTAGTAGCGGTTGTAGAGTAGCCTGTAAATCGGGTTCTTCATGGAAGCCAGAGCTCCGAGTTTAACCGCTCTCAGATAATAGATCACGAAAGCAATTGCAAGACCTGCAAGGGCGACTATTAACGGAAGCCACAGGACGATAAGAGGTTCGTGCCCTGCTGCCTCTGCAATTTTATTTCCGCCGATGCCTGCAAGGTTTCCTATATCCAGGTTCACAAAGCTGTTGGCAAAGGTTTCTTCAAGGAATTTCATGAAGCCGGGTCTTGTCAGTGAGCCGAAACCAAGGGCAAAAAGTGCCAGAATGGACAGTGGAATTGTCATAATGGCAGGGGATTCATGCCCGTGGTAGTTGCTTCTCGGCTTTCCTGTGAAGGTCATGAAGATGAGCCTGAAGATGTAAATGGATGTGAGAAGTGCTGCTGCAATTGAGAATGCATAGGGGATCCAGTTGCTGCTGTGTTCTCCAAAAAGATATGCAGCTTCAATGATGGGGTCCTTTGACATGAAACCGCTTGTCCCTATTGAGGTTCCGGGAATACCAATTCCCGCAAGGGCAAGGGCTGCAATGGTCATTGTGGCAGCAGTTATTGGCATTACCTTTCCAACGCCTCCGAGCTCCCTCATATCCTGGGTACCGACTGCGTGGATTACACTGCCTGCACAGAGGAAGAGAAGTGCTTTGAAGAAAGCGTGGTTGATGAGGTGGAACATGGAAATTCCTACTGCTTCAAGCCCTACTGCAGTACCCAGTCCAAGACCCAGCATCATGTATCCTAGCTGGCTGATGGTTGAATAAGCAAGCACGCGCTTCAGGTCGTTCATTACAATGCCCATTGTGCCTGCAAAGAGTGCAGTGAATCCTCCGAAGTAGGCGACTACCATGAGGGAATCGGGGGCTGCAATGAACATCGGAAAAGTCCTTGCGACCAGGTAAACACCGGCAGTAACCATTGTTGCTGCATGGATGAGGGCTGAGACGGTTGTCGGGCCTTCCATTGCATCGGGCAGCCACACGTGTAGGGGGAACTGACCGGACTTTCCTACGGCTCCACCGAAGAAGAGCAGAGTAATAATAGTAAGGTGGCTTATTTCGAAGCCCAGGATGTTTATTTGAAGAGCTGAAAGCTCGGGGATATAGCTGAAGATTTCATCGAAACGCAGAAGGTATACTCCGTCCTGGAACCCGCCTGCAACCTTAAGTAAATCGGAAGTGAGCACTATTATTCCTGTAAGGAACATTACGTCTCCGACCCTGGTTGTCAGGAAAGCCTTTTTGGCTGCTGCTGCTGCTGAAGGTCTGTCAAACCAGAAGCCTATGAGCAGGTAGGAACACAGACCGACAAGTTCCCAGGAAACAAAGAGCTGAAGAATGTTATCGGAAAGGATCAGGGAAAGCATTGCAGCCGTGAAGAGTGCGGTTTCTGCAAAGTACCTTGGTTTTCCAGCTTCATGGGACATGTAGCTGACTGCGTAGATGTGGATTAACAGGCTCACAAAGGAGACCATTGACAGCATGACTGCGGCAAGCGGGTCGATTAATACTCCTATGTTGAGCACTGCAAACCAGGAATAGGACTGGCTTATGACCTCTTCAGGGTTTGCCAGCAGCCCGAGGGTAATCATAAAAGAGATTACAAAGGAGGCGGCGATGGCGAGGATGGGAACGATTGCCCCTCCTGATGGCATTTTCTTGCCAAAGAAGAAGGTGATCGCAAAAGCCAGTGCCGGAAGCAGAGGGATTAAAAATGCAAATTCTTCCAGAGCCGTTTTTACCACCTCAGAACATTGAGCTCATCAAGATTGATTTTGTCGTGCATTCTGTAGATCGCCATGAAGATTGCAAACCCTATTGCAGCTTCAGCAGCGGCAAGAGCAATTGAGAACATGGCAAAGACCTGACCGTGCAGGGTGTCAGTATAGCTTGAAAAAGCCACAAGGTTAATGTTTGCGGAGTTCAGCATGAGCTCTATACACATGATCATCCTGATACCGCTTTTATGCGTCATGACACCGTAAAGCCCTATGGAAAAGAGCAGGGCTGCAAGACCAAGGTAAAATGTTAATGGAATCGCGGTCATTTGTTGCCCTCTCCTTTTGCCATATAGATTGCACCGATAAGGGATGCGAGCAGGACAATTGACAGAACCTCGAAAGGTGCGACAAACTGAGTGAAGATGAGCATGCCTATGCCTTCTATATTGCTCTGGTCAGCCGGGTTCTCAGGGAGTTCGGGAACTGTATTCCAGGAAGTTCCGAAAGCTCCTGTCACTATAACCGCTACAAAGAGCAGGCACACCAGAAAAGCCAGAGGACGGTTAATTTGCACGGGGTCCACCTCCAATTTCGCGCTTTGTCAGCATGACTGCAAAGAGAATCAGTACTCCGATTGCTCCTATGTAGACCAGCACCTGGATAATTCCGAGGAACTGGGCATTTAAGAGAATATAAATCCCTGCAACTCCGAACATGCACATGATCAGGGCAAGTCCGGCTCTTACAACATCTTTTGCAATGACAACAAAGATTGCAAAAAAGACCGTAACAAGCGCAAGGAGCCCGAAGACAGCCGTTTCCAGGGCTGCTCCAAGTATTCCGAGATCGATCATCTCTCATCACCTTCCTGAATATCCACTTCCCTGGCGAGTTTGCATGGGGTCATAAGCAGGTCTTTATGAGTCCATTTCACCACGCCTTTGGAATATTCTTTCCCGCTGGAAAGGGCGCCTTTGGGGCACTGGTCAATGCACAGCCCGCAGAAGAGGCAGTGACCTATGTCTATTTGAGGGAACCATCTCTTCTTATCGCTGCCGCGGAAAATCGGGGCTTTTACGATCTTTATCGCGCTGTTAGGGCAGGTATTGGCACAGATCCCACAGCCTATGCATTTGCTTTTGTCGAGGATCTGGAGCCCTCTGAACCTGTCGGAAAGCGGGGTTTCCACTTCCGGGCACAGCCTGGTTACGCGTTTTTTTGGGATGTTTTTTAGTGCATATTTGATATTTTTGAGAACCATACTCTTAAGCCCCCAGATAGAGTCCAAGGCCAACGGCCCAGACAAGGTTCAGTAAGGATAAGGGCAGAAGTTTCTTCCAGCTCATATCAACTACCTGGTCGATCCTGAACCTCGGGACAGCCCATCTCATTCCTATGATAGTCATCAGCACAAGCACGGTTTTAAGGAGCAAAACCCCTGTAGGGGCAATAAGTCCGAGCACCGCGTTGTTTGCAACAAATGCAGGCACATTCCAGCCGCCAAGGAAAAGGAGTGCTACGAGGAATGCTCCAAGGATCATGTGCATATACTCGGCAAAGAAAACAAGCCCGAAACGCATTCCGGTGTATTCTGTGACCCAGCCTGCGACCAGTTCTTCTTCAGACTCATTCTGGTCAAAAGGAAGCCTTCCAAGGTCTGCCATAAGTGCAATAAAGAAAACAACGAACCCGATGGGCTGCAGGAAGATATTCCAGACAAAAGTCCCCTGGGCACTGGTGATATCTATGATATTGAGTGAGCCTGTCATTACGGCAACACTGACAACAGCGATCCCGAGAGGCACTTCATACCCTATCATGCGGGCAAAGTTTCTGAAAGCTCCAAGAAGGGAATACTTGTTGTTTGAACCGTATGCAGCCATGAATATTCCGAAAATATTGATAGCGGACACCGCTTCTATGAAGAGAACGCTTATATCCATCTCGGTTACAGCCAGAGGATATTCTACTCCGTTGATGAAGACTGCTCCCACAGGAATTGCGACAAGCATCAGAAAAAGAGAGGTCAGCATGAAAACAGGAGCATTGTCATAAAGAAAACGGTCGGCATTTCTCGGTCTGACATCTTCTTTTGTGAAGAGTTTGATGGCATCTGCTACCAGCTGCAAGAGCCCGAACTTTCCTACCCTTGAAGGCCCATACCTTAACTGGATGTCGGCTGAGAGCTTTCTTTCAATCCAGACCGCAGCCATTCCTCCCATGAAGATGGCTCCTACGAGGACGAGACCCACAGTACCGCGGATCCAGGGAATAAGGGGAATTATGAATTCAGGAATGTTGACCGCCATAAAAGTCACCTGTCCACTTCACTGGTGCAGCCGTCCATACTGCCCGCAATAGATACCATGTCTGCAACCGTTGTGCCTATGATGAGTGGCGGCAGAGCCTGAAGCGTCGGGTAATAGGGCCCTTTGACTTTTACCCTGTATGGCTTGTCCGAGCCGTCGGAAACCATATACATTCCCATTTCTCCTCTCGGGTCCTCGACCCTGTGGAATACCTCACCTGCAGGAACTCTCATTACCGGAGTCCTTCTGCCGTAGGGAGTTCCTTCCGGGAAGATGGGTCCGTTCGGAATCATGTCAAGGCACTGTTCTATGATGTGAATGCTTTCCCGCATTTCGTTAAGCCTTACCTGAACCCTTGCAAAACAGTCTCCTGCAGTTTCAGTGCAGACCTTAAAGTCCAGGTCTTTGTAAACAAGATAAGGTTCGACTTTTCTTATGTCATAAGGAACGCCCGTTGCCCGCAGGACTGGACCGGAAACTCCGAGGCTCTTTGCATCATCTGCGCTCAGTACACCTATTCCGATAGTCCTTTCCCTGTAAATTGTGTCGGAGTTAAACATTTCCTCATAATCGTTAATTGCTTTCTTGAGGTTGTTCAGGATAGGGATGGCTTTTTCTTTAAATCCGTCAGGCAGGTCGGCGCGTACTCCTCCGAACCTCAGGTAGCTGTGGGTAATCCTTGCTCCTGTGACCATGTCAATCAGGGTGAGGATATCTTCCCTTTCCTTGATGGTGTACATGAACATGGAGACAAAGCCGATGAACTCCCCGTATTCACCCAGACCGAGCAGGTGGCTCTGGAGCCTTGAGAGTTCCTCTACAATGACTCTTATATACTGAGCCCTCTCCGGGGGTTCGAGGTCCAGAAGCTTTTCAACGCAGCCCACATAGCATTCTTCGTTTGTCAGGGCTACGAGGTAGCAGATCCTGTCAACTATTGTGATGCCCTGAAGGTAGGTCCTGTTCTCCAGGATTTTTTCAATGCCTTTGTGGATATAACCCATTTCCACTTCAGCATCCATGATTGTTTCCCCTTTCAGCTTCAGGTTTAACCTGAAGGGTCCGGGCTGCATGGGATGCTGGGGGCCCAGGTGTATGATCATTTCATTTGGTTCAAGCATTTCTTCCATTTTTCACCCCTCACACAAGGTTTCTTGCTGTCCTGTTCGGAAAACCCTCGTAGTCTTTCCGGAGAGGCCACTCACCAATCATATCTTCGGGGAGCACAAGTGCCTTCAGGTTCGGATGATTTCTAAAGAATATCCCGAAGAGTTCGTAGGTCTCTCTTTCGTACCAGTTTGCATTCCAGTATACCGGCACAACGGATTCTATTTCCGGAGAGTCCCTGGGCAGTCTTGCTTTCAGCATCAGAACTACAGGATGTTCAAATGAAGCTATATGATAAACAGCTTCGAGCTCGTTCCTCTGAGGATAATCAACTCCGCATACAGAGCAGAGGTGGTCGAACTGAAGGGAGTCCTTAAGGTACTGGCAGACCTCTTTTGCTTTTTCTCTGTCCACATATGCCCGGATACGGACCTGAGAGTCGATCCCTGCTTCGGAAACTGCCTCCGGAAATTTCCCGGTTAATGATTCTATAATTGTTCTGGCATCCATTATATTTCCCTCAAATAAGCCTGAAATCATCTCAGTATTCTGTTCCCCGGTCTTTTTTGGCTTTTATTTTCTCCTGAAGCTCCACAAATCCCTGGATAAGGGCTTCGGGCCTGGGAGGGCATCCTGGAATGTAGACGTCGACAGGGAAGATTTCATCAATGTTCTGGACAGTGCTGTAGGACTCATAAAATGGCCCGCCGCTGATTGAACAGTCTCCCATGGCGATAACCCATTTGGGGGCAGGCATCTGGTCCCAGAGCCTCTTTAAGGCTGGCAGGTATTTTTTTGTCACATACCCGCTGATGATCATGACATCCGCATGCCTTGGAGAGTTCCTCGGAATGATCCCGAAACGGTCCGTATCGTAATGTGCACAGCCGGTTGCAATCATTTCCACACCGCAGCAGCCCATGGGCTGGGTCATGAACCAGAGAGAGTTTTTTCTTCCCCAGTTGATCAGGTCCTGAGCTTTTGTTTTCTTGAGGAAATTGTGGATTGCACTCGTAGTTGTTGTGATGACTCCGGGAATTTCTTCGTCCGGGCATTCCATTGAGTTATTCGTTTTTGTCTCCTTCACTTTACCCATGTAAGGGCCCCCTTCTTCCAGAGATACACGTATCCGAAGAGCAGTATGAAGATAAATGCAAACATCTCAACCACTGCAATTGAGGTAATTCCATGCCCCTTATAGACTGTAGCCCAAGGGTAAAGGAAAAGCACCTCAATATCAAAAAGGACAAAAGCAATCGCATAGAGATAATACTCAACATTGAATTGAATCCTTGCAGTCCCGGTAGGGACGGAACCTGATTCGTATGTCGTGTATTTGCTGGCTGCTTTGCTCCTCGGACTCAGTTGCTTTACCATTAACATTGTCATGGGAGGCATAATCAGTCCCACGGCAAGAAATATGGCAACCGGTATATAGCTATCAATTATTCCAGACATTGTATCACCTATCAAAGTGCAGCAATCTGAAATTGCAGCGTCGCATGATCTTGACTTCCTGTTTTTTAGATGGAGGGACAAAAAACTGTAATCCGGAATTTCTGGTTAATACCACCAGATCCGAACACAGGTCCTGCAGAGAATGTCTGTACCCAGGTGCCTTTTTTCTGATTAATAGGGCTCTTGAATATGGACATCCCGCCTCCTGAGCCTCGAAAAATTTACTTTTCGCTGCCCAGAATTTTATGATAAATTGCCGAAAGTTAGGGGAACCCATCCTTCCGGTGGCTTGGATTTAATTAGCGTGAAAGTGATATAATTAATAATTAAGATTACAGGTAGCTAGCTAGTTCTGCAAATGAATAAGGGGTTATTTATAGTTATTCGCTAGATAATTAATATTATATAAATATTCAGTCGAAATAATTAAAACTCTGTTTTTAAAATATGTATATGTTTAAAAAAATTAGGGGAAAAGCCATATTCAGGTCACGAAATTATATATACACCATAAATATGTTATTGTTCTTTAATAGCCGCAATATCGGGATATTAACTTCCTGAAAGCACAAATTTTCTCCGTGAACGGCAAGGTATTATATATTTCAACAAATTATTCTGATCTTTATAAAATCCCTTTGAATATAATATGTATAATAATGATAAATATGAAGCGCAGAGTCTTCCTCAGGCAAGTTTTGGAATGAAAATAATAAGGAACTTAGAATGCTGAAAATTTTCCACGTTATTTCAGAAATGCGGCAATTCGTTTCATTGAAAAAACTTGCTCTCTGAAGGAATCCTCAGGAACAAGTCGCTATCTGGAGGAACCCTCAGTAATATATGTACACCCGTAATGATGCTTTCTCTGAAGCAGTATTATATCAGGAAGGAGATAATTTCATAGTATATTTACATATTACAACCGGCGCA
>Ga0208825_1002645_pt1 | contig 11536 bp, 8 predicted proteins | sample AD_UKC113_MetaG_FD_184450 | JGI IMG/M metagenome (GOLD analysis project Ga0208825, IMG submission 184450) | Active sludge microbial communities of municipal wastewater-treating anaerobic digesters from Hong Kong - AD_UKC113_MetaG (SPAdes)... | ecosystem: Engineered > Bioreactor > Anaerobic >...
CTTCTCAGGATTGTGCCCACCCCACGGGCTTCCTTCTTTGGAACTTGCCCGGGACCCCTCAGGCGGGAGCGATTTCGGTCCTGATCGCCGGTGGTTTCGGGTCTTTGAACCGGCCGTCTGCGATTTTTCGCTAAACTCCGGAATCATTTCGCTGTACAGATAGTCGGGATCAAGACTTCCGCGCAGCCCACGGGCCACGCTGCACCGCTGCGATCCCTCGCAAGGTTGATGGTTTCGTAAAAAGTCCCGAAGAGTGCGTTTCTTCGACCCTAACCGATTGAATTCATTAGGTTCCGTTGCGAGAAGAAGGACTTCTTACGGGATCATCAAGGTCGGGAAACGCACCGCCGGGGAATTCGGTTTCGGGCAGCTCAGGGGGAGACGGACGCACATGAGAAAACTGATCGTAAGAGTCGTCAAGAAACTTCGCCGGGTCCTTGCGCCTTTGGTCGTCCCGGCGTTTCATATCCTCTGGTATCACGACCGGGCCACTTGGAAGAAGAACACCTTCCTGGGATACCGGATTCGTCAATGCCCGCTGGATCTTCATCTATACCAGGAGCTGATCCATCGGACGAGACCCCGCTTTGTTCTCCAGACGGGGGTCGATCACGGCGGGTCCATCCTCTACTTCGCCACCCTTTTGGACCTGATCGGGGCTCCGCCCGAATCCCTCGTGGTGGGAATCGACATCGCTTTGTCCAAAGACGCCCTAAAGCTCGACCATCCCAGGATTCGACTGCTGGAAGGAAGTTCCGCGGACCCGGATATCGTGAGCCGGGCAAAGGGCCTTCTGCCCCGGGACGGAGGATTCGTGGTACTCGATTCCGATCACCGAAAGGAACATGTGCTCTCGGAAATGGAGCTCTATGCGGACCTCGTTTCCGTGGGTTCCTACCTGGTGGTGGAAGACACGAACCTCAACGCTCATCCCGTCTATCCCGATTTCGGACCCGGGCCCTATGAAGCCGTTCGGGATTTTCTGCGCCGCCGCCGCGACTTCGTTCGGGATGACGACGTTTGGAAGCGAAACCGGTTTTCTTTTCACCAGGGAGGCTGGCTGAAACGAGTGCGTCCCCACCGGGCCGGTTCTTAGTTCGGTTCCCCGGTACCGGGTATGCGCAACAGGCTTCGAATCGGCTGAGGTCCCGCCGCCGTCCTTGGTCCCCTTGCCCCTCCCCCCCCGCATGCAGGAGGACCTCGAGTGAACCCGTGCCCCGACACCTTCCATCGAGAACCCCGGAAATCCATGACTCACCCCATGGCAAAGCCGGTTTTCTTGTCGTAGGATGGCGTGAACGGTCCTCTTTCGTGAAGAAGAACACGCTTTCCCCCTCTCGGGAAAGCCTCGTTCCCTCATCTCCCAGGCCCCCCGTCCTTTTTTCGGGGACAGGGATCCAAGGAGGCAGGTTTGGCGATGGAATGCGCTCCCGGTTATGGCCGGATCAACGACGACATTCTTCGTACCCTGTTCCGGCCCGGGAGGTTGTACCTTCTCTTTCTTGCTCTGGCTTTTTTGGGGCGTCGTAGTGGGGGCTTCCTGCCGGGCCCACCAAATTTACGCGGGCCTGGGGGTTGCCGCGGTCAACTACCCGGTGGTCTGGGGTACGCATCTCGTCAACTTCGTATTTTAGGTGGGGATTGCTCATTTTGGGACCTTGATTTCCGCCATTTTGTACCTCTTTCGAGCTCCCCGGCTCACGGCCATCGCCCGAAGCGCCGAAGCCATGAACGTTTTCGCCGTCATGACCGCCTGGCTCTTTCCCCTGATTCATCACGGCAGAGTCTGGGTGGTCTACTGGATCCTGCCGTACCCCAATCAGGGCAACCTCTGGCCGAACTTCCAGTCGCCCCTGGTCTTCGACGTCCCCGCCGTCTCGACCTATCTCACCGTGAGCCTTCTTTTCCGGTACACGGGCATGATCCCGGACCTGGCCGTGGTGCGGGACCGATCCACGGGCGTCCGGCGCAAGAGCTACGGCTTCTTTATCCCGAACTGGAGCAACACGTCTCAACAGTGGAGACACCACGGGGCCGCGTATCTTTTTTTCGCCGCTCTGGCCACTCCCCTGGTGGTTTCCGTCCACAGCGTCGTATCCTGGGACTTTGCGTTCCCCGTCGTTCCCGGACGGCACAGCACCATCTTCGCTCCCTACTCCGTTGCCGGAGCCATCCACTCGGGGCTTGCCATGGTGATCACCCTTTTCATTCCCCTCAGGCGGATTTATCGCGTGGAACACTTCATCACCGTGCACATTCTGGAGCAGCTTGCCAAGACCCTCCTTCCGACCGGCCTGATCGTGGGATATGCCTACGTGGTCGAGTTTTTTATGGCGTGGTACAGCGGGAGCGCCACGGAATACGATCTGTTCCTCTGGCGCGCGTTCGGCAATTACCGCGTCACCTTTTGGATCATGGTGCTCTGCAACACCGTCCTTCCCTCGGTTTTTTTCTTTAAGAAGGCTCGTACCGGCCTCCCGTGGCTTTTTCGGTCTCCCTGGCGGTGAACGTGGGGATGTGGTTCGAACGTTACGTCGTCATTTGTTCCTCCCCCGGACGGGAGCTTGATCCATACTCATGGGACGTCCTCCGGGCCGTCTACGCCCCCACCTGGGTGGAATACGGCAATCCCGGCGGGCTCTTCTTCCATGTTCTTTTTCCTCTTTCTGCTCTTCGTCAAGTTCCTTCCGTCCGTCTCCATGACGGAGATGGAGGAGTTGCTGCCGCCCCCCCCGGCGGGCAGGGGCGCAGGAATCGCCGTGAAAACGGGTACGTCGCCCGGAAGAAATCGGCTTTTTCTCCAATCTTCCCCATTGCAGGCGCCGATCAGGGGATGGTATGGTCTCCTCGCCCGCAGCTTCGAAGGACTTCGAGTGGACATTCACCCAATTCAGCAACTTTTGCGCAGCAAGGGGCGTTTTCGCGAAATCCTCGGGGTATTTTTCCGGTACGGTCTGGCCGACTGGCTGACCACCCTTCCGGGAGGACTCCTCCTGGAGTACTTCCCGGGAATGGACCCGAACAAGATCCGCGAACTCTCGACGGCGGAACGAATCCGGATGGCCTTGACCGAGCTGGGAACCACCTATATCAAGCTGGGGCAGATCCTGAGCACCCGCCCCGACTTGGTGGGACCTGAAATCGCGGGGGAATTGGCGAAACTGCAGTCTACGACTCCCGCAGACCCTCCTCAAGTCGTCCGCGAGATCCTGGAAGCCGAACTGGGGGCCTCCCCGGAGGCCCTCTATGTCCGGTTCGACCCGGTGGCGACGGCTTCGGCCTCCATCGGCCAGATCCACCGGGCGCAACTCCACGACGGCACCTCCGTGGTGGTGAAGGTCCAGCACCGGGGCATCGAGGACCGAATCCGCCAGGACGTCGAGATGGCCCTTCTGCTGGCGGAAATGGCGGAGCGCTACTCGCCTCCGTTGCGCGGGTACCATCCCGTTGCCACTACCCGGGAATTCACGCGCACCCTGCTGGCGGAGCTGGACTTCGGCCGGGAACTCCAGAACCTGCTCCGGTTTCATCAACGGTTCCGCCATGACCGGGGAATCCGGATCCCCACGCCCTATCCCGCCCTTTCTTCCCGCAGAATCCTGACCATGGACCGCCTGGAGGGGGTGGACCTTGCCCACGTGGAAGACCTTCGAGGAGCCGGGTACGATCTGGACGAATTCGCCCGCCGGGGAGCCCGACTGTTTTTGGACATGATTTTTCGGGACGGTTTTTACCACGCCGACCCGCACCCGGGAAACCTGCTGATCTTGCCCGACGGTCGCCTGGGGCTTCTAGACTGCGGAATGGTGGGGCGGATCGATCCCCGTTTGCGGGAACACATCGAGGACATGCTCATCGCCATTGCCGAAGAGGATTCCGCCCAAGTGTGCGACCTGGTAGTGCGCCTGGGGGCCCTCCCGGCCGGTTTTGACGCCGAAGCCCTCCGAAACGACATCGACCTTTTCATCGGGGAATACGGATACCAGTCTCTGGAACAGTTTGATCTCACCGGAGCCCTGAACGACCTCATTTCCATCATTCGCCGCCACAAAATCCTGCTGCCCTCGAGGCTGGCCCTTCTCTTCAAGGTGTTGATCATGCTCGAGGGAACCGCTCGCAAGCTCAGTCCCAGGTTCAGCTTGGCCGAACTGGTGCAGCCGTACCAGGCGGACATTGTGCAGCGTCGCCTGGCCCCTCAACGCATGTTTCGATACGTTCGACACCTTTCCCAGGACTGGCTCCGCCTGGCCGAACAGTCCCCCAAGGACCTGTCCGGCATCCTGGAAAAGCTTCGAACCGGTCGTTTTGACGTCAGAATCGACCACCGGCGGCTCGATTCCATCATGAATCGGCTAGTGAAAGCAATTCTTGCAGCGGCTCTGTTCCTGGGTTCCACAGAGCTCCTCAGCTCCCGGATTCCGCCCCTGGCCTTCGGGGTGTCGGTGCCGGGAATGGTGGGTTGCGGATTGGCCCTGTTTCTGGGGATCAGGGTACTCTGGGCGATACTCAGGTCGGGGAAAACCACGTCGGACGACGGGTTGTAGGGTACTGAAGAAAGCCGAGGCCAATACCCCGGCTTCCGTCTCACAGGACCAAGATCTTTTCCGTTTCTTCAGGGAAACAAACCGAGCGGAACGCTTCCTCCACCGTGTTCGTCAGCTCGCTTCCGGGCGGAAAACCCTCCATCTCGGAGAGCTTTCCCTCGCATCTTTTCGCCTCTTCTTCTTCGTCTCCCATCAACTCCTGCCCGTTGAACCTCGGGAAGTCGGGAGTCAGCCGGTCCGTATAGAGATCCCCCCCGTCGCCGAGGATTTCGGCGAAGGATGAAATCCCCAGCGGGGTCATCCAAAGGGGTCTTCTTTCCATCCGCAGTCTCGTAATGTCGATACTGATGTGCTCGTTGCCGGTTTCCATGACGAAATCCTACCTTTTCGGGTTTTCAAGGGCCTGGTTTTCTGCGGCCCATCCATACTCTAAAAGGTAAAATTGAGCACCCGCGGAATCAATCGAAGAGAGGTCCCGACCCCCGGCCGGACCCGGGAGAGTGCCCGAGGACCGGGGTGAAGAATCACGTGCGGGGGGATTCCCCCAGCCCGTGCATGGAGCGGATCAATTCTTCGATCCGTTCCTCGCTGACCAGGAATCCGCCATCCACGGGATACTCCCGGCCCCGGGCGTGGACTGTCAGGAACGGCTCGTTATCATCCGCCCAGCCTTTGCGGCCGTGTTCCACGCGCAGGAGGTCCGCTCTCTTGAGCTTCCATACTTGAAACCCACAGTGGATGATCCACTCCCCGTCGATTTCCAGGTAATGGCGACGGCCCTTCCACAGTACGGCCGCCGCAATCAAGGCAAACACCCCGCAGACCAGCAGTTCGAACCGGATGGAAAGATCTTCCCGGGCAAAGGCCGCCGCACCCAGGCAGATCCCTCCCAAGGCAAGGGCAAGCAGGTACCCGTGGGGCCAACGATGAGACTGCTTGTAATACTTCATGCCGCCTTTCTTCCATCACGACGTGAGAGAGTCAAACGAGGTCGGCACAGGTCCGGGAACGGCAGGCATGAGTCCGTAAGGCGGCGGGGGGGAAGGTCCCCGACCGTCCTCGGCTGCTCATGCCGGTCGGCCGGGCAGGACGACTACCGGGTACCGCTACCCTTTCCGACAGTCCGTGGGACCGCTTGAGAAGACCCGAATCTCTCCTCGCCGAGCTGCGCCTCAGCGGTTCAGCATGGAGAGCTGCTGGAGAGAGAGCTGCTCCTCGAGAGTGGAAAGATCGCCCAGTTCCTGTCCCAGGGCTTTGGCCTTTAGGACCCGCCTGAGGATCTTGCCGGACCGGGTCTTGGGCAAGGAGCTCACAAACTGGATTCGCTCCGGCTTGGCGATGGGCCCCATTTCAGACGCAACATGGGCCTTCAGCTCATCTTCGAGGCCTTCGGAAGGCTCGATTCCCTGGGAAAGAATGACATAACAGTGGATAGCGCTGCCCTTTAGCTCGTGGGGCAAACCGATGGCCGCGGCTTCGGCAACGGCCCGGTGAGAAACCAGGGCGCTCTCGATCTCCGCCGTTCCCAGCCGGTAGCCGGAAACCTTGATGACGTCGTCCACCCGGCCGATGACCCAGAAGTAGCCCTGGGCATCCTTCCTGGCCGAATCGCCCGTAAAATAGACCTCGGACTGTTCCCCGCGCCAATACTGCTGAACGTACCGCTCCGGGTCGTTGAGGAGGGTGCGCATCATGGCGGGCCATGGCTTCCGAATGACTAGAAACCCGTCCTCGTCCACGGGTTTGGCGGCGTGACGATCATCCACCACGTCCGCCACGACTCCCAGTACGGGGTAGGTTCCGGATCCCGGCTTGAGGGGAGTTGTGGGGTTCGGAGCAATCATGAACATCCCGGTTTCCGTCTGCCACCACGTGTCCATGAGGGGGCACCGCCCTCCCCCGATGACCTTGTGGAACCAGCGCCACGCCTCAGGATTGATGGGCTCCCCTACGGAACCCAGCAGGCGCAGGGTCGAAAGATCATAGCGACTGGGCCAGGCATTGCCAAAGCGCATGAGTCCCCGGATAGCCGTTGGCGCGGTGTACAGGATGTTGATTCCATAGCGTTCGACGCATTGCCACCATCGGTTGGGGTAGGGGTAGTTGGGTGCCCCTTCGTAGATGAACGAGGTCGCCCCTTCGATGAATGGGGCGTAGACGATGTAAGAATGCCCGGTGATCCAGCCCGGGTCCGCCGCACACCAGTACCGGTCTTCCTCCTTGAGGTCGAAGGTCATGTGGAAAGTGGCCGAGATGCCCACCATGTATCCGCCATGGACATGGACCACGCCTTTAGGTTTCCCGGTACTCCCCGAGGTGTAAAGGATGAAAGCGGGAGTCTCGGAGTCCAAGGGAACAGTCTCACACTTGGTGGAAGCGATGGGGAGAGTCAGGAGGTCGTGGAGCCAGTAATCCCGTCCCGCTTGCATGTTCACCGCGTGACCCGTTCGCCTCAAAACGATGCAGGTCTGGATGGAGGGACTGTGATCCATGGCCTCATCGGCAATGCGCTTCAACTCGACGATCTTGCCGCGCATGAAGCCGCCGTCCGCCGTAAGGAGCACCTTGGACTGGGCGTCTCCGACCCTCTCGCGGACGGCCTCCACGGAAAAGCCCCCGTAAATCACGCTGTGAACGGCGCCGATTTTGGCGCAGGCAAGCATGGAAAAGATCAGCTCGGGAACTCGGGGCATGTAAATGGACACAATGTCGCCCCGGGCCACGCCCATGCCCTTGAGCACATTGGCCAGCTTGGAGACTTCCCGGTTGACGGCAAGGTAGGAAAAGGTCCGATGGCTGCCGTCTTCTCCTTCCCAGATCAGGGCCTGTTTGTTGCGGCGCCAGGTCTTCAGATGCCGGTCAATAGCATTGTGAACGATGTTGCACCTGGCCCCGGTGAACCATCGATAGAACGGTTTGCCCGAATCGTCCAACACCTGGTCCCAGGGCCTGTACCATTCGAGACGTCGAGCCATCTCCTCCCAGTATTCCTCAAAGTTCTCGCAACTCCACCGATAAAGCTCTTCCCAGGTGCTGAATCCTTTCTGCTTCATGTACCGACTGAGGTTCGCGTTCTCTACCACGTCCGAAGGCGGGTAGTAGATTTCCTCCTCCTTGCCCCCTCCCTCTCTCAGGATGCTTCCGGTCGGATTTTCCATGACTTTTCTCCTCCATGCGCACGCGATGCAGTTCCGATGCTCCGATGGTATTGGAACGGTGAACCGTGATCAAGCAGCCCCGTAGTTGCACGAGCACCTCGAGGGCGGGAGGGCCTTTAGGGTGCAGGTTTCAGCCTCCGCCCCCAAGCATTTCGCTTCCGAAATTCAGCCACCTTTCCCGGCGGAAAGTCGGCATTCCCCATGAGCTCTTTCGAGACACGGGATCCCAAGATTGGAGTGTCCCGGGAAGCGTCCCGCCCGTCAAAGCGCGGGTCCCGGGACTCCTTGTGGGATTCAGACATGCCTTTCCGCTTCCGGTGCCTGCCCAAGCCAGGGGGGTCCGGGGCCCGGACCGGTCAAGAGTGCCGGACGCACCACGGACACGTCTTTTCGTGCAGCGAATCTACGAACGCAATGCGACGCATCTCCAACACCCCCTCGCCCCCCCGGGGATCGGGTGGGGAGAGGAAATTGTCGCACAGGCTTTTCCGGAGGGTTCACGTCGATGAAACAGCTTCCGGCCAAACCCCGATCTCGGCGGTGTTTCCCGGAATACGGCGGGGCCGTTCCCCGCATTTCGGTCTGCCGTCTATTTCGTATCCTTGAAGGATGGGTCCGCATCCGTCATATCTTGGTAAGGGCAGGAAACTATTAGAAAAGTCTTGCGTTGTCAAGAGCTGTGTTCTCCTCCCCGACGTTTTTCTTCGTCTCCCGGATCGCCCAACCCCGGCAGAAAAAGCCGCACGGGGCTTTCCCGGCTCATTGCACGTCGGACAGCTCGAGCACGAGGAGCTGCTTCTTGATGGGGTTGAAGCCGGAATCTTTTTCGAGCAGCCCCTTGAGTCCCTGGCGATACCACTTCTGACCCGAGCTGGTCTGCAGCTTTTGAGACTCGAGGCCCGCAGGAAGACGGCCTCGGGCCATTCGGGACAATACCTGGAGCCGGACTTCATTTTCCATGTCCACCTGGGTCGCCACGAAATCCACCAGGGCGGCCCATTCTTCCGCAGTGGGTCCTCCCCACCGCCGGGTGAGGGCGAACAACCGGTAGCAAACCAGGGCTGCGTCCCGATCTTCCTCCTTCTGAAAACTGCGGCCGCTGTAAACCCGCATGGCCTCTCGGCCCACCTGGCTGATGAAAGCCAGGTGGAACCAGCGCAAGGTAAAGAAATATCCCTCCCGAGTCACTTCCCGTCCCGCCCAGTAGAAAGGGTTTCCCAGGTTCTTGATGTGGACGGCCCAACGGGCCAGTCGATAGAGAACGGGATTGCGTCTCACCACTCGAAGGATGGGGTGGTCGTTGATCCGCCGATACACTTGGTAGTAGCGCTGGTAGTCGCTAATCCTGCGGCTTCCGAAAAAGCGGAAAGGAGCGATGGCGGTCAGGCGGGAGAGACGAAGGCCCACCCTGCGCATCAACTGGAGCAACTCCACCAGGGAAGCCTCGTATTCGGGAGTCCCGGCCGTTCCATGGTAGACTGCTGCAATGGATTGAATGATGCGGGTAGCCAAAGCGGTCAGGGCTTCGACGCTGAGCTGGAGCCTCCCCTCAGGCCATTCCCAGACCTCTCTGCGCAGACTCCGAATGATCTCCAGCGCTTCCCGGTCCTTGGGGCCCAGGGGGGTGAGCAGATCCAGCTCTTGGTCCTCCCGGGACTCCTCCAGGATCTTTTTCCAGCGCCTCCTCAACCACCACCTGGCGCACAGCAGCACCCCGACGGTCGTCAGGGTCACCGTCAGGAACAGGCCGCTGATCCAGTGTTCCCGGAGGAACTGATCAAGAAGCTGTCTTCCCAGGCCTTGTTCCATGTCAGGGACCCGTGTTTTGACGGAAACGGTTCTTCCTACCCTCGTCTCGAAGGAGGAATCTGCGAATGAATCCCGCTCCGGGGACAAGCAGGCTCCCGAGCCCGCGAGCCGGACCCCCTCCCCCGTACGGTGAACCGAATCCCTCGTCCGGGACGGCCGTCATCCCGGAAAAGGGGCCCGAGTAGAGCTTCCCAACCGGGCATGAGAACGCGCGGGCGTTTTCCTGCAAAGACGGCATTCCACGCTTCCCATGGTTTCGGGCCCTCCCCCGAATACCGCTCCCCTACCGACGCCCGGAGCGGTCCGTCTCTGTGGAGTCGTGCCTAAAAGGGCGCGTCCTGCCCCGTCGAAACCGTCGCCCCATCTTCGGGTTCTTTCCCGGTTTCGATCCAGTGCTGCATGAGCTTCAGAGTTCCGCTCTCCCAGGAAGAATCGAGCCTCTCTCGGAGGAATCTCTCGTAGAGCAGGTTCAGGGCCGAAAATACCTCTTCGAGGAAATACATCCTTTCCAGGAACCGCCCGTCCGCGTCTTCTTCCCGGGCGGCGGGGGGTTGTTTGGGAGTCTTCAGCCCCTTGATGCTCCAGAGAGTGCTGTCCAGGGTGAAGAGGTACTCGTTGTCCCCGGCTCGGAGGAAGAGCTGAATCTGTTCTACCCGTTTGCCCTGGCGCAGGGCCGTGCGGGCTTCGTGCAGAGCATTGGCCTGGGTCGTGCAGACAATTCGTTCCTTTCCGCCCTGGGGCAGCGACAGGATCATTCTTTCTCCCAGGTGAATTTCCGCCTTCCGGTCCTGGGGCAGGCCGAGCAACTCGTGGGGCTGCTCGATGAAAAACCACAGCCAGGTCAGGAATTCATAGCCCAGAAACCTCCCTTCCTCCAGGGCCCGGATCCCGCCGGAAGTCATGGAATGTAAGGAATCTTTGCGGCGCTCGTCCAGCTCAATGAGGTGGGAAGCCCAGTTCACATGAAAGAGGGGAAGCGGATACAGGCGAAAGTGTTTTTCAAAGTGTTCCATGAAGATTTCGAGCATCTTCGAGCTGGTGGTGCCCAGGAGCATCCACCGGGCCGAAGGGCTCCACACCACATCGAAGCCTCCCGGCTTGGGAAACGCCCTGCTCAGGAGCATGGCCTGGGTGGTCTCCAGCATTTCCTGCCGCTGGTGACGGGAAGGCCATTTCCCCCCGTTTTCGTCCCGATGTTTTCGAATCGCTTCCCGCATGTGTTGTTTAAGAACCATGGCGGGGACCTTTTTCTGGTCCACGCGGAAATGAAAGGCGACGTACTCCCCCTTATGGTGGGTCGAGTACTCGAAGGAATCCTCGAAAAAATCGTCCCAGGAGGTGAACCCCGCGGACCACTCGAGTCCTTCCTCGCACTCGCGAAACCGACCGGCGTTTAGCTTCTCCTCGACATAACTCCAGAGGTCCCCCGGAAGCGGGTCCGGCAGAAGATAACGAACAAAACTTGCGGATGAAGATTGGATGGGCATCGATGACCGTCCTGTATGTGAATGCTGCAATCAGCGAATCCATGGGGCCAAAACAACAGAGCCGGCACAAACCGGCTCCGAACCTGGTGCACGTCCCGTTGGGTCCGGCCCTGAAACCCGGTCCGGGCAGGGTCCCACCCCTCGAAGTGTCCCCGCAGGAACGACGGGGCGGACACCCCTTTTCTGTGGGGCCGTACCGAACTTCGGCTGTCTTCTTCGGTGATCGGCGGACCCGGACGAACCCTCGGGCAACAAGCTGCTCAGAACTTTACCGTCTTGACAATCATTTCGTATTCCTGGATCTCCTCCTGGCTCAGTTCCCGGCGCAGAAGCTTTCGGTTTACCAGGATGGGAATCTTCTCATGGAGGGCCAGGGCCACCGCATCGCTGGGTCGGCTGTCGAAGATCAATTCTTCGCCCTGCAGCCGGACGTACACCTTGGCATAATAGGTATTCTCCTGCATGGAGAAGATCTCGATATGATCGAAAACCACGCCCGCTTTCCGAAGAATGCCCAGGTAAAGATCGTGGGTCAGGG
>Ga0208825_1002656_pt1 | contig 11489 bp, 9 predicted proteins | sample AD_UKC113_MetaG_FD_184450 | JGI IMG/M metagenome (GOLD analysis project Ga0208825, IMG submission 184450) | Active sludge microbial communities of municipal wastewater-treating anaerobic digesters from Hong Kong - AD_UKC113_MetaG (SPAdes)... | ecosystem: Engineered > Bioreactor > Anaerobic >...
GGTTGACATGTTCAATAAGATAAACTAGGTACTTGGCACTTCACAGAAGCAGCTACGTTCTATGTAGTAGACTACTAATATATAGGAAATTTAGCTTATCACTACTTATACTCAACTTGGCGCCATTTTTGATTAGAGTAATGCTACTCAATATCAGAATGTAGAAAATCAGATAACTCAGATGTTAAATAGCCCAAGCAAAACTAATCAGAACATGACTTAGCTAGACGATCTTGTGCAAAGTCTGTAGCGTGACTATGAATAGTAGGGCTATGGCACACTAAATGAAGATGATATACGTACTGCACTTAAGCAATGGATAAGTGAAGATGTAGTTACGTATGGTTAGAATAGAGCTAAATCAACTACGGTAAATTAGGCCGGCCAGAATATACCAACCACTAATCCGCTTGGAATATTTGTAAATAAGTATAGAGACTATACATAGAAACATCAGGGCGTAGATATACAGAAGCAAGTTCAAGATATATTAAGTCAAATTGGTAAATAGCAAACAGACTTCAAATAGAGCGGCGATGTAATATAGTTCAATAAATAGATGGCTGGTATACGTAATACGAACGACGATCTATTTGAACTATTCTCATATATGCCAGATATGTATGAGGATGTCATGTCACACGTATCCAGTTCACTGTACTCACGATTATCTAAGTTACCATCTGTATAGGGAAATTAGTCTAAACTGGAGCAGATGAACGTTTTCTAGAATGCAGTTTAGTAGCAAACGTACTATAACTTAAAGACAGTCGGCTAGTTCGATAATTACTTATCTAAATTCTTAGGCCCAGATTAGTATAAACTGCGCGAGTTAACTAGTTTATTGCCAAGAAGTTAGGACTATAATTCTACAATTGAGTAGGAGATCAACAGTTTTTAGGACAAGATGCGGCAAATTCAAACAAGTACAGGTTAGAATATGCTTGACCAATTGCGCGCTTGGGTTTAGGAAGAGACTAAGTCAAATGAGCCTTAGCTTGTATCAGATTTACTAGCTAGACTAAGCAATTATTAGCATCGAACTGAAGTACAAAATACACAATTTGGTCAGACAATTAATCAGATATTGTAGAATGTAATGCCAGAAACAGAATGGTTCAATGTATATTAGAATGCAGAACGCACATAGTACCAGATATCTGATATATTCCAACGGCAATAGCCTGAATAGCGAGACTTAAAGCGCGAATTGCTTAATGAAATACGCACACAATTTAACACTATAACTGGTGGCGAGGATGCATATAATGAAATAGTGAGGCAATTAGACGAGAGTGCCACAGGTTTGGCAGGTGGATTCAATACTCGTACATTACACGGCATTGTATATGGCAATCAATCAATTGCCGGCACTAGATAGTTAGATGAGTTGAATTAGTATGTGAACTCATTAGTTGGTATACAGCAATTCCAATATACATTTGTAGATAGAGAAGCCGAAATAGGTAAAGGTATAATGCGGCTTGCAATATCTGACGTTCAAAAAGTTCTTGATAAGTAGGCTAATGAGCCTGTCTATTCTCTTACAGTCAGCTTACTAACTGACTAGGTACGTAATAAGCGGCCATGGACTGCATAGTCGGATATAGATTACCAGACGCTATCTATATTCTAGACATAGTTTGAAAATCCATTCCTATAGCATCCAGAATTAATTAATAAGGATTATGTCAATCAATTGCTATCTGGTACTGGTATGACATTCGAGAGTTTAAGCTAGCCAGACTTAACCGATCAGGGTAGAAAAGATTTCTTTGCTGCTATGCTATTTGGCATGTATAAGAATATATCACAGACAGCAAAGCCAACTGAAAGTACTGAGCAGTTGTACTAGCGTGCATTGGATGAATTTCTAAAAGTTCTAAAGGACGACGAATAGGTAATTAAAACACTGAGCGCCAGTCCAGACGATTAGCTTGAGCAGTAGCGTAAATAGTAGGAAGCATAGTAGCGTAAAGCTGGGTTTGCCAATCCTACTGTGCCTGGCTATAATACGGAATATAATGACTAGTTGAAACAGTAGGTAAAATAGCAACGCGACGAGTTAGTATAGGGTACTATGCGTTCTCTAGAGTACGTACACATGCTAGATTAGTATAGCAAGAAATTAGGTTCGTAGCACGAATCGCTATACGATCTTGTAAGTAGGCAGATATAGCCTACATCTGCACCTGCAATGCGTACTCAGCCTACTCTATGGTAGGGTATAGTAGCACAGTAGAATATAACACGTTAGAGCTTATCACCTAGCGAAACGTACAAAACAGTATAGTTCGTAAGAGGTAATAAAGGTGCAGAAGAACAATTTAACTTAATGGTAAGCGGCGAGTTATCGCGCTAGTTGCAAGGCGGTTAGTATAAACGTGTTGTATAGGCATTGACTGGCGACAAATTCACGCCTGGTTTAAATATAATTGACTAGATGCCTACAAACGTGCGTACCAAGATGATTGATATGCTTGAAAAAGGTAAAAACCAGATATCGAACGCACGTATGGAGGAATTGCAGAATATAGAACAATTTGCGCAAGATCCGGCTGGCGTAATCAATAAGAATACAGGGCTAGACGATTACACTAAATATTAGGGCACGGCTTACGCTACTGGATTCTATATACGCGGTAGTGGTACAGAGAACGATGCGAGGGCCGCACTGTTCATTTCAGTACCTGAAAATCCATTTGCTAGAACGCCGCTGTATAGAACGCAATCAACTCAACGTGGCATTAGAGATATATAGCGGTATTTCTTCTAGCCTGGAATGGAATCTGAATTGCAGACTGAGTAGATACTAAACTTTGGTTCCAAATTGGGTAGCGCATAGGATTTAATGTATGCTAGCTATATGGGTGGCTAGCCAATAGGTTTTTACAAACCGGTAGAACATAAATAGAACGACTTGGAATTCGGTACAGCATTCCTTAATGGCTATTCATACAAGATGCGTAATGAGTAGTTTAAGGAAGTTGGCAGATAGTTTGCAGATTAGACATATCAGCAATAGCTAGCTATGCGTAATCAAGGTAGGCCTACAACCACTACGGAACTAATGATGCGCACATTTGAAAAGCTTAGATAGCTAACTATCTAGTCAGAGAAATTAAGAAATGAATTGCCGCAGATGTATATAATGGCTAATGAGCTATTGCCGGCATCAGAACTTAATAACTTGATGACTCAGAAAAATTGGAGCATGACAGTATAGCAATTCGATGAACTAATAGAACAATTCTAGCGTAGAAGGAAAATAACTGGTGATGAGGCCAGACAACTACTATATGATGAAATCAATTACGCATAGAATAGAATTGATTCTCTATTCGTGCGTGGTAGAGATATGGATATAGATATAATGCAAGTAGCGCAGAATATGTGGAGCCCGACTAATTTAAAAGTATAGGGTATGAATATAACTGTCTAGCCGCCAAATAGGTAGGACTTCATATCACTTAGTACACCTAATAGGCCAGGCTAGGTATAGCAGATTGTACCAGAAGGCAACGTGACATAGCCTACACAGCAGATGCTAAACGCATATTAGAGTGTAACTGACTTGGTTAGGGCTGTCAACTAGTACTATCAACGCGCGCCTATGATTAGGCTATTTGATAGAGTGCCACAAGAACTAGTTAATGATAGAACAGCATTAATGAATATTAATCAGATGACTTACATAACTCAAGAATTACCGAATATGCAAGAGTTTGGTAGCAATAATCCTAATGCTACAAGTGCAGTGTTAAAGCAAGATACAAGTTTAATATTACCTACGATGGTAATCTCAAAGAATGACGAGGAAACTATAAAGTCAATTATAGGCACGCACGAGATACTCGAAGGCGATATGTATATGCTAAGTAAGAAATTCAGGAATCTATTTGGTTATGAACGTGCTACTAGAAGTGGGTAGACAGAACTTACACGCTTCTCTGAGCAGCAGACTTTGAAGTTCGTTGGTCCTGAACGATCTAAAGGTATGTAGAACGTGGAATTCGATAGTGAATTGTACTTCCAAATTGACACACCTAAAGGGCCACAGTATGTACCTATAATGCTGATAATGAACGAGCAGCCAAGTAGACACAATAAATTATCATAGATTGGCCAAGGTATGCTTAGAGCACAGAGATATTTGGGCTCGCTTAATTATCGTGCTGCTGGTACAAATTAGTAGACACCAAATGTCAATATTACTGGCCTGAATTAGCAGCGGCTTAGTGACGTACAACAGTTATAGGACGTATAGATACAACTTCAAAGTTAGACTACACTACCTGTATTTTATAGAAATGGGCAAAATTACGTATCGGCCGGCTTTAATGCTCAATTCATTCTACATGACGTATTCACCGACATATCACAGGAAAACTGGTAGGAACTAAAGGGCGGCTCAATTATGTACGCTCAGACATTCTAGCAATTTTAGACATTTGGTATAGAAAATCTTGTGTCATCAATTTTGAATGTCGATGACCCTATGAAGAACTAGATGTTTTACATTTAGAATAAGAACATGTAGCCTTTTGTGTAGCACGGTATGTCATACTAGATAGTATCTGACAAGGTACAAAGAGGGCAAATCAGATTTGATGAACGATTTATGAATTTGGAGTCATAGTATGGCATGATATACGAAGGCTAGTAGAATCAATATAAGACTGGTGGCAAGACATTCAGCTTAGCAGGATAGCTTGAGCCTTGGAATAAAACTATAGGTAGATATGTAACATCATATAAGTACTAGGATAATTAGTAGGAGCAACTTAATGTACTATAGAACTAGTTAAGTTAGTATAATTCACGCGGCCAATTGAATACAACGGCACAATTCATTAGAACTATGTAGGAATAGCTTCAAGGAAGTAGAGAGACAACGTAGTTAGGTTAGAACCTTGTAAGACTTGATGTAGATACTTAGCGTAAATTAGCTAACTTTATAGGTGAAGATATATATATGCCAGACCCAGTTGGCGGCTGGTTAATGGAATTATTCAGTTAGACTAAGACATTTTCTAGATTAGAGAATCCGGAATTCAAACTGAGTACAGACATGCTTAATGTGGCACGTATAATGAACGTGTAGAGAAAGCAAGGATAGTACAAGTCATTCGACATATAGGGCCAGAATTTGCTATTCACACGTATGACAGTTGATGACTTCATAAAGGTAGAGAATAGTGGTATATATTTGGATCTTGGTGCAGAGACATTGTAGAACCTATTTTAGGGAGTTTATTCATTCATGTATAACTCAACTGCATAGCTTAATAGGCAAATTGATGTATTAGCATAGCAGAAGCAAGGATTACCTATGAATTTAATTAAGTAGAAAAGCCGCCTATAGGACCAGTAGACAGAAAACTTTAAGCGTGGCGTACAATTCAATTAGAATAGATAGCTTACATATGGTTAGTCAGTAGTGTCGCAATTTGCTAAGCGATTTACAAAGGATCAAGGTGTATTTATCACTGGGCTTCATTCAACGTAGAGCGATGCGCAAGGCGGAATAAGATTACCGAGGCACTCAATAGAGAATATACTAATTGGCGGCTAGTACTTTATAGAAAGCGAATTCCAACGTTAGATAGATACTTAGATATAGAATAATAACACACAATTAGCTAATCAAATACAAGCTATGCAGTAGCAGTTTATTTAGGCTAGCACTGGAAATACAACGCAAGCAGCTATCGGTACAGGCGGATTTGGCGCTAGGGCATAGCGATTTATGGGTAATAGACAAATAAATCAATATCAATAGACTAGATATTAGGATATATTCAGAGGATATTTGCACGAATAGATATACATAGACTATGCGCAAGGTGCGGCACGTGTTGGTCAACATGCAACTATAACTATGATTAATAATCAGAGTACTGGAATAAATAGAACAGGTCTATTTGAAAATCTTCGTTCAACAATAGTGCATCTAAAGCCATTATTAGATCAGACCAATCCTGAAGAATAGGTACAATTAATTGATGAGAATGACCCAACTAGCTTCCTACAGTTCTAGGTTAATGTGTACAATCAATTAGAACAGCAGTACGACCATTTTACAAATAAGCATAGGGACTTATCAAATATGATGAACTCGTTAATGACAAATCCAAATATACCAAGAACCGGAGATTAGCTTAAGAAAGCAAGACTAAACGTTTAGAATACTATGGGTGCGTATAACTTCGTAGACGAGTAGAAACAAGTAGGAGAGATGATAGGATTCATAGGTAGAGACCCTATACTAGGTTAGACTCCATTCGTACGATTTGTTGGGCTATCAGACAATACAATCGTAGTACCTAAGTCAGTTTAGGACTTAATCGGTGGCGATGACGACGGAGATATAATACGTTACTTACCAAACATCTTAATTTCTAATCGTATATACAACGATACTTATTTGAATACATTAAGTCAGATAATGAATCAGCATACTACACTGTAGAATGCCTCAAATACACAAATTGCAGGTACATAGTAGGCGCAGGCGTTAACAAATTAGGCCACAAGTGCACCGCAAGGCTATACTAATCCTATTTCTCTTAGTCCTACGCAGATAGATATGTACAGAAGTGATATCGGTTAGCTTGTAAAAGAATATGTTAAGGCAGGTTGGTATATACCAATTAGTATGAACAATAGGACAACGGGTAATATGACCTCACTATTTTAATGATTAAAAAGCGGCGGCATGTTATCTTGCCGCCGTTAACCTGTAATAGAGGTGATATAATGCATACGACTAGCGAAAGCACTAGCGAAAGCAATGGGAGGAGGGAAATATAACTTATGCGAGTCAGGATATTTAGGTTACCTACTGGTAAATTACCAAACGATTTATTCTATATACCATGTATTAATACTTTCTATATGCCATTTACGTAGCTTAGCAGCAACGAAGCTATATCAATGCAAGATCTGGATGAATCAATTTCAAGTAGTCTTAAGACTTACTAGACTTTTGGTATGCCATACCTAATAGACGATATAGCTGATTACGAGATTGACATTACACAGCCAACTAACATTGCATTGATAAACTTGAAAGTGCGGCCACAAGATTCAGAGTTAATTCATGATACTTATTCCTATTACGAATTACTGTATAGCCAATGTATAATTAATGGTGAAGTAACTGGTTTTGACACTTTATCAATTATTAAGCAAATTAGTGAAACTGATTGGTTATGTGTTGGTTTTACAAATACACAGGATTACGATAAACTTGAGCGAATGTATAGTGAATTGAAACACAATAAACTAGACTTTACGGAAATAGGTATTAATAATAATTCAAGTATCGAGATACCAGTTGAGCTATCAAGACTTTGATTTTGAATCGCCGTCGTTTGGTTCATCAGGATAGTATGTTATTAGCTAAGAACCTATTTCAACTAGCTTTTCACCAAGCTGATTGCTTATACTATTACATATCTTTTCATCTTTCTAGTATCTTGATAGCACAGATACTATTAGCTTGACTAACCATTCTGGCTTAATTATAGAAATTACATATGGTATTGCAAGCCCAAATACGAATGCTATTATGGCTTGTACAATCCATTCATTCATAGTATCACCACCTCAGACAAGTCTCTTGAATAGCCTCGATTGTGCTATATCATCAGGAGTTACAAACTCCTACTTGCGTTCTATCTTGAGGCCAAACTATTCTTCATAGAAACGTGCTACTAACTCACTACAAATAAGCTTATCATAATTTGAGTAATTCTCAAATCCTTCTATATTTTCTTCTAGCCACTCGCTACCTAATGACAAAACTGAAGTTAGTCCATTAAGTATAAGTGATACCCAGTCATATTGTTTATTAAAATTGTGGCGTATGAATGACTCTATCTAGCTGCTCATATCTTCTTCCGGAATTGGATCTATTAATCTATATACGTGTACTTGACTAAGCACGTCTATATTTAATAAATTAAGATGCACGCCATTGCCACCCTAACCTAACGAATAGTTATTGCCAACATATAATTCCTAGTGTATATATTTGTGATTCAATAATTTTGCTACTACGCTCCAATCTACTGGACTGCTATTGAATGGCTAAGTTCTATTTAGGAAATCTGTTAGACCAGTAGGGAATAATAATACGTCGCCTCGTTGAAGCATTAAATGCCGCATGTAGTGCGCCTCCCTTCTTTCACTTCTTCTTGTCCATTATGAATACTATCTAATTACTATCCTTCTAGTATTTCTTACTTACTATGTTACAATCTGGATATTCTTGCATAAGTTCTGCTATTATTGATTCTAAATACTACTCAAACGCGGCCTTTTGTGCATCATTGTCAAATACTAGGTTGTCATCTACAACTTGTGGAATTATTCCGCTGTCATTCATTACGTAGACAACAAATTGAGTTGAATTATTGTAATTATCAAGAACTTGATTGGATTGCTGCTGATATGGGATAAGTACAGTCATGACAATCTACGCTGCTACGGCTATGTAGAATACCCACTTATATACTTCGTTGATATCCATTCTGCATCCTCCTTTCAATTTAGTCTTTAAACACGATAGATAGACTATCCGAGTTAATCCAATAACTTAAATGAAGCTGCTGTTTTTGATATGTTGTTTCATCAATCATGTAGTACTACTACTATACTATCTAATTAATTGAATTGTACTATAAGTCCTACGACTGAAATAGTATAGTTATCTAATTTTGCATTCCTCCTGGTAGCTAATCAAATTGTGCAATTAACTGGCCGCCAGTATCTAAACATTTGAACGTCATATCAAGTCGTTCACATCGATCTGCATTATTTGTTGGCCGTCTCTTGGTGCAAGTATTATAGAGAAGTTCTACGGCTAATACTGTTGACCTTCGATTTCAATAGATGACTACTAAAGCAGCAAATTGAGTAGCTGTTCATCATTTGTAAGCTCTACCGTCTGCGTTTTACGCCATCTGCCAAGTACAACATCATACCTATAACTAACTCTCGATCTTGACTACTCAAATTCATGTGGTTGGTCCGTATTAACTATTAGTTTCATCAACGTCATCCTCCAATCTAACTATATTCTGTTTTGATGCCCAATACTAAAAACCCTAATAAAATCCGTTCTATAGATTGCAATACTACTAGTTAGGTTCGTCAATCCTGCCTGTAGCTTCATGGAACTAAGATGGGCACTAACCCTAAGCCGGGCAAATAGGTTTGGCTTGACACGTTTGGCATTGCTCTCTATAGCTTGCTATTCTCATTTTAGCAGATCGTATATAGTTTATATTATCAGTCTTTAGCTCGTCAGTATGGATGTTATAAATCTTCTACCAGTCTTGATTATGGTGGCACTAACTTAGCCATCCATCTGGATTTAAAGTAACTGCATTGCCCATCACTCTACAGAAAGTACCTGTCTCTGAACCATTTCTGATCTTTTCAATAATCTCTACATACAATCTAGTTGGCGGCAATTTAAAGTTGAAATACTCGGCTAATTCTATTACTATGTCTCTTATAAAATTCTAATCAATCATATTTGGATCGGAACCAAATATATTATGTACTGGAGTTACAGACTATGCGCCAAATCTAAGGCCATCTTCGTATATTGGTACGAGCCGCTGATTAGGTTGCACTGTCTATCTAAGAGTCATCTTATCAAGCCAACTTTTAGGAATCAGCTTAATCTATTGCTCTAATCTCTCGTGTGTCTATTGGCCGCCGACTGTACGCCTATTAACGTCTTGGTAAGGGCCATCATAAGATAGAATAGCAATCCTCTAGTTTGCCTTCTCTAATCGCTCAATCACTTCTTTATTGATCTAATAACCGTTACTAGTTATTGTGATAGTTTTATTTGGGAATAGAGAGTGCACATATTCTATCATATCAAGACTTAAAAGCGGCTCTGTACCAAAGAACTAAATACTGAAGTTCTTACTAAGTCTATCATTAATAAGTTCAAAGAACTTATCTACATCTTGATAACTTAGTTTTATAGTAGGCTTTTCTTTATCCAAAAAGCAATACTAGCACCTAAGTTGACACTAACTGGCGCCAGCATTCTAGTTTATTAATACTTGGCCTATCTCTTTAATAGGAAACTGCTCAAAGTTTGTACTCAAGTTGATCACTCCATTTATATAATTTAATACATGCACTTCATACGACTAAAGTAACTAGTGTGCGGCAGTTTAAAATATTTGTCACCAAAATTGTTCAATATCACAATATGTATTACATGTATTACAATTTTGACAGACGTTCTCACATGCTGTCTCACATGTATCGCATGATTGACATACAAGTTCACATGTGTTTTGGCATGAAGTTTGACAATCTGTTTGACATGTATTGCATGATTGACAGACTGTATCACATGTAGTTTGACATGTTAGACATGTTTGGCAACTTGTATCGCATGTAGTTTGACATGATGTATCACATGTATCGCATGATTGGCATACAAGTTCACACGTATTTTGACACGAAGCCTGACAATCTGTCTGACATGTATTACATGATTGACAGCTCTTCTCACATGTAGTTTCACATGATGTATTACATGATTGGCATACAAGTTCACATGTGTTTTGGCATGAAGCCTGACAATCTGTCTGACATGTATTACATGATTGACAGCTCTTCTCACATGTAGTTTGACATGTATTACATGATTGGCATACAAGTTCACATGTGTTCTGACACGAAGCCTGACAATCTGTCTGGCATGTATTACATGATTGACAGCTCTTCTCACATGTAGTTTGACATGTATTACATGATTGGCATACAAGTTCACATGTGTTCTGACACGAAGTTTGACAATCTGTTTGACATGTATTGCATGATTGACAGGTTGTATTACATGCTTGGCAAGTTAGACATGTTTGGCAAGTCTCATCACACGTTGTTTGACAGGCTGTATTACATGCTTGGCAAGTTAGACATGTTTGACAAGTTTTCTGACACTCTGCTTCACATGTATTACAACTCTGACATATTTGGCACGGATCTTGACAATCAGATTCACATGTTTCTTGACATTGCTCCTGGCAAACACTATCACAGTGGCCAGAGATTAGGCTATGCTCTGAATTTATATATCCAAAACTTTGACTTCTAACTAATAAGGTTCCTATATCTCTTGAATCGCCAGCCTTCTAATTTATATATAGCATATGCAAATGGCCGCTAGCACAATAATATTTTAGATGTGTACCACTAACAAACATTAGGCCAGGAATCTATGCTGGTGGAGTAGAACTTACAATCTAACCAGTCACCTAATGGTCTGTACCATTCTAATCAGTATACATTACATTACAGCCTCTAATCCATATAGTGCCTATATCCATTCTCCCACCTCTCTGCTTTCAAATTTTAATTAACAAGATAGCAGAGATTTCAATTGATCTAAAAGAAAAGCCCCGTTGCCGGGGCAATAGTGTAAAACAACAAATTGGTATGCACATCAT
>Ga0208825_1002658_pt1 | contig 11485 bp, 12 predicted proteins | sample AD_UKC113_MetaG_FD_184450 | JGI IMG/M metagenome (GOLD analysis project Ga0208825, IMG submission 184450) | Active sludge microbial communities of municipal wastewater-treating anaerobic digesters from Hong Kong - AD_UKC113_MetaG (SPAdes)... | ecosystem: Engineered > Bioreactor > Anaerobic >...
TCCCTATCCCCCACATTCGGGGTGTAGATGGCACAAGGCACCCCAGATCTGGTGCTTGGACCCGTTTTCGCTCTGTTTCTCCACTTTTGCACAGCCCCTACTACGACTACTATCTACTGATTAACAAATAAGAGAATAAAGAGGGATCATCAAACACAGGCTTGAATTTGCCCTGTGGAATGTGTACAATGAAAAAAAGGAGCATTTTACTACCCCATTTGGCCATACATTCCTGAAAATTTTTCAGGAGGGAGAACATTATGGTAGATGTCATTAAGGTCAAAGCCAATTCGCGCACCGCAGCAGTTGCTGGCGCCATCGCCGGGGTGATACGTGAGCATAAACACGCAGATATCCAGGCGATTGGAGCAGGAGCAGTCAATCAAGCCGTCAAAGCACTGGTATTGGCCAGGGGATACCTCGCAGAGGATGGATTGTCAATCTACTGTATGCCTGAATTCGTTGATGTGGAAATAGAAGGAAAAGTCCGCACAGCAATCAAGCTGGTAGTTGACATCAAGAGCTGATTGCCTATCGACGCGAGTGCAACAGACATCAATTGGTCGAGATGTCTGCTATTCGATGGAATTGGCTTCTTCGCGGGTAAAGACGACTTCTTCCTTCCCCGTCAGTTTTTCCTTCACTTTGGAAATAATTAATTCCAGGTGGCGCGGATGCGCCACATAATCGAGATCATCCGCCGGCACCGTCAGCACCGGGCAGAGGGTAAAGTGCTGGATCCAGTTTTCGTACAGCAGATTCAATTGTTCCAGATATTCCGGTGAGATGCTGCGTTCATAATCCCGGTTGCGCAGTTCAATGCGCTGTAGCAGGGTGGATACCGACGCCCGTAGGTAAATCACCAGGTCAGGCGGTGGCAGATACTCGGCTAAAGTGCGATAGAGAGAGCGATAAGTGGTGTAATCGCGTTCGGATAGGTTCCCCTGTAGAAAAAGGTTGTACGCGAATACTTCAGCGTCTTCGTAGATGCTGCGGTCCTGGATAACCGAACAGGTGGCGCGTACCAGATCCTGATGAATGCGCAGGCGGTGAGTAAGAAAGAAGATTTGCGAATGAAAGCTCCAGGTCTTCATATCCCGGTAGAAATCTGCGAGATAAGGGTTTTCGGCTACCGGTTCAAAAAAAGGCTGACAATCCAGTCTTACGCTGATCATTTCTACCAGCGTGGATTTGCCAACGCCAATGTTACCCGCCACCGCAATAAATTTTTTCATGGACATCCTCGAGGGGCATGAATTAATGACGCAAAAAAATTATAGCATTGCTGCTTTTTGCACGCAAAAAAGCCTTTCCAGAAGGGAAGGCTTTTTGAGGGGGTGCGATTTCAAAATCAGGCGGGTACGCAGGAACCGGTGGGACAAACCTCAGCGCAGGAACCGCAATCCTTGCACTTGGCGGGGTCAATCACGTACTGAGTGTCTCCGGCGGAAATGGCACCCTCGGGGCATTCGGCTTCGCAGGCGCCGCACATGATGCAATCGGTGGTGATCTTGTATGTCATGTTCTTTTCTTCTCCTTTTGGAGGGATATCTTCCGAAGTATAGAATAGCACCGAGCGAGTGGGCTGTCAATCAAGAGAGATTGGAAAATGTCACCATTTCTGCTGAAATTTATCCCGTTCGAAGGTATAATCCAGCCTAAATTTCTGCTGGCGAAGCGAATGACTCACCCTCACCGACTTGCCCCATTAACGACATCTCTTTCTGTGCTGGCACCTGCCCTGCCGGTCGTGATGGGCTATCTTCCCATTGGCTTTGCTTATGGCGTCCTCGCAGCTGCTGCCGGTATGGACGTCTTTACGGCGACATTGATGTCGGTGATTGTTTTTGCCGGCTCTTCTCAGTTGATGGCGGTGAGTCTGATCAGTCAGGGGCTCACTCCCTGGGCGATCATTATCGCCACTTTTGTCATCAACCTGCGTCACCTGCTGATGAGCGCGTCACTTTCCCCGTTCCTTCAAAAATGGAAAAACAGTGAGGTGATGGCTTTTTGTGCCGAACTGACGGATGAAACCTTTGGGGTTCACAGCCTGCGCTTCGAACGTGGAGAATTGAAAGCCGGTCACGCGCTGGGCATCAATTTGATTTGCCATCTTGCCTGGATCGGTGGCTCACTTTTAGGTGTGCTAGCCGGGGGAAGGATCGCTGATGTTCGACCGCTGGGATTGGATTATGCCCTCCCTGCCATGTTTATTGCACTGCTTATTCTGCAGATCCGCGGAAGAGCAACCCTTGGCGTGGCGCTGGCTGCCGGCGGTCTTTCCATGCTCTTCTGGATCGCGGGGCAAACGCAGTGGAATGTTATTTTGGCGGCGGTGATTTGTGCAGCCATTGCTGCTGGAGTGGAGACATGGCGCAAACGACCCTGCTGATCACGATCCTCGGGATGGCGCTGGTAACTTACCTTCCGCGCCTGCTGCCGGCGTGGTTCCTGCGCGGACGAGCCCTGCCGCCTTTTCTGGCAGCGTGGCTGCGCTATATTCCTGCGGCGATTTTATCCGCCTTGCTGCTGCCTACCTTGCTGGTGGAGAACGGAAAGCTCAACCTGAACGGTCAAAACCTCTACCTGTGGGCGGCACTTCCCTCAGCGTTGGTGGCATGGAAGCGAAAAAGTCTCTTTCTGACTGTACTCACCGGCATGGCAGTGGTGGCGCTGATACGCCTGCTTGCCCCAGGCAGTTAGACAGTTTAAAAGATCTCTTTCCCAAACATTCATATATTTTTCATTTTCTCTTCATAACTTCTTCAAATTTGGCAGCTATGATGGAGGCAATCACAAAGAGACAATCTTTGCGAAAAAAAAGGAGATCAAAATGAAAAAGATACTATTTAGTTTACTGTTAGCAGGTGTGATCGTTGCCGCGTTTGGTTTTACCAGCACTGCCAGCGCACAGGGACCGTACAACGGGCGGGGCGCGGGGTACGGCACCACAACCAGCCCGGACACCGACCGGGTGGTGAATGAAGAGGTACACACCCTGATGATCGAAGCCTGGTCAACCGAGCTCGGCATCAGTGTGGAGGAACTGGAGACCCGTCTGGATGCAGGGGAACGCATGTCGTCAATTGCTCTTTCCACCGGACTGACGCTGGCGGAGTTCCGTGACCTGAAGAGTACCATTCACGCTTCTGTGGCTGACGCTGCACTGGCTGCGGGGTACATTGATGAAACACAGGCAGAGCGAATGAGCCAGGCTTTTGGGGCAAACGGGGGCGGCTTGGGGGCGCGCGGCGCCGGGATGCGTGCCGGCAGCGGTCTTGGGGGAGGGATGTTTGGCTACAGAGCGCAAGCAGGCACCTGCCCGAACCTGCCGTAAGGTCACTTAATAGATTAGAGAAGAGGCTGCCCCACAACACGGGGCAGCCTTTTTTAAGACGCTTGACAGCAAGCGTACCTGAATTATAATAAAGGACGCTTTCCTCGTTAGCTCAATCGGCAGAGCGGGCGGCTGTTAACCGCTAGGTTCGAGGTTCGAGTCCTCGACGAGGAGCCTGTGACTAAAAACGATACGAGTAAACTAACTCCTATCGTTTTGTTTTTTAACCCTTTTTATTCCAAGAAAACCATAAATTCTTCGAAATCCTCTTCCTTCTATTCTTGACCAGATTCACAGAATAATGAACTTTGTGAATTTTGCACCCCCGTTTACAGTAAAGGGAAATCCCGGATTCCCGGACTAATTGTTTTTGAGTGCCACAAGCGGCTCGCCCTGTAAAGGGACTCCTCTTTTCGTTCTTGACCGTCTCGTTATGCGCCTGGGGCGAGGTTTTCGCAAGAAACCTTTCTGGTTTCACGCTTTAGCGAAGCGATTCAAGCTATGCTTGAATATCAGTATAAGCAATAGGCGATTGTTTGTCAAGTATCAGCTGTGTTATTATGTAAGAAATACTTGAGCCGGGTGAAAAATGACTGATCCAAATTTCGATATAGCCCAAAGAATTAGAGCCGCTAGACTACAAAGAAACCTAACTCAACAGGACTTGGCAGACAAATTTAATAAAACTTCCGCCGCAATATCAGATATTGAACGCGGTAAAACTCAAATCTCAGCATCCGATCTGATAGTATTTTCTGAATTACTCGCAAAGCCTATTGAATATTTCTACGGTGAGGATTTTAGTGACGCGGAAATTGAAGATGTTATCGCTCTCATGCGCAGATTACCCCCAGATATAAGAAAACAACAATTACCATTGATGACCATGTTTCTCAGAATGGCCGAAATAAATTATGAGATGCAGAATACAGACGATAAAGAAAAACAAATGGAAGCAGTAAAAGAGTTTTATGAATTGTTCTTGCCTTATTACGAATCTATGGAATCCATGATGCTCCAATTACGAGAGGCAAAAACGAATATTGAATCACTTCTTTCTTAACGTTATCAATCTGCTCTTCTATATTAGTTATTAAGAATTTACAAAGGGAACCAAAAGAATCGAGGTAATAATGACAATAGCAATTTCTATTAAAGTAAATAATGGCATTGTGCTAGCAACAGATTCAGCGGCCTCTATTACTGCGCAAGGGCCTGATGGCCAATCTTTAGGTATAGTAAATGTATATCAAAACGCAGAGAAATTATTCAATTTATGTAAGAAGAAACCAATAGGAGTGATTACTTGGGGAACTGGATCAATTGGGAGACAATCAATATCGACTGTAATTAAGGATTACCGCAACGCGCTTGAAGAACAATTGGATCAAAAAAATGGAATTGATATTCAAAAAATAACAGAAGATTTCTCAAAGAATATTTTTGAGAAATATAAACTTGCATATAAAGAGTGGAAAGGTACGCTTCCTCAAATTGGATTTCTTATCGCAGGTTATTCCACAGGTAATGATTTTGCAGAAGAATGGAAATTCGAAATTAATAATGGGCAAATGAACGAACCAGAGGCAGTAAGAGGCATAGACCAAAGCGGGATGGTATGGAACGGAGAACCAGAAGCTATAAGCAGAATCCTAGTGGGTACAAGTCCCCTGCTTCCACAGGTCTTAAAAGAATACGGATTAAAAGCGCAGACAATTAACGAAATTATCATGCTAGCCAACAATAGATTAACTATTCCGTTCATAATCGATGCAATGCCAATTAAAGACGCCATTGATTTGGCTAAATTCTTTGTTGAACTAACAATTAATTTTTCAAAATTCCGTCCAGGCGCTCCAACAGTAAACGAACCTATTGATATCGCGGCCATTACCAAGCACGAAGGCTTTAAATGGGTAAGTAGGAAATACTATTATAGTAATGATATAAATCCAGTATAATAACTCCTAATAAGTCAGGGAGACCAAAATGACCATTACATATACACAAATCTCGTTTGATAATGAAGGATGCAAGCAACTATTACAATCGTTCTTAGAATCAACAAATATTGAATTAGCTTTCGAGACTCAATATGGTTGTGGAATTACACCAAACGTTTCGCCCCCACCGGCATTTGATTGGGAAAATGCCAGGTTGGAGCTATTAAACGACCGTAAAGCGCTCTGGGAAGAATTATCTAAGTTGTGAATATCCCTACAAGGGAATACATAATCGATTCGAACCGATTGTTAATTTTTGAATCTGGGGGAGAATTTACTGAACCAGACAATTTAATATTTCCAGAAAAACTAGATTGGGTATTGGATGCAATTCAATACCCAATCTTTGATACCGAAATTTATCCAAGTATCCTCGAAAAAGCCGCAATATTATCATGGAAAATTAATCAAGGTCATGTATTTTATGATGGAAATAAACGAACCAGCACATTTATGTTACAGATTTTCCTGCGATCAAATGGGTTTGATTTAGATATTTCTGATGAGGAATTTGTAGAGCTAGCATTAAATGTCGCAACAAGCCAAGATACGAAGTATTCGTTTGAATCATATGTAGATTACTTGAGTTCCAGACTAATAATTTTTCGTGGATAATTTTCAGTTCTAACGGACCAGCCAATTTTCTGTATGCGGTAGACTTTTTCTTTGTTCCGCTAGGTTCGAGGTTCGAGTCCTCGACGAGGAGCCATCAGCCTTAAAAGCCCGTAAGGGCTTTTTTGTTTGAGATTTTATTTACCGGGCATCCTGTCCGCAGCGTGCGGCTCGTAGTGACACCTCTACATCCCGTGCTCCGTTGCCATCCTCCGCCAAGGGGCGGGAGGGTATAATTTCATCATTACCATGGATCGTTCTCAGCGTACCACCTTCCTTGTGCTTCTTGCTTTCGGGTTGATCTATTTTGCCATCTTCATACCGGCAAATCTCACCGGCGCGCAGGACGTCAATATGATCAGCGTCTTCGAGCATGACGAATACGCGCAGTACCCCTATGTCATTCACATGCTGACCCCTGGCGAAACCTTCTACCAGTCCGTGCGCAACTTTGTGGTCTATCTGCACTATTATTACGGCTACCCCTTCTATTTCTTCTCTGCCCTCTCGTTATTGCCCGTCAAATGGATCTTCGGCAGCGATTGGGCATTCCAGACACCGCTCATCATGCTGGTGCTGCGCCAGATGATCAACGTGCTGCCTATCCTCCTCTCCGTCTATCTCCTCGTTTGGCTGCAAACCCGCTTCAAATCCCGGTTACGCTCCATCCTCCTTTTCCTTCTTTTGATTAGCCTGCCTGCTGTTTTCGCGAATAACCTGTGGTGGCACCCTGACAGTCTGCTCACCTTCTTCTCTGTGCTGACCATATTCTTCCTGGTAAAAGATGAATTTCACTTTGGAAAATACTTCTACCTCTCCGCGGTAAGCTGCGGGCTGGCTATCGGCGCCAAGATTCTGGGTGTTTTATTCGTGATCACTTATGCGGTTTATCTGGGGGTGGGGCTCTTCTCCCACCGGCTGACCTTGAAAAAGGCATTGGCTCGCACCGCTGTCTACCTGCTGCTTTTGCTGGGAGTGGTGGTTATTTCCAATCCGCTGCTGTTGCTGCCAATGGAGCGGGCGGAAATCATTTCCGTTTTTAAAGCCAATCTTCAGCAAAATACGCTCGGGTTTTGGGTGATCGGAAATACGAACGAAAGCATGTTTCGCCAAATTGTCTCCGTCTTTGAGAAAAATTATGCTTCGATCCTGTTTTTCTTCCTTTCGTTGATCGCCCTTGTCCACGGCATCCTGCGTCGCGAGACCCGATTGCTCAGTCTGGTGATTCTCACCTGGGTCGCTGGCTACCTGGGGTATTTCCTTCTTTTCGCGGCGACGATGCGTGAGCACTACCTGATCCCGGCAGCGCTGCCGTTGCTTTCCAGCTTGGGCAATTATTTGCCGTCTGCCATCCCCCTCAAAGGCACCGCGGCGGCTGAAACCTCAAAAAAGGTGGTATGGGGCAGGGTCGCTTCTTATCTGCTGATGATTGGGTTCGTCATCCAGATCGGACTGAATGGGAGCCGCGATGTGAAAGACATCCTTAACGTTCAACAGCGCGAAACCACATCCACCAGCATCCAGATGTTCCGCCAGGCGGAAGATCAGATTCTGCAGAAGATCGAGATTGACCGCAAGCTGCGCATCTACCGAGATTGGCGGGCGTACGTCGCCGACCGTCCTGAATACGATGTGAGGATAAACTGGGATCTGGCGACCTATCCCTACCTGCAGGATCTGGATGCCGACGTCCTGTTCATTGAGCGAGAGAATATGATCTATTTTTCCGACGCTGCCAAAATTTCCAGGGCGATTGATCCGGCAAGAATGAAAGAAATGCTCGCCTTCTATTCAGACGCCTTGAATGGAAACGTTACCGGGTATATACGCGCTCTTGAGACTGACTTTGGCGCAGTCTTTGTGCGCGAAAATCTGTATCAGCGCTATTTGAAATAACCGGGCTCTTTCATTTTTCAGGAAGTGCAGGAGCCTCTTCTTTTTTTGGTGTCTGGAGGAAGGTGTAGAAAACCCAGTAAGCCGCAAAAGTTAACACATTGAATATGGCAATCAAAAGAGCCGTATCCACGCCGCTGACCACGCGGGAAAATTCGTTTTCCACTCCATCCAAACCGTTAAAGACAATCAGGTTGATGTTTTCGATCATAATCACCATCAGCATGGTGAGGAGATGCTTGCGGTTCTGCCAGGCTAGCAGAATGGCAAGGATCATGCCGATGAAGAGATGGTTTTCATGCACGCCTGTGTTCAATGTGAAGTAAGCCCAGTAACCGAGGAGGGAGAATAGCAACAAATTCTCAAAGGTCTTGTGACGCCGGAAAAACATTACCAGGGTGATGAGGTAAACCAGGAAGAATAACAGCTTGGGATAAAGCTTGACCGTCTCTGGCGGACCTTTGATGAGAGTTGCCTGCCCATTAACCAGGGGTCCGTACTGATCGGGTTGGAAAACATGCAGGAAATGGGTGATGATCCAGTTGATATTCAGCGCGTTGCCGCTGAGATAATGGTGGTCGCTGGCAACCGTAAAAGCGGTCAAAATTGGTTGAAAGCCGAAGATCACAAAAAAGAAAATGAATACCAGCACAACCGGAAGGACTACTTCCTTAAGAATGCGCACGAATTTGATCTGCTTCCAATCTCGTAAACGTGAAATGTTGAAAACATAAAGGGCAAGAAATGGTGCGATGATTAAAGGCTGCCATTTGGTAAAGAATGCGAGGCAGAAGGTGATTGAAAAAAGAACCAGACGGTCTTTTTTCAATGCCCACAAAGAGGCAATCAGAAAAGGCGCAAAGAAAACATCCAGGTGCCCCAAACCAACGCTCATGATCAGCATGGAAAGGTGCAACGCCGCGGTCAATAGTGCGTTTCTGGTCATTCCCCAGAAAAGCGCGGAGGATGCCATGAGGAAAAATACAATGGTCAGCTTGATCGCAGTGTAAATCCAGATGCCAAAGGTCTGAGATAGTTTTGCCGCTCCGACCAGAATCACCGTTGTCAGTGGAGGATAGGTATCATGGTTTATGTGGTAGTTTTCCACCAGTCCCATCTGATTTGCGTCATTTGCCCAGCGCACCCAGGTGTCCATATTGCCTGTACCCGGGGTAGGGATTAGAAAAAGGGTTAACAGAAAAATCATTAGAAAAAGAAAAACGATTTGCAATGTTTTCCAGTGATTTTCTCGCGCGGGGATCTGCATCGGAATCATTTTTTCCTTATGATGGAAAGAGGATTGAAAAGAGACAAATTTCTGGCAGTATTATAACGGGTTTTAAAATCTTGTTCTATACGGGAATAGACGGTTCATGGCAGCATTCCATTGCAACCAAGTCGTTACTGCCAAAAACCTTGAACAAAGAGGGAGATGACAGTAGAAAACGCGAACCCAAACGTGTGACAATAAACGATACTGTCCAAACGGCTCTGATCATCGCCGTTCGCAAGCCCTTCTTGTCCGAACGATGTTCTCCAGCGCCAATGGCATAAGCATGCGGGAAGGCGGGCTGGCATTCGCCATCAGAATCAGGGAGCTCTTCACCACTCCACCCGGTCATTGATATAATATAGCAATCAATCTTCCAAGAGGTACTCATGCTTCTTTCCATTGTCTTTATGATCGCCCTGATCGCTGTCGGTGTCGCATTCATGTACACGGCTATTAACGGGAGGTTAAAATCCAAAAGCGCGCAACACTGGCCAACGGTGAAGGGGAAAGTGCTCTCCTCCGAGGCAGTGGAAGACCGCTTCCGCAGCGCCACTGGTAAAGCCACCATCGCCTATGTACCAGATGTTTCCTATGAATATGTGGTCATGGGTCAACCATTCACCGGCAAGAATGTCATCTTCGGTGAAAAAGCGTACGATTACATCACCGCCTCCCGTATTTGTGAAAAATTTGCGGTCGGCTCCACTCCTGATGTTTACTACAACCCCAACAAACCGGCGGAATCAGTGCTGGTGCCCAAAACCAACGAAGGGCAGCGCTCCTTTATTCCCGGTATCTTTTTTATCTGTTCCGGACTGTTGATTGGTTTGTTTGCCATTCTCTTTCCGTCCTAATCTATCTTAAAAAAGGAGAAGTGTTATGACATCGTGGTTACCTGTAATTCTCTTTGTCGTTCTGGGAATTTTTGTCATCGTGCAGGGAATTTTAGCCAGAAAACGGGCAAAAGAAACCGAATCCTGGCCGACTGTGCCCGGAACAGTTCTTTCCTCCGAAGTCATTACCAGCCAACGATACGACGCCGATGCTCCAGGTCACCAACGGACGACGTACACCCCATCGGTGAACTATCAGTACAGCGTGATGGGGCAGGTCTATACCGGCAAGCGGATCAGCTTTGGCGAGAAGAATGCCGGTCGGAAAAAATGCAATGAAATCGTTGCCCGCTACCCTGCTGGTTCACCGGTGAACGTGCGCTATAACCCCGAAAAGCCAGATGAAGCCGTGCTTGAAAGCAGCGCAAGAGGCAGCACCGGCAACATTATTCTGGGAATTGTATTTTTTGCACTGGCGATATTTTTCATCTTCCAAATGAAATAAACCCTCATTCAGGAAAAGGTTAGCAGCCGGTCGCAAAGGTGTTTTGGCTCGGGTACTGGGATGTGACGTATGCCATCCTGTACCTGACCGGGGCGAGGACTCTCAATGGTTCGCATTGAGAACTGGGATGGCGGCTTCTGAAAGACTCTTTTCCATAATTTTTTGGGGAATAAAAAAACTTCCGGCAGAATCAATCGCCGGAAGCTTTTTTGTTATTGAAACAGGATTGGTTAAGCCAAAGCCTCGAGGGTTAAGGCATGAAGTGCAGCCAGGTAACTGAAAGTAAAGCCCGCACCAAGCGTGGCACCAGCGCCGGCATACCCCGCACCCATTACGCTGCCCGAGGTGTTGCCCACGGCGTACAGACGCGGAATGATGTTGCCGTTGAGGTGAATCACCTGACCATTCTTGTTGATCTCGAGCCCCCCATTGGTACCGCAGGTGCCGGGGTAATAAGGGGCGCCGTAGAATGGACCGGTTTCAATCGGCGCGAGGCAGTTGTTCTTAAGATCGGTGCGTCCGGTGGCATCACCAGCCGTGTTCTTATCAAAGGGATTCTCACCCCGATGCCAGATCGGATCAATGCCTTCCAGCGCGTTGGCATTGAAGACTTCCAGGTTTGCCTGCAAACCAGCGTAATCGATACCCAGTTTGCCCGCCAGTTCTTCGAGCGTGTCGGCTTTGACGATCCATTCAGGAATGACGCCCATCTGGTATTTTGAGCCGGGGAAGAAGTAATACTGGGCATAGGTGCTATCCACAATCCAGTAAGACGGAATATTTCGATACTCGCTTAAACCGGAATCATAATAGTAGAAGGAGCGTTGGAACTGCTCATAAGCCGCAGATTCATTACCAATGCGCTCTCCATACTTATTAACGACGATGGAATTTGGTTTTCCGCGATAGGTTTGCCAGTCCACCTCACCCTGCATTTTATCGAAATCCATCACAAAACCAGGAAGCCCCCAGCTCTCGTTCATATTGCGCATGGAAGCCCCAATCAGCATTCCCATCAGATGACCATCA
>Ga0208825_1002659_pt1 | contig 11485 bp, 6 predicted proteins | sample AD_UKC113_MetaG_FD_184450 | JGI IMG/M metagenome (GOLD analysis project Ga0208825, IMG submission 184450) | Active sludge microbial communities of municipal wastewater-treating anaerobic digesters from Hong Kong - AD_UKC113_MetaG (SPAdes)... | ecosystem: Engineered > Bioreactor > Anaerobic >...
GCCCCGGAAGCTTTCAGTAGCTTTGCCATGACCTTCTCCGGTTTTAAATGTTTGAGGTAATATGCTCTCGCATTTTCTTCGAGGTAAAGACGGTAGTCTTTTTCATCTTTTATCAGCGCAATAGCATCTTCAATTGAGTCCTTACTGCCGTCAACGAAGTGGATATGTTTCCCATGTTCCAACGGCTCAGGTAATTCCTGGGGGATTTCTGTCGAAATGATAGCTTTCCCTAGGGCTAAATATTCGCCTAGTTTCCAGCTAAGGCATCCTTTTACCGCTGGTGTGTTGAAGACTAGCAGAGAGCTTTGAGTTTTCTTTATATATTCTTCAAGGGTGTAGGGCGATCTAACTTGAAAAGGAATGTATGCCGGATCATCAATGCTCAGTTGACTATAAAAGCCGCCCTCAAATTCTATGCCAGTGACATTTGTTGCACAATTCAAAAAAGTCAGGCGTAATTCATTTGCACGCGGTTCCTGTCTCCAATAAGAATGCACTGAAAAAATATACGTAGGATCTGAATTTGTGTGAAAGTATGAATCTTCAGGTAATCTTGATTTGTATTGATGAAAATAACCTGCCATCACAGGGCGGAAGTATTTTCTATGTAGATTGGCAGTCAGGTAATTCCTCAATCCAAGTGGCAGCGCTCTGAAAAGTGGCCAGAGTCGTATCCCAAAGCTGGGACCTATCGGCATTATCTTCTCCTTGCCCGGACCTTCTGCTAGTCCGTGAGGGATGTTAACTTTTCCGCAAACATCGCACCAATCCAAGGGCCCGGGGTCCACAGTTGGAAAATCCATTGCGTCAATCAGGATGTGCTTTCCCTGATAATCAATTGCTAGATAACTTATATAATGAAAGGAGTAGCCGGTGTATTTGAAATTTACTTTTACGTTGGGGAATAATCGCTTAATTCCAAGGATATAGAAACCATAATAATTGGAACTGAATCCTGGATATATTGATATTATGGAGTTTTCGGTCATTTTGTTGTATGTGAAGAATGCTCGCAGGTCATTCTCCCCGCTTATAGCTCCCATCCATCACGGACTGCAGGAACCCTGCTACGCCGGCGTGAGGGATAATGACGGAGGCACCGCGATTGGTGGTCATCGGATGGTACAGGTCGCTGGGGATCTCGATAAAAGCCACATCTTCGCTCTGAATGCGGCTGGCAAGGCAGGCGAGCGCATAAGCATCCTTGGCGCTAAAATCGGTCTGGATGGAGCGGTCGCTGATAATCGCCAAGCCTAACTTTACCTGCTGCCACAGATTCAATTCGTGCATCACCTTCTTATAAAACGCGGTCAGCACCAGGGACTGCCGGCGCACGCGGTAAAAGTCGCTATCACCTTCGCGCATGCGCATGAAAATCACCGCTGTTTCGCCATCAAAGTGGTGCTCGCCGGCGGCAAACTGCCGTTCCCGGTCAAAGACTGGCTGGTCGAGTGTCACGTCCACACCGCCGATCAGGTCGATGTACTTCTGGATGTCGGCGAAGTGCAGCACGAGGTAATGGTCAAAGCTCACGCCAAAGTTAGCCTGAATATTCTTCGCCAGGGACTCAATGCCTTCGCCCTTGCCATTGAAGACCTCGCCGTAGGCATAAGTCGCATTGATGCGCCCATACTCGATGCCATGTTCCTGCATGTCCACGATCGGCACCCAAAAATCGCGGGGGATGGAGACCACCGACACGCGCTCTTTGGCAAAGTCCAGGCGCACCAGCCGGATAGCGTCTGTCTGCTCGTTTTCGTCTAAGCCTAGGATGGCTGCGGTCATTGCGTCTGCGGGGCTGCAGCGGGCTGGCTCTACCGTCGGCTCGGCAGAAGGAAGCGTTGGCTCGCTTTCCGCGTGCGGGCTTTCCTGCGCCGGCTGTGCAGGCACATCCTCGGTGGCGATTTGCGCGGATATCACCACCTCAGCCTCCGGGCTCGCCGTCGATTCTGGAGTGGGAGTGCCTTCCGCCAACGCACTTGCCGGCGTGCCTTGCTGCGAGATCAGGCTCTGGACGGGCAGGGGTCGGCCAAAGGGCGGGTGGTTCCACATCCAAAACAGCCCGGCTGCCGCTGCGGCAAGCAGCAGCAATAAGCTTGCGGTTAGGCGCTTATTACGTTTATCGGACATAATCCCACGAGGTTTCTTTGATCGGAATAAAGAATTGCAAACGCCGGCACCTTTAAAGCATCCGCCCTTCCGACATGCCTTCGATATGTCGGCTGGTATCAATAACAAAGCCCCCTAACAATCGGCTTAGCGCGTGGCGCGCACCCGCACCACCTCTGCTGCCGGCACTTCCAGGCTGACGTGCTCCCGTGCCAGCAGCTTGAGCAGAACGCGCACACGCTCCGTGCCATTAATGCGTGTATCAAACAAAGCTTCGTAGCCTGCAAACGGCCCGCTCGTGATGCGCACCAGATCCCCGGGCTGCAAGCCTGCTAACGGATCCTGCGTCTGAGCATTAGCGGCTTCCACCTGACGGCGCAGTGCCTCGAGCACTTCTTCCGGCAGCCAAGCCGGCTGACCGTCAAAAGCCACTATGCGATGCATGCCAGGCAGCCAGGCGACCGCCCTATAGGGAAAAACCTCCAAATCCACGTGAATAAACAGATAGCCGGGGAAGTAAGGCGCCCAGCGGCGTGAACGTGGATTGACCGGCTTGCGCACCAGCCTGGGGAAGTAGCTTTCCACCTCCCGCAGCTGCAGCTGATTCCAGAGCAAGAGCTCCTGATTAGGTTTAGAGTGCAGCGTATACCAGTGCGCTGTCATAAATATTCCCCTTCCTGTTAAATCAACTAGCCAGGATTAAATAACACGCCGTACTCGCTTGACAGCGATTCAATGAGGCAAATTCAATAACTACCATCATTTTGCATTATAACATGCCAGAGCGTTTCGCACGTGGTAAATTTTTGCCTCTTGCAAGGACCGCACAGGCCAGGATTGTTGGAGTACAATAGTGCGACTCATTCTATAAAGGAGTATCCCTCATGAAACCTTATTTCCGCCTGATACTGATGGTGATCGCGATGCTGCTGGCTGGCGTTGCGCCAGCTTCGGCGCAAACCGGAACCGTGGTACGCGTTTACCCGGCTTTCCAGCAGGTGCAACCCGGCGCGGAGTTCGACCTGACCATCCAGGTCGATGACATCGCAAATCTGTATGCCTACGATCTCACCCTTAGCTTCCCGCCCGATCAGGTGGAGGTGCTCAGCGCAGCTTATGGCAGCTTTTTAGAGGAGCCGCTTATGGGCTTCATCGCGAAGGATAATGTGAACGGGACGCTTTGGGCTGTCGCCAGCCAGCAAAACCCCGCCGAACCCAAATCCGGCAGTGGAACGCTGGTAACGGTGCACATGCGCGCTAAAACTGAAGCCCATGGAGAGGCAGCGCTGGTGCTTACCAACGTGGAGCTTTCCACACAAGATGGAGAGCTCATCTCTTGCAGCCTGCAGGATGGGCGCGTTACCATTGATGACTATCGGCTGTTATTACCACTAATCGTGCGCTAAATTGTGAAAAAAATCACTGGAAAACCCTTGATTTTTTGAAATGTGCGTGTAAAATATAAGGTAGTAAGGATTGAAATGGGGCAGCTGACGTCCTAAAGTGCACCCGGTAATTTTTTTGTAGGTTTCCGCACGCTATTTGTGCGGTCAAGTGAATAGTGGAGGTAAGTGGTTGCATAACCAGAAAGGAGGGCTTATCGAGGAAAACTGGATGAAAGGGTAGTCGCCTTGAAGGGCATTTGCATGCCCTAAAGGGGGTAGGGTATCTTCCGTGGGGTCCTCGTAAGGATGCAAGCTAAGCCTGTGGGGGAAACTATCGGAAGGGGCGCACTTTGTGCGCAGTTCGTTCAATTTATTTAGTCAACTTATATTTTATTAGGAGAGAAAAACGAATATGAAAACGAAGAACTTTTTGAAAGTTCTGGGTGTGTTGATTGCCGTCGCGCTGCTTTTGGCCGTGCTGCCCATGCAGGCGAAGGCACAGGGGGGCAGCAATACGCTTAACGTGGCGAGCTGGACTGGACCAACTCCATTGGCGAATGTTTCCGGTCGCGAAACCGTCTTAAAAGTTGGAGATACCTATCACATGTGGTATCAAGGCGGCGGAAAGCTTTACCACGCAACCTCAACGACTCCAACAGGTTTCACCACCGGAACAGAAAATGTTTTTACTGGTGGTACTCCGGTTGACCTTAACTCCGTTACGGTGATCGTAGAAGGGAGCACCTTCAATATGATCGCGTATGGTGCCACTGAGCAAGAATTTGCACTATATACATCGACCGATGGTGTGAGCTGGACTAAAAGTGCCGTGGTTTTTACAGGAACTACAGAATTATTCGGTGCAGGTTTCACCAAGATTGATGGGCCGTTCCTGTTTAAATTAGAGAGTGGCTATCGCTTGTACTTCCAGGTGAAAACAGATGGTGGTAACAGGTATGACATTTATGCTGCTGATTCCACCACAATTGGTGGACCTTACACACTGAACTCCGAAAACCCAGTGCTTTCGCCTTCTTCTACTGTTACGGATTGGGATGGCAAATTTGTAATGCATCCTTGGGTAGTCAAGGACGGCGATGTCTATTATATGTGGTACAGCGCACATAATGGTTCCAGTGCACAACGGCTTGGGATGGCAAAATCCACTGATGGATTGCACTGGGTCAAGAGCCCGGGAAACCCAATTATTGCTGATCCAACTCTAGGTTACGCTGAGCCATCGGTAATTAAAGATGGCAATACCTGGCGGATGTGGCTCATTGCTCGTCCTTCTGATCAAGTGGTCTATTATGAAGCCACCGGCCCGTTCGAATTCCAGACCATTCAGGCGGCGATTGATAAGGCTAGCGAGGGAGATACGATCAACGTGGCAGCTGGGACGTATAACGAAGACTTGGAAATCGGCAAATCGATTACGTTGTTAGGGCCAAATGCTGATATCTCCCCCAACACCGGAACACGTGTTGCTGAAGCTGTTGTGGCACCCATAGACGAAACTGGCAAAGCAGATCCGGCAATTCTTATAACGAGCAACAACGTTGCGTTAACCGTTAAGGGAATAAAGTTCGATATGGGGAATACGCATGATAATAGTGATCGGTTTGTTGAATCAATTAACAAGACCGGTGTTACCCTTAATATTGAAAAGAACATTTTTGCCAGTGCACCTTCTTGTATTAATGGCAACTGGTACATCACTGGAACCACAAACCCATTCAGCCTTACTCTCAAAGATAATTTCTTTACTGGCAGCAAGGACTCGAACGGTATCTCTTTGTGGGGCAATGGTCATACCGTCGATATCCAGGATAATGTTTGGCAAGATAACGGCGGATGGGCAGTTAACTTCAACAATGTTTCGGGTACATTCAATAACAATAAGCTCTTTGATACAGAAGACAATGGTCCAGACTGGTCGAATGAGCAAGCGGGATTCCTGTTTGCGTCCGCGAATAATCTTACGCTTACTAATAACATCTTTGATGGGCTACCCAATCCATATATTCGCATTTACGATTCCTTCTCTGGAACACTAGATGCCCATAACAATACATTTGAGAATGCTGAAGATTCAACACTTGGAGCTATTCGAATTTCAGCTGGCGCTAACCTGAGCGGCGCTAAGTTTGAAAATAACAGCTTTATCAATGTTCCCTTTGCTGTTCAAAACTTGGCTGCGAGCAACTTAGATACCTCGCCCAACTGGTGGGGTTCGATCAAGGGGCCGGCAAGCGGCACCATTTCTGGCACTGTGACCTATGACCCCTGGTGTGGGGATGCGGCTTGCTCGTTCCTAGTCTCTGGCACTGAGCCTGGTGAAAGCGGAATCTTCGTACAGAATGGTAATTTGGTCATCAAAGGCCAAGTGAACGTTCCAGGCGGCATCGAGCTGAATGAACCTGGCTTGACCGTCGTGCTCAAAGATGGCGCAGTGGTGCATAATACTTCTCCCTGCTTCATCGTGAACGCGGATAACGTCACCATCACCTCCGAAACGATTGGCGGCGCCAAGTGCGTGCCGACCGGCGGCGCAAACGGTATTGATGTGGCTGCCGGCCTGACGGACATTCGAGTGGCAGGGTTAGAGATTGACGGCACGGGCGAAGACACTGGCGATGGTATTCACTTTGCTGGCGTTGTGACGGATGTCCTCCTTGTGGACAACTTTATTCATGATTTAGATGGTAACGGTGTCTCCTTTGGCGGTCAACCTGCTGGTTTACAAGATATCCATGGCAACCTGTTTATGAATAACACGGGGAAGGGTATCGAAGCTGGCTCATTCACAGTACTCGCGGAATTTAACTCTTGGGGTAATTATGCAGGACCTACAGCCGGCGATGGCATTAGCTCGGGCGTGGATGCTGACCCCTGGACGCATGTAGATCTGTACTTAGGAACAACTGGTACCCCCAGCCCGCATTATGTATTAACTGGTGGAGAGATTACCTATGAGATTTATGGGAATTTCCAGAACGTCATAGGTGCAGATTTTAACTTGAAGTATCCCGATGGGTTAGTTGTTAAATCGACTACTCCTGGTACAGTGTTCGAAAATCAGAGTATCTTGACTACTACACCCGGAAAGATTAACTTTATGGGTTACCAAATGGGAGGGAGTGCGGTTACTGGTCAAAATCTAAAGTTGTTTAGTGTGACATTCACAGCACCTGCAACCGCTGGAACCTTTGCCATAGATTTGGATGAGACGACAGATTTATTTAGCATGGCTCCTACGAGCGAGCCTTCGTCTTCGAACAATATCTATGCTGCTCAACTCCAGGATGCAGTTTTAAATGTTGTTGATCCGCTCAGCCTGACTGATATAGAGCTGTGGGAATCTGTCGACGCGTCGTATTGGACGAAAGTTTACGGCACGTTAGCTGACGGCTACACCATGGTGATTGATCCGGCGAATGCATTTGAGTATCTGGATGCCGCTAATCCGGTTGTGAACCGCACGCTGGCTGATGGCTTGCATCCGTTTACTCTGGATACCAGTAGTCTGCCAACAGGATTTTATGCATACTGGGCGGCCAAAGGTGTGACTGAAGATGCCGTTCCAGGTACCTGGCAAGCTAGAATGTGGCTGATTATCACTGGCGAAGAGCCCATGTTCTATTTGAAAGTCGATGGAGATAGCTACGATCTAATTGACGGTCTGCAAGGAGAGCCGAATCGGCTGCGTGTAAGTGGCGATTACCCCTTAGGCGCTTATCACTTCAACGGAACCGTATCTGATACGCTCGGTTTTACAGATAGCGTAGCGGTAAATATCACCTTTATCGCACCGCTCAGCCTGACTGATATAGAGCTGTTGGAATCTGTCGACCTATCAACCTGGACGAAAGTTTATGGAACGTTAGCTGAGGGCTACACCATGGTGATTGATCCGGTGAATGAATTTGAGTATCTGGATGCGGATAATCCGACCGTGAACCGCACGCTGGCTAATGGTCTGCACCCGTTCACTCTGGATACCAGTAGTCTGCCAACAGGCTTTTATCCCTACTGGGCGGCCAAAGGTGTGACTGCAGATGCCCCTGCTGGTACTTGGCAAGCTCATATGTGGCTGATTATCAATGGTAATGCGCCCATGTTCTACCTGAAAGTCAATGGGACGAGCTACGACCTGATTGACGGTCTGCAAGGAGATCCAAACCCGCTGCGTGTGAGTGGCGATTACCCCTTAGGTGCATATCATTTCAATGGAACGGTGACCGATACTTTTGGTTATACTGGCGATGTGGCTGTCAGCATCACCTTTGTCGAGCCGCTCAGCCTGACCGATATAGAGCTGTTGGAATCTGTCGACCTATCAACCTGGACGGAAGTTTACGGCACGTTAGCTGACGGCTACACCATGGCGATTGATCCGGCGAATGCATTTGAGTATCTGGATGCGGATAATCCGACCGTGAACCGCACGCTGGCTGATGGCTTGCATCCGTTCTATCTGGATACTACCATTCTCCCAGATGGCTTCTATGAATATTGGGCGGATCAAGGCGTGACTGCAGATGCAACTGAGGGTACCTGGCAAGCTAGAATGTGGCTGATTATCATCGGCGAAGAGCCCATGTTCTACCTGAAAGTCGATGGAGATAGCTACGACCTGATTGACGGTCTGCAGGGAGATCCAAACCCGCTGCGTGTGAGTGGCGATTACCCCTTAGGCACCTATCATTTCATTGGAACGGTGAAGGACATTTATGATGCTACTGATTCAGTTCAAGTTCAAATCACCTTTGTGGGTACCTATACTGTAACGGGTACGTTCAGTATGCAAGGAAGAAACTTCCGTGGAGGTATTCCGGTAACCCTTACCGCACAGACGCTTCCCTATGGACCCTTCGCTGGGGAAACCCTCGATTTACTTTCGAATAACCTGGTGATTGAACATGTTTCTGGGGACACATACTTGATCACCACGAATCAACCGCGTTACCTGAACCTGACTACAGCGAGCAATAAGACTATCACTGTTGATGGCGCGAAGACTCTGAATGCGCTCATGCTGCGCGGCGGGAATGTCAAAAATGAAGGTACAAGTCAGGATGCTATCGATATTGACGATGCCTCTCTGATTGGTACATATTATGGTCAGTTAATCTCTACTGATCCAGATGCCAACTTTGATGGCAAGGTCAACATCCTTGACTTAGCCCTGGTTGGCGGCAACTTTGGTTTGACCTCAGGAACGGCTTATACTACCTGGGTACCATAAAAATCAATTGAATTTGAATTTTTGCAGGCCGGCTCACCCCGGCCTGCAAAACCAATTTTGTAGAAACCTTAATGAAAATCATACGCTGTTTATGGGGTGCTGCCCTTCTGAGCCTGCTCTTGCTCCCAGGAGGGCTGCACCACATCATCGCGGCGCAGGGGGAAGCCGCGATTTCCATTTTACCTGCCTCCAGTTCTCTGGACCTCAATGGAAATAATAGCGTCACGCTGCAGGTCTATGTGGAAAATATGGTGGAACTGAATGCTTTTGACATCACCGTTACTTACGATGCAGCGTTATTGAATTTAACTTATTGGGCGCATGGGGGCATCTTGACCAATCTCTGGGAGGCGATTATCGTAAATGACCCAGGTTATTTACGCCTTGCATTTGCCCAATTAGCTACGCCCGGGTTTACTGGCAGCGGCGTGCTGCTTTATCTGACTTTTCAGGGCGTTTCGCTGGGCATTTCGCCGATAACTTTGGCGGATGTTCATCTTTCCGATAGCCTTGCAAACCCCATCCCTGTTCAAATCCACCATGGTCAATTAAGCGTGTTTACCTATGCCTCTGTTTACGGTTCTTTTGGGCTGGAAGGACAGGTGAGCCGCGGAGGGATCCCGGTAACGCTCGAGAGCGGGGTCATATTTGGGGCCGGACCTTACCGCGCTAAAACTCTAAACCAGAGCGGCATCAACCTGACGCTGAGCAATGTCATGACGGATACCTACACCGTCACCACGGCTCAACCGCGCTGCCTGAACGTGACTGTGGAGCTGAATAAGACTATTCACATGACGGGAGCCTATACGATGCAGCCGCTTACGCTGCGCTGTGGCAATGCGCAATGGGCGGATAATATTATTAATGTTAGCGATGTGGGCATCGTCGGCGGGCAATGGGGCTTATCTCAAAAGGATTTGCCCGTGGGGCAATCCTTGAATGGTGATGTAAATTTTGATAATATTGTTAATATTCGCGATTTAGCTTTAGTTGCTGGGAATTACGGCTTGAGCTCGGCGGATGTTTATACAGCCTGGACACCCTAGGCGTATGAAGACTTCTCGAGCTCTGATAAATGGACTGTGAGATAAATGAGGGCAAATTTGAAACTAAAGCGGCAGACTTGCCTCCTTATCATGGTGATCTTGCTTTTCACCTTAGGTTGGCAGCCTCAGCCGGCATGGGCACAAAATGACACAGTTTTGACCTTTGACCCTGATATGGTCAGTGTGCCGTTAGGCAATCAGGTGCTGCTGCAGCTTTGGGTATTGGAGGGGGTGAACGTCAACGCTTTTGATATTGAATTGGAATATGACCCGGATGTGCTCTCGCTTGCCAGCTGGTCTTATGGAGATTTTCTCAAGCAATTGGCACAAGTGATGCTGATGGTTGAGCCTGGGCATTTTCGCCTGGCAGCGACGCAGCTAGCACAGCCGGTGGTTTCGGGCAGCGGCGTGCTGCTCAGTTTTACGTTTAATACGGTGAGCTTGGGAGAGACACTCATCGATTTGACGAACGGTCAGTTATCAGATGCACTCGGGAATTCTACTTATCCGGCGCTTGAAGATGCAATGGTACGGGTGGTTAACACGCCAACTTACACGCCAACTGTGACGCCTCTCCCGACGCTGACGAATACGCCGGTCTGGACCGCGACCAACCCGCCAAGGGACACCCCCACAGCCACCTCCAAGAGCCTGCCAACCGCAACGCCGACTGCTACCTGGCCTGCGCAGCCTAGCCAAACGCCGACGCCAAATTCCACGGGCCTGCCAACCGCAACGCCGATTGCTACCTGGCCTGCGCAGCCTAGCCAAACACCGGCGCCAAATTCCACGGGCCTGCCAACCGCAACAACGACTGGCACCTGGCTTGAGCTACCTAGCCAAACATTAACGCTAAAATCTACGAGCCTGCCAACAGCAACGCCAACTACCACCTTGCCTCTGCAACCCAGCCAAATGCCCGCCTGGACAGAGAAATGGACTCAACCAGGAAACGAGAATCCGGAGCCGGGGCAAGTTCCTTTCCCGGTGGAGGAAAGCCCAAGTGAAGAGAAACCCTTCAATGGAGGAAGCAAAAGCAGCTTCGGAAGCATAGCAGGATCCGAGCTGGCATTGGCGTCCGGTTATGAACAGACAGCGCAGGTAAATCATAACGCCACTTTGATGGCACAAGCAGAGGCTTTGCAAGCAGGTACGCTGGCAACGAATGCGCAAGGCTCCTTGGAATCGACTTTATGGATTGTGCTAATCGTTGGATTGGTGATTTTAGCAGTACTTTTAATTGTTGCGGTTCGCCGCAGACAAAAACTATAGACGAGGTGACGGTTTTATGAAACAAGGTTTTGCTTTGAAGCGATGGATTGGGTTATTGTTTGTGGTTGTGATGGCATTGGTGTTGGGCAGCCCAGTCCAGGCGCAAGCGAACCCGCAGGTTGGCGTGTTTCAAGCCTATGAGATTCAGCCGGCGGCGCGCATCGAGATTCCTATTGAAATTCGCAATGTGCAAGATCTTTATGCTGTGGATCTGGAATTGCATTATGACCCGACCATTTTGACGATTGAAGATGCAGACCCACAAACGAATGGCATTCAGCCGGCATTGGGCACGTTTTTGGATGCTGGCATGGTGCTTTATAACACTGTGGATGCTCAAAATGGCATTATTCGTTTTGTCATGACCCAGGTTAACCCGAGCGAGCCAAAATCTGGAAGCGGCGTGCTGATTGTGCTCTATG
>Ga0208825_1002660_pt1 | contig 11482 bp, 5 predicted proteins | sample AD_UKC113_MetaG_FD_184450 | JGI IMG/M metagenome (GOLD analysis project Ga0208825, IMG submission 184450) | Active sludge microbial communities of municipal wastewater-treating anaerobic digesters from Hong Kong - AD_UKC113_MetaG (SPAdes)... | ecosystem: Engineered > Bioreactor > Anaerobic >...
CCTGCTTCTCTACAAATTTCTCAACTTTGGCCCTGGCCCGCTCCTGCCTCAAGTCGAGATCTCCTTCCATACCACTTCGGGAAGGCAGCTTAGCACCAGCTTCCTCCAGGACGCACGAGCCTGGACCCGCTGTCCCAGGACCTTTCACCGCAGCCTCTGTCAGGGCTGTGAACTCTGCCCTTCGATCCTCACTCCTCTTACCCACCTCCTTCATTTCACCTACATCGCGTGCATCCACCAACCTGTGCGCTCCGTCCACCTTATCCGCTTCCTGAGCCTCATTAGATTTAGATATAGACGGCATCGCTGCTCTCCCCGTCCTCCGCTCTGCCGCCGCTGCGCTCTCTTTCTCCACCACCTTCTCCATCGCATACCTGGCCATGGCCCCGGTCGCCTCGAACCCGGTCGAATCAAAAGCGAACTCTGACCCGAACAAATACGGATCATCTTCCACAAAATGCCGCACCTTCTTTTCCCAATGCTGCCTCAGCTCCGCCTCCTCCTTCTTCCAGCCTTCCCGCTCGAGCGCCCGCAGCAAATCGTTCATGACGATTTCATTCATCGTCGGCGTCTCATAGGCTGACCAGCCCTCGACCTCGAGCGGCACGGTGAAATAGGCGATAGCTGTCCGGTAAGCCCGCCGCAGATATTCATCGGCCGTCAGCTCGGTCTTTATCTCCGGGTGGAGCCTCGCCACCTGATACATCCGGTGATAAAGCAGCACAATGTGCGGATAATCGTAGATGCGCCAGATATGCTTCTGCCCGTTTCGCCCCGGGTCCGGGCTTTCGCGATTAACTTTCCAGTTGGGAATGCCATAGATGGCAAAAGGATACGGCTCGTCGTCGGTCTGCTGCATCCCGCCCCACAAATAATGCTTGATATAAAGGTCAACGCTGGCCACTTCCGCCTGCACCGGGAAATAGACATTCTTCGAAGCAACATAAGCCGGCCTGGCATTGCCCGCATCATCACAGGCATCAACCAGCCAGGTCGACAGACCGTCGCGGTCCTCAGGGCTCCGCAGCACGCGGTTCTTCATATCCCAGTCGCTATAGACGCCGTAATACCATTTCGACGGATCTTTGTGCTGCTGCCTTGTAGTCAAAAAGTTGGCCCGCTTTTTGATAACCGTCTCCAGGTCCTCGGTCACAAAAAATTCCAGCGGCATTGAGCCAGAGGCGACTACATGTCCGGTCGAGCCGGAGTCGGTGTGAATCGTCACGATGTTTTCGCCGAGGCGTGAAAATTTTACCTTGAACAACCGATAGCCGCCACCTGCCAGCTGACTCTCACCAAGGCCTTTTATCGGCTTTACCTCCTCGATCGTTGTCTCGGATGGATACTCAGCCTCGAGCCGGATATTCCGATGCTTTGTCCTGACGGCGACCAGGGCCTCCAGATTTTCCGGGACAACCATGCCGGGCACAACCTGAATATCAAATTTTCCTTCCTCATAGAGCAGGTCGCGCACCGACTGGTAGCCGTCCTCAGCCCACATAAATTTAAAGGTATAGCTCAGGCGATCGCCGGGCTGGCCGTGGGGGCTGAGCTGGACCGAGGTCGTCTGGAAGCGCCAGCGGCCGCCTTCCTTCTTCACCTGCTCGAAAGCCCAGGCCGAGTGAAGATAAGGGCAAAAGATGCCGCGCCCGCCGCCGTCATCGAAATATTCAAAGGCAGTTGCGCCCAGTGGAATCATCAGAAGATAGGGTGGCTCGGCGTTGGTCCGCTGGCAAAAAACAAACGAGCCCTGACCGGCGACGAGAAAATGCCGGATGACCCGTAAGTTGTAGGTCTCTTCTTTATTCCAGCCATACTGGGTGTTAAAGGGAAGCGGCAGGCCGAGGTCGGCGATTTCGAGCGGGCGGTCGGTGAGGTTTTCGACCGAGACTGTCCAGAGGAGGGCGTCGGCAACTTTAAAGGACGATTCGACTTTGATCTGGCGGGCGGCCTGACGGGACTCTTCCTCCCAGGCCTGGCGGGCGAGCTTCTCCTGGTCGGTTTCGACGCGCCATTCATAGAGGCCAGCCGTGTAGTTAGGAGCTTGCTCGACTTCGAGGCGAAGGCTGGTGGTGGTGACAGGTTCAAAGGTCAGGCGGTTGAAACGGTCGAGGGCAGTGGTGTAGGGCGAGGTGTTTTTGACGGGGAGATAGTTGCCGCGGGCGTCGCGGTAGAGGAGGCGCCAGCGCACGGGGGCCTGGTAGGGGCCGTTGAGTTCCGAATCATCAAGCCAGTAGACTTCGGTGGCCGAGGCGGTGGCCGGTTGCGGAAAATCGTACTGGACCCATTCGACGGTACCCTTTTTCGGACTAAAAGAAAAATAGCTGGAGGAGCGGCTTTTTGAATCAACGATGGGCAGGTCGTCGAAGAGGACGGAGAGGGCGCGTGAAGATGCTCGGGCATCACGGCCGGAGAGAGTCGAAGCTGACACTTTGACCCCGGTGATAAACGGAACGTAAGGCGGATTAATGCGGTAGGTAAAGGTCGGGGGGGCGACCGGTGGCGAAGATGCAGACCAGGCCGGGAGAGGGGGTGGAGGCGTCGGAGCATTTGTCCCGGAGTCAGCGGAGATGAGAGAAGAAAGAGGAGCCGGCAAGGGAGAGTGGGCAGACCGAAGAGAGACCACCGGGGTGGAAGAGATCGGGGTGGAAGAGATGGAATCCGGTGTTGGAGAGATCAAGGCGGCGGTATGGAAGGGCGTGGGAGCTGGGGCAACCGGCACAACTCTGGCTGACGTAACTGAAGAAGACACAGAGATAGAAGGGGTAGGCACAGGAGGGGGCGATGGCTCAGAGGCGAGCGAAGCTTCGCCGGGGCGAAACGGGGGAATGGGCAAGGCTGCATAATGCACAGACATAGGGGGAGATGCCTCTTCGGGGGGAAGCGTGCCTCGAGGGAGCGGCTTGGCAGTGGTAGCACTAACTGCGGCAACGGCAGGAGCAGTAAAGGCAGCAGCAGTAACGGCAGTTCTGTAAGGTGCCTGTCCAGGGGAGATGAGCGAGGCTTGCCGGAGGTGTTTGAAGTCAGTCTCGCCAGCCAGTCGATAGGTGATGATGACATCGCCGATGGGGTTTCCAGTCAAGACATAGTTGGTGGGATAAGCATCGGCCGTGCGTTTAAGGTTGGTTAGGCCTCGATCTGAAAATTCGAGAATGAATCCGCCAGAGGACACGGAATAAATCTGCGAAGATTCGAGAAATGAAACCGGCCCGGCGGTGGCGCAGGAGGTGTGGGCAGAGGTGCGGGCGGAGGTATGGGCAGAGGTGTGGGACGAAAAAGTTGGGACTTTTCTGGCTGATGGTTCGGATGTGAGTCTGGATCCAGGAATCAAAGAGACGCAGAAAAAGCTGATCAGAAGGATAGAAGCTAAGGCCAGCTGGAGAGAGCGCCGTCTCACATTTAGTCGGTGGGGTTTTTGGTGCTGACACCGGTTCGCAAGCTGACTGGCATCCTCAAAAAGCTTATCATTAGAGAAATTAAGATCATCATGAAGATGGTAGTGCTTCTTAGCCGAATAAAAGTTCATTTTTTATTCCTTACGTTATTTTGTTTACGTTATTGCGTAGCTATATATGCCTATTTGACCAAATTTGTTACCAGATGACATTCTATAAAATCGCCTGCTGATATAAAAGATAAAATATATCTTAGGGTAAAAATGGGGACGTGATACCCTGTCCCCGCTTTTGTCGATGCTAACTCATTGAATCTAAAGAAGTTAAAATTTGGGGACGTGATACCCTGTCCCCACTTTGCAAATTATCAATTATCAAGCAGATAGCTTGCCAAGAAGGAGGGACAGGGTATCACGTCCCCTTTTTTAAAAATGTAAATTATCTTTATGAAGCAAAAAGAAGGTCAAAATTCTTTAAGGCACCGGAGTCATTTAAAAACAGACAACAAGAAATGGTGTGGACTATTTCCGCCCTTGAATCAGTAGATTTCCCAGCTGCCAATCTTTTGTCTTCCAGCTTTTCCACGCTGGCATAAAAACTGCTATTAAGTTGAGTAGAAACAGGGGGTGAACAATGAAAAAGATAATTGGCATCTTCCAGGGGAAAAGGGTTTCCGGGAATGAAGGCTCGACTCGCCAAACCAGTGAGCCGGCAACTAAAGCAACGATGGCCGGTTCCAAATCCAATGACCAAGAACAGAAGATCCCGGACCGTCTTCAGCCATCTGCCTGGCCTGAACTCCCAACCCAGGACATTTTTCATGATTCTTTTGTTACCACTAACAAGAACTTGAGGCTGATCCTGGTGGCTTTGCCTCTTTCTGTTCTCATTCACTTAACGGCGGTAGCTTTGGTAATTGGTGTGCCTTTGATGAGTCCAGGTTCTTTGCCGCCAGTTCAGGTTTACAGTGCCTTTCTGGCCCCGATGCCTTCTCCAGCTCCCCCGCCTCCGCCGCCGCGAGGAAATGGCAGATCAGGCACCGGCAAAAAAACTCCTGTACAAAAGCAGCAGGCGATTGAAACAGGAAAACTAATTGTGCCCATCTCCATTCCTGAAGAAATCACTGCCGAGGAATTGGGCGGCGATGGGGTCGAAGGCGGAGTCCCCTGGGGTGTTGATTATGGTGATGAAAAGCCCGCCTGGAACGAGACCTTAGAAAATTTAGTATCCATCACCACCGAAAAAGAGGAAGAACCGGTCAAGGCAATCGGTGAGGTAAGACTCCCAAAACTGCTCCGCCGGGTTGAACCTGATTATCCCCAAGCAGCACAAGCGGCCAGAATAGAAGGTGTGGTTATCCTCGAGGCAACCACTGATATCTACGGTCGGGTTCAGAGTGTGAGGGTCATCCATTCAGTACCCTTGCTCGACCAGGCAGCCATAGAGGCAGTCAGCCAATGGGTATATGAGCCAATGGTCATCAACGGCCGGCCGCGGAGTGTGACCTTTACAGTCAACATCACCTTTAAGTTGCAGAAATAGCCTGAAAGAAAAGGGGACGTGATACTCTGTCCCCACTTTTCGCCAGCCTATCTACTTGATAATTAATATGTTACAAAATAGGGACAGGGTATCACGTCCCCAAATTTTAACTGATTTAGAATCAATATGTTAGCAGAGCCAAAGGGAGGGACAGGGTATCACGTCCCCTATTTTTCCCCTATTTTACATTGTAATTCACCCCGAATTGGGGTAATATTGCTTCCTGGAATGGGAAAAGGAAACACAATTTAAGATGACTAACCCAGACTACGGATTTTTCTTGTCTTTTCTCTATAATTGCTGGATATTTTTCCGCTATGTCTTCATCGTCCTGGTAATTGCCTTTACCATCGGCGGCCTTAATGATTTTTTTATCGATCTCTATTACTGGTTTCGTCAGCTCTACCGTCAGATTTTTAAGCGAAAACTGATCAAGCCCCTGACTCTCGACCGGCTCCTGGCGGTTGACGAAAAGCCGGTGGCTCTGATCCTTCCGGCCTGGCAGGAAGCAGGCGTTATCAAGCGCATGCTCCTCAACACCCTCAACACCATCGATTACCGCAATTATTTTATTTTTGTCGGCGTCTATCCTAATGATCCTGAAACTCAAGCTGAGGTTGACCAGGTCAGTCAGGCCTACCCCCAGGTTATTAAAGTTGTCAATTCCAAACCCGGGCCGACCACCAAAGCTGATAACCTGAATGAAATTTACCGCGGCCTTCAGCAGTTTGAACAGCAAACCGGCCTGACCTTTGACATTGTTGTCCTCAGCGATTCCGAAGATATCCATCACCCTCTGTCCTTCAAACTTTTTAATTACCTGATGCCTCGTTTTGAAATGATTCAGATTCCAATCATCCCCCTGGAAACGCCCTGGCAGAGCTTTGTCGGCGGCGTCTACATGGATGAGTTCGCCGAGATGCACCTCAAGGAACTGCTGGTCCGGGAGAAAATCTCCCGCATCCTGCCCTCCGCCGGGACCAGCACCGCCTTCTGGCTGTCCAGCCTCAGGAAGCTGGATGAAGGAAACACCGGCCAGATCTTCAATCCAAAATCGCTGACCGAAGATTATGAAGTGGGCATAAAGTTTGGAAAACTCGGCTTGCCTCAGATCATGCTGATTCAGTGGGTCGAACGGGTGGTAACCAAAGAAGGAAAACCCAAGCCCCGCAAGGTCAAAGAGCTAGTAGCTACCCGGGCTTTTTTCCTGACTGAATTTAAAAAGGCCATGCGGCAGCGCGCCCGCTGGGTCTACGGCATCGCCTGGCAGGGGCTGAAGAATGTCGGCTGGGACCGCCGCCTCAAGGTCAGCTACAGCCTGATGCGCGACCGGATCAGTTTCTTCGCCAACTTCCTCTATGTCTTCGGTTACCTTCTAATTCTGTACCTGCTCATCGTCTTCGCCGTTCACTTATTCCGACCGGATTTCGGGATTCCACCACTGGTCCGGCCTGATGAAATCTGGTGGAAGCTGGCGCTGGTCGTGCTGTTTTTCTTCTTCTGGCGAATCCTCATGCGCTTTATCTTTGTCAAGAAGATATATGGAGTCGGGCAGGCTTTGCTGACTCCGATCAGAATAGTCGTCGGCAATGTCCTGAACTTTGCCTCGTCCGGTCTGGCCATGCTCTGGCTGATCAGAGCCGTTTCCACCAAGAAAGAGCAGACCTGGATTAAAACCGACCACGAGTTCCCGGCGGAAAAGCTGGAAGTCTTCCGGCGAAAAATCGGCGACCTGTTGCTGAGCCGGCACCAGGTCACGGCTAAACAGCTCGAACAGGCAGTGAGAGTTCAAAAGAAATCAAAGAAAAGATTGGGGCAAATTTTGCTTGAGCTGGGCTTTATCAATGAAGAGGAGCTGGCCAGCGCCCTGGCTTATCAGCGGCAGTGGGCCTTTGTCGAGATTGACCCGTTTGCGATTGAGCCTGGCCTGCTGCGCATCATCCCCAGATGGCTGGCCGAGCGCTACCGGATTTTTCCTCTTAAAATTGAAAATGGAGTTTTGCATCTGGCCATTGACCGCATTGACCTCGGACTGCTTAAATCCAGCCTGTCTGATTTGTTTAAGATTGAGGTCAAGTTCAGCCTGACCACCAGTTATGACATTAAATACGCCATAGAAAAAGCCTATTCAGAAGAATTTCAGCGGGTGGTGGTCGGACGGAGACTTGGCGAGCTGCTGGTTAAGGATAATATCATCAGCGGCGAGCAGCTGACGGCGGCCCTGAGGCGGCAAAAAAGGACCGGTGAAAGCCTGGGCGAGGTGCTGGTAGCTGAAGGACTGGTCGAGGGAAGCTTCCTCGAGCGATATCTCAGAGAACAAAAAGAGGCTGAAATAAGCGACAGACGCGAGCGGGAAGAACTGGCCCGGCAAATGATGGAAAAGGCGACAAAGAAAACGGAGAAGAGGGAGGAGCCGGAAGGGAGCGAGAGGCTGGAGAAGCCCGAAGGGTCAGAGCGGCCAGGTGAAGAAAATGAAGAAAACAAAGAAGACGAAGAAAAAGGAGAGTGAGTCGGGAGAGCCGGGACAGGCGGGAGAGTCGAGTGAGTTGAGTAAGATGAGAATCCGTAAACGGAATCAAATGGAAAACACGCTCACCGGCACAAGAAAAAAGGCAGGAAATAAGGGAAATAAGTAATGAAAAAAACTAGAGCAGCAGCCATAATATTTTTAGTCGGGGCGGTGATGGCGGGGCCGCTGACAACCGGAGCCGCGGGACAGGTCAAGCCCCAATTCGGGATGGAAACTTACGGCGGAACCAACAAGCTGTTAATCTTGAGTCCCTGGGCCGGGGTGAGGTTCGGCCTGAATAGTTCTTCTTCGCTTATTTTCCGCTACCAGTACAGCCGGTTCCAGTATGATTATTATGGCAGTGATGGCGGGGGCGGGGGAAGCGTCCTCAAGACATTAAAAGCCGATGTGAACCGCCTGTCGGGAACCATCTATTTCGGGGAGGGAAACCTCTCAGGTTATGTGAGCCTTTCCTATCTTTTTGGCTCAGAAAAATACCGTGGCTATCTGGCTGACGCCGGGCTGGAATGGAAATTCCAGCAGAGGATGACCGCCATCTGGTCAGTCTATTCGAGCCGGGAAAAATCAGTTCTGTGGCATCCGGAGGAAAACGTCAGGTGGATTAATACTTATTCGATGAGACTTGGCCTGAAGTTCGAGATGCTAAAAGGCCTGTCCTTTAATCCCAACCTTTATCTTAATAAAAATTCTGAGAATGTTGACGGAGTGTCCTATTCGGTCGGGCTGATTTACAGTCCTAACTGGTGGATGGCTGTGACTGCTTATTATTTTAGATATGGTGAAACCGCCTTTTATGTCTTCCACGGAAATTATTTTAGCTTCGGACTCAATTTTTATTTTTAGCTATGGGGACGTGATACCCTGTCCCTCTTTTTTGCCACCCTACCTCCCCTATCTATCTGATAATAAGTAGTTTATAAAAAGGGGACGTGATACCCTGTCCCCATTTTGTAACGTATTAATTATCAAGTAGATAGGCTGGCGAAAAGTGGGGACAGGGTATCACGTCCCCTTTTTTTCCGTTAATTTTTTTTCGAGGGAGAGGCTTCCTCTTCTTCCTCAATCAGCTTGAAGGCTCCATACAGAACGACAGTGGTGGCCACCATCAGGACTGCAATTCCAACCGGGGTATAGAAAAAGGATGGTTTGGGCTCGCTTCCTCCTGATGACCCTTGGCCGAGAGCGGACACCTCTCCGGCTTTAAGAGCCAGAGATAATTTGCCGATTTCTCCACCTTTCACTCTTACCGAATAATTAAAATTGTAGTCACCATCCGGCGCAGAAATTCCGAGGACATAACTACCTTCTTCCAGTCTCTCAATCTTGTAGGCTCCGACGGCGTCAGTCGGCGCACTAAAAAACTCCTGGCCATCTTTAATGTTCCTTATTTTGACTACGGCCTTCTCCACCGGAGTCTTCATGTCGCTGCCATAGATAAAACCTACAATGGCACCGGTAGAGGAACCTGGATTAGCCAGAGTGTTTAGTGGAACCAGAAGCAGAACAAAAGCCGACACCGTCAGGGCTAATAAAAGACGAGAGCGGAAGATGTTGGATCTGAGCATCTTATCCTCCTTCATTTGGCTTATTCTTTTGCCTATAGGATTTATTTACAAAATTTTTTCTTAAATTGCAAGCTTTTTTTACTCTTGTTATTAGCGCCTGAATCGGGTAAATATAAACTTAAATATCTTGTTATATTTTAGGAGCTTGAAAGCCCGGATAAATATAAAGCCGGAAGGAAGTCAGAACAGATGAACAAAGCAAATATATCCACCCGCCCTGATCGGCAGAGGCCTCTGGCGCCTGAGCAGCCTGAGAAGATTAAGGTGCTGGTCGTTTTTGGGACGCGGCCTGAGGTCATCAAGCTGGCGCCGGTCGTTGAGGCCCTGCGACAGGCAGCAGGTCCTGGCAGTCGCGAGGTGGATGGGGTGGACAGAGCAGACGCCAACGTTGTCGCCTCCGAGCCGGTCATCTGCTTTACCGGTCAGCACCGCGAAATGGTCGAACCGTTTCTCGAGATCTTCGACCTCAAGCCGGACTATGACCTCCACGTGATGCAGGAAAACCAGCCTTTGGCCGGGCTGACGGCACGCCTGCTGGTGAGGCTCGATAAAGTACTCGAGGCCGAGGCACCTGATTGGGTCATTGTCCAGGGCGATACGACCACCGCTATGGCTGCCTCCCTCGCCGCTTTTTACCGCAAAATAAAAGTCGGACACGTCGAGGCTGGCCTTCGCACCGAAGATAAATATAACCCGTTTCCCGAGGAGATAAACCGGCGTCTCATCAGCCATCTGGCTGACCTGCATTTTGCCCCGACGCAGAGGGCCCGGGAAAATTTGCTCCGGGAAGGCCTCAACCGGCGAGCCATTTCTGTCACCGGCAACACCGTGGTTGACGCCCTGAAAATGATCCTGAAAAAGACGAAGGGTCACGACTGGCGGGAAAAATTGGGAGGAAGAATAGAGGAGATTAAGACTGATGGCCAGGCCCGGAATAAACCCGAGCGAGGAAATAGGCGGGCAAAAAATAAGGGGAAAAATGATGCCGGGGGTGAAAATTCCTGGCTCGAAGCTATTCTCGAGCGAGGCAGGCCAACAGGACCAAAATCAGCACCAGCCGCTCGGCCGATAGCTTCCAGTGAGAGTCAAACCGCAGCCGCTGGCGTTCGCGCCGGACGTGTGGCCCGTGGCGATGAGGCCAAGCCAGCTTGCAGTCCCGGCGCTCGCCCGACAAAATTAATCTTGGTCACGGCTCACCGCCGCGAAAGTTTTGGTGAAGGGATGGAAAGAATTTGCCAGGCCATAAGACGCGTCGTCAACCGAGTCGCCGAAGCCGAAGTTATCTTCCCTGTCCATCTTAATCCCAATGTCCGGTCGGTCGTTCTCAGTCATTTATCGGGCATTGAGCGCGTCCATCTGGTTGAGCCGCTGGATTATCTGACCTTTGTTTATTTGATGAGGCAGGCCGATTTGATTCTGACCGATTCGGGTGGAATTCAGGAAGAGGCTCCTTCGCTGGGCGTGCCGGTTATCGTCATGAGGGATAAAACCGAGCGGCCGGAAGCGGTCGAAGCTGGCGTCGCCTGGCTCGGCGGCACAGATCCGCAGAGAATCGAAAGGCTGGCGGTCGAGCTCCTGAAAAAGGTCGAGAGCGGCGAGTTCAGGCGCGGCCTCAAAAGGCGCAATCCCTTTGGCGACGGCCACGCCGCCGTCCGCATTGTCACATTGTTAAATAAAGAATTGGGGACGTGATACCCTGTCCCCACCCAACTCCCGTTCTTAACCTGTTGATAATAAATAAATTAACTTTTTAATGGGGACAGAGTATCACGTCCCCAAATTATAACTGATTTAGAATCAGTAACTTGCTTGAGCCAAAAGGAGGGACAGGGTATCACGTCCCCTTTTCTAGGCCTTCCAGACCTGGTTCGGCGCGGTCCCGACACCTGCCATGGCGTTCCGTGTGTCCACAATGACCTTGCCCTTGCACCACTTCGCCAGCTCTCCCCAGTTAATCACCTTGTGAGCCGTCGCTATGACGCAGGCGTCAAATCCACCCACCGTCTTCTCATTCCACTCCACCGACCTCGTCCCGGCCCAGTGCGGATGCTCTCTCGTCACCTTGATGACCGGAATATACGGGTCATAATATGATACTTCAGCTCCATACTTGGCCAGCAAGTCCATCAGCTCATAAGATGGCGACTCGCGCTCATCATCAACATCGGCCTTGTAGGCCAGCCCGACTACCAGCACCTTGCTCCCCTTAAGCGGCTTTGCCCACCAGTTCAGTGCCTCAATTGTCCTTTCCAACACATACTCGGGCATCCTGGTATTGACTTCGCCAGCCAGTTCAATGAACCTGGTCGTCTGTCCATACTCGCGCGCCTTCCACGTCAGATAAAAAGGATCAATCGGAATGCAATGTCCGCCCAGCCCCGGCCCCGGGTAAAAAGGCATAAAGCCAAACGGCTTGGTTTTCGCCGCCTCGATGACCTCCCAGATATCTA
>Ga0208825_1002662_pt1 | contig 11477 bp, 18 predicted proteins | sample AD_UKC113_MetaG_FD_184450 | JGI IMG/M metagenome (GOLD analysis project Ga0208825, IMG submission 184450) | Active sludge microbial communities of municipal wastewater-treating anaerobic digesters from Hong Kong - AD_UKC113_MetaG (SPAdes)... | ecosystem: Engineered > Bioreactor > Anaerobic >...
AGGCGGCGGCCCTTCGGTCTGTCCAGACCTGCGCAGGCAGGTCTGGAGCCGCAGACCTCAGCCCCCTTGCAGGGGGCCGAGCCTGCGCACAAAAGGTCCGGTGGACCTTTTGTTGGCTGGCGAGGGGTCGGGCCACTGGCCCGGCGCGGCCTGCAAGGCTCGCCCCTGGCCGGGGGGACCCCGGCCACGGCGATCGCTGGCACGGCCTGCTCCGCGGCCATTTGACTCTTTGGGTTCGGTGCGTTGCTGGTGGTGCGCTGCGCTATCCGTGACGGACACGCCTCGATTGGTCTGCAAGCATAAAATTCGCCTCTGACGCTTTGCCAATAAGCGCAAGCAGCTATCAAAAATAGAGTTAAACAGCCATGGCCAACACCCCCCTGCCCACCGACCGCGCCGCCCTGCTGCAGCGCCTGGCCGAGCCCGTGCGCTACGACCTGGCCGTGGTCGGCGGCGGGGCCACCGGCCTGGGCGTGGCGCTGGACGCGGCGCAGCGCGGCCACCGTGTGCTGCTGGTGGAGGCGCACGACTTTGCCAAGGGCACCTCGTCGCGCGCCACCAAGCTGGTGCACGGCGGCGTGCGGTACCTGGCGCAGGGCGACATCCACCTGGTGCGCGAGGCGCTGCACGAGCGTGTGCACATCCTGCACAGCGCGCCGCATCTGGCGCAGCCGCTGGCCTTCGTCATGCCCTCGTACAAGCTGTGGGAGACGCCGTTTTACGGCACCGGCCTCAAGCTGTACGACCTGCTGGCCGGCAGTGCCGGGCTGGGTCGCACCCAGTGGCTGGGCCCGGGGCAGACCCAGCGCCTGCTGCCCGGCGTGCAGCCGCAGGGCCTGAAGGGCGGCGTCAAGTACTGGGACGGCCAGTTCGACGACGCGCGCCTGGCGCTGGCGCTGGCGCGCACGGCGGCAGCGCTGGGCGCGCTGGTGATCAACTATTGCGAGGCGACCCAGGTGCTGCACGAGGAGGGCAGCGCCGTCGGCCTGCGTCTGCGCGATGCCGAGAGCGGGCGCGAGTTTTGCGTGCAGGCCGGCTGCATCGTCAACGCCACCGGCGTGTGGGTGGACGCGCTGCGCCAGCAGGACGCGCGCGCCGCCGGCCAAACCGTGCAGCCCATGGTCGAGCCCAGCCAGGGCGTGCACCTGGTGGTCGACCAGTCCTTTCTGCCCGGCGAGCACGCCCTGCTGGTGCCCAGCACGCACGACGGCCGCGTGCTGTTTGCCGTGCCCTGGCTGGGCAAGCTGATCCTGGGCACCACCGACACCCCGCGCAGCGACGTGCCGCTGGAGCCGCGTCCGCTGGCCGCCGAGGTGGATTTCATCCTGACCGAGGCCGCGCGCTACCTGAAGCGGGCGCCGACCCGCGCCGACATCCTGAGCAGCTGGGCCGGCATGCGGCCCTTGGTCAAGCCCTCCGACGAGCCGGGCGCCACCAAGGCCATCAGCCGCGAGCACACGGTGCGCGTGGCGCGCTCGGGCCTGGTCACGGTGACGGGCGGCAAGTGGACCACCTACCGCGCCATGGCTGAGGACGTGCTTCAGCACTGCGTGCAAAGCGGGCGCCTGCCGCCGCGCGGGCCCTCGCGCACCGCCCGGCTCGCGCTGGTGGGCGCGGCCGGGGCGCAGGCGGCTCCCATCAGCGGGCCGCAGGGCCTGCACACCTACGGGGGCGAGGCTGCTGCCGTGGCCGCCCTGCCGGGGGCCGGGCATTGGCTGGCAGCGGGCCTCTCCGAGGCCATGGTGCGCTTTGCCGCGCGCTTCGAATACGCCCGCACGGTCGAAGACGTGCTGGCGCGCCGCTGCCGCATGCTCTTTCTGGACGCCGCGCAGGCGGCCGGCGCCGCGCCCGCCGTGGCCGACATCCTGCGCCAGGAGCTGGGGCGCGACCCCGACGCGACCGGCTTCGAGCAACTGGCCGCGGCCTACGCCAAAGCCCCGGCCTGACGGGGCGCTTGACTCGCCTTTTGCAATCTGCCATAATCAAGGGCTTCGCCCATTGTTGGGCGCAAGAATTTCAGCCCCACAAGGCGTTTTTTGCAGAGGCCGGCATTCAAGGTTTGAGTGCCAGCTGGCAGGAGACGCCGGGCCCAAGACTGATCCGGCGCGTTTTGGCGCGCCGGATGCAAGTTGGGAAACATTGAACAATGATCCAGACTGAATCCAGGCTCGAGGTTGCCGACAATACCGGCGCCAAGTCCGTCATGTGCATCAAGGTGCTGGGCGGCTCCAAGCGGCGTTACGCCAGCGTGGGCGACATCATCAAGGTGAGCGTCAAGGAGGCTGCGCCGCGCGGTCGCGTCAAGAAGGGCGAGATCTACAGCGCCGTCGTGGTGCGCACCGCCAAGGGCATCCGCCGCGGCGACGGCTCGCTCATCAAGTTCGACGGCAACGCCGCCGTGCTGCTCAACAACAAGCTGGAGCCCATCGGCACCCGCATCTTCGGCCCGGTCACGCGCGAGCTGCGCACCGAGCGCTTCATGAAGATCGTGTCGCTCGCTCCCGAAGTCCTGTAAGGAAAGGCGCCAGTCATGAACAAGATTCGCAAGGGCGATGAAGTCATCGTGATCGCCGGCCGCGACAAGGGCAAGCGCGGCACGGTCAGCTTGCGCGTGGACGAAGACCGCGTGGTGGTGGACGGCATCAACATCGTCAAGAAGCATGCCAAGCCCAACCCCATGAAGGGCGTGCAGGGCGGCATCATCGAAAAGGCCATGCCGATCCAGCAGTCCAACGTGGCCATCTACAACAAGGCGAGCGGCAAGGCCGATCGCGTGGGCATCAAGACCCTGCAGGACGGCACCCGCGTGCGCGTGTTCAAGTCCAGCGGCGAAGAGATCAAGGCCTGAGGTAAACCATGGCACGACTGCAACAACACTACCGCGAGAAAGTGGCGCCCGAGCTGATCAAGAAGTTCGGCTACAAGTCGCCCATGGAGGTGCCGCGCCTCACCAAGATCACGCTCAACATGGGCGTGAGCGAGGCCGTGGCTGACAAGAAGATCATGGACAACGCCGTGGGCGATCTGACCAAGATCGCCGGCCAGAAGCCCGTGGTCACCAAGGCCAAGAAGGCCATCGCCGGCTTCAAGATCCGCGAGCAGCAGGCGATCGGCACCATGGTCACCCTGCGCGGCGCGCGCATGTATGAATTCCTGGACCGCTTCGTCACCGTGGCGCTGCCGCGCGTGCGCGACTTCCGCGGCATTTCGGGGCGCTCGTTCGACGGCCGCGGCAACTACAACGTGGGCGTCAAAGAGCAGATCATCTTCCCCGAGATCGAATACGACAAGGTCGACGCCCTGCGCGGCCTGAACATCAGCATCACGACCACGGCCAAGACCGACGAAGAGTGCAAGGCACTGCTCGCGGCTTTCCGTTTTCCGTTCAAGAACTGAGGGTGACGTTGTGGCAAAAACCGCATTGATCGAACGCGAACTCAAGCGCGAGAAACTCGTCGCCAAGTACGCCAAGAAGCACGCCGAGCTCAAGGCCATCGCTGGCGATGTCAAGCGCAGCGACGAAGAGCGCGCGCAGGCCCGCCTGGCGCTGCAAAAGCTCCCGCGCAACGCCAATCCCACGCGCCAGCGCAACCGCTGCGAAATCACCGGTCGTCCGCGCGGCACGTTCCGCCAGTTCGGCCTGGCCCGAGCCAAGGTGCGCGAGCTGGCCTTCGAAGGCCAGATCCCCGGCGTGACCAAGGCCAGCTGGTAATCGGCAGGAGAAACACAACATGAGCATGAGTGATCCGATTGCCGACCTGCTGACGCGCATCCGCAACGCGCAGATGGTGGCCAAGCAAACCGTGTCGGTGCCGTCGTCCAAGGTCAAGGTGGCCATTGCCCAGGTCCTCAAGGACGAGGGTTACATCGACGGCTTCGAAATCAAGTCCGAAGGCGGCAAGTCCGAGCTGGAAATCGCCCTCAAGTACTACGCCGGTCGTCCGGTCATCGAGCGCATCGAGCGCGTGAGCCGCCCCGGCCTGCGCGTGTACAAGGGCGCGGGCGCCATCCCCCAGGTCATGAACGGCCTGGGCGTGGCCATCGTCACCACCCCCAAGGGCGTGATGACCGATCGCAAGGCGCGCGCCACCGGTGTCGGCGGCGAAGTGCTGTGCTACGTGGCCTAAGGAGAAATTCAGATGTCGCGTATCGCAAAAATGGGTGTGTCCGTGCCGGCTGGCGTGGACGTCAAGCTCGGTGACGAGCTGATCACCGTCAAGGGTTCGGGTGGCGAGCTGAAGCTGGCCGCCAACCCGCTGGTCAAGATCGCTGCCGATGGCGCCAACCTGAGCTTTGCTCCGGTGGGCGACTCGCGCGAAGCCAACGCCATGAGCGGCACCATGCGCCAGCTCGTCAATAACATGGTGGTGGGCGTGAGCAAGGGCTTCGAGAAGAAGCTGACCCTGGTGGGCGTGGGTTTCCGCGCGCAGGCCCAGGGCAACAAGCTCAACCTGTCCATCGGTTTCTCGCACCCGGTCAACTTCGACATGCCCGCGGGCCTGAAGGTCGAAACCCCGGCGCCGACCGAGATCGTCGTCAAGGGCGCCGACCGCCAGGCCGTCGGCCAGATGGCCGCCGTGATCCGCGCCGCTCGTCCGCCCGAGCCCTACAAGGGCAAGGGCATCCGCTATGCGGACGAGAAGGTGACGATCAAGGAAACCAAGAAGAAATAAGGACCTGCATCATGATGACCAAGAAAGAGCAGCGTCTGCGTCGGGCCCGCCAGACGCGCATCCGCATCGCCAAGCAAGGCGTCGCGCGCCTGACCGTGAACCGCACCAACCTGCACATCTACGCCGCCATCATTTCGGGCGACGGCGCCCGGGTGCTGGCCAGTGCCTCCACCGCCGAGGCCGAGATGCGCAAGCAGCTGGGTGCCGCGGGCAAGGGGGGCAACGTGGCCGCCGCCCAGGTGATCGGCAAGCGCATTGCCGAGCGCGCCAAGGCCGCCGGTGTCGAGCAGGTCGCGTTCGATCGCGCCGGTTTTGCCTACCACGGCCGCGTCAAGGCGCTGGCCGAAGCAGCCCGTGAAGCGGGCCTGCAATTCTGATCGCAAGGACGGACAAGATGGCTAAGTTTCAAGCGAGAACGCAAGGCGACGGTCCCGAGGACGGCCTGCGCGAGAAGATGATTTCGGTCAACCGCGTGACCAAGGTGGTCAAGGGCGGCCGGATTCTGGGTTTTGCCGCGCTCACCGTGGTGGGCGATGGTGACGGCCGCGTCGGCATGGGCAAGGGCAAGTCCAAGGAAGTGCCCGCCGCCGTGCAGAAGGCCATGGACGAGGCGCGCCGCAACCTGCGCAAGGTCTCGCTCAAGGACGGCACGATCCATCACAACGTGACCGGCCACCACGGCGCCGCCACCGTGATGATGGCGCCGGCGCCCCGCGGTACCGGCATCATCGCCGGCGGCCCGATGCGCGCGGTGTTCGAGGTGCTCGGCATCACCGACATCGTGGCCAAGAGCCACGGCACGTCCAACCCCTACAACATGGTGCGCGCCACGCTGGACGCCCTGAACAAGGGCACCACGCCCGCCGAAGTGGCGGCCAAGCGCGGCAAGTCGGTCGAAGACATCTTCACCGCCTGAACCGGAGAGATGGCATGACAACCCAACAAAAGACCGTCAAGGTCCAACTCGTGCGCAGCCCCATCGGTTGCAAAGAGGACCATCGCGCCACCGTGCGCGGCCTGGGCCTGCGCAAGGTCAACAGCACCCGCGAGCTGCAGGACACGCCGGCGGTGCGCGGCATGATCAACAAGATCGACTATCTGGTCCGCATCGTCTGAGGAATTTGCGACATGGAACTCAACAGCATCAAACCCGCGGACGGCGCCAAGCGCGCGCGTCGGCGCGTCGGGCGCGGCATTGGTTCGGGCCTTGGCAAGACCGCCGGCCGTGGCCACAAGGGCCAGAAGTCCCGTGCGGGCGGCTACCACAAGGTCGGGTTCGAAGGCGGCCAGATGCCGCTGCAGCGCCGTCTGCCCAAGCGCGGCTTCAAGTCGGTCACGCTGCGCTTCAACGCCGAGATCACCCTGGGTGACCTGGAGCGCCTGGGTCAACCCGAGGTGGACCTGCTGGCCCTCAAGCAGGCCGGCCTGGTGCGTGGCCTGACCAAGGTGGTCAAGGTCATCAAGAACGGCGAGCTCACGCGCGCCGTCAAGTTGACGGGCATCGGGGCCACGGCCGGCGCGAAAGCGGCGATCGAGGCCGCGGGCGGTTCGTTGGCCTGATGCCGGCATTCTTGAAGGTGGATTGACCAAGTGGCCACGGGCGCAAACCAAGTCGCGAAGACAGGCAAGTACGGCGATCTGCGCCGCCGCCTGTTCTTTCTGCTGGGCGCGCTGGTCGTGTACCGGATCGGTGCGCACATTCCCGTGCCCGGCATCAATCCCGACCAGCTGCGCCAGCTGTTCCAGAACCAGCAAGGCGGCATCCTGAACCTGTTCAACATGTTCTCGGGTGGCGCGCTGTCACGCTTTACCGTGTTCGCGCTGGGCATCATGCCCTACATCTCCGCGTCGATCATCATGCAACTGATGACCTACGTGTTGCCGACCTTCGAGGCCCTCAAGAAAGAGGGCCAGGCCGGCCAGCGCAAGATCACGCAGTACACGCGCTACGGCACGCTGGGTCTGTGCATGTTCCAGTCTTTCGGCATCGCCGTGGCGCTGGAGGCCTCGCAAGGCCTGGTCATCAACCCGGGCTGGGGCTTTCGTCTGACGGCGGTGGTCAGCCTGACGGCGGGCAGCATGTTCCTGATGTGGCTGGGCGAGCAGATCACCGAGCGCGGTCTGGGCAACGGCATCTCGATCCTGATCTTCGCGGGCATCGCGGCCGGTTTGCCGGGCGCCGTCGGCGGTTTGATGGAGCTGGTGCGCACCGGGGCGATGAGCATCATCGTCGCGTTGTTCATCGTCGCCGTGGTGTGCCTGGTGACGTACTTCGTCGTGTATGTCGAGCGCGGGCTGCGCAAGATCCTGGTCAATTACGCGCGCCGTCAGGTGGGCAACAAGGTATACGGGGGCCAGTCCTCGCACCTGCCGCTCAAGCTGAACATGGCGGGCGTGATTCCGCCGATCTTCGCCTCGTCGATCATCCTGCTGCCGGCCACCGTGGTGGGCTGGTTCAGCACGGGCGACTCGATGCTGTGGCTCAAGGACATCGCCTCCACGCTGTCGCCGGGCCAACCGATCTACGTGATGCTGTACGCGGCGGCAATCATCTTCTTCTGCTTCTTCTACACGGCGTTGGTGTTCAACAGCCGCGAAACCGCCGACAACCTGAAGAAGAGCGGCGCGTTCGTCCCCGGCATTCGCCCGGGCGAGCAGACCGCCAAGTACATCGACAAGATTCTGATGCGGCTGACGCTGGTGGGCGCGATCTACGTGACCCTGGTGTGCCTGCTGCCGGAGTTTCTGATCTTGCGCTACAACGTGCCGTTCTACTTCGGCGGCACCTCGTTGCTGATTCTGGTGGTGGTCACCATGGACTTCATGGCCCAGGTGCAGAACTACATGATGAGCCAGCAATACGAGTCGTTGCTCAAGAAGGCCAATTTCAAGACGACGCTCAACAGTTGAGCCCGTCGCAGACAACAGAGAAGGCGGTCCGGCCGGGCTGTCGGCATCGGACACACAAGGGTTTTAGGAGAGTGAAATGAGAGTTTCAGCTTCGGTCAAGAAAATTTGCCGCAACTGCAAAATCATCCGTCGCAAGGGCGTGGTGCGCGTGATCTGCACCGATCCGCGTCACAAGCAGCGTCAGGGCTGATTCGGCAAGGCGACTTCAGGTTTACAGGACGACACAAGCATGGCACGTATTGCTGGCATCAACATTCCGCCGCATCAGCACACCGAAATCGGTCTGACGGCGATCTTCGGCATTGGCCGTCAGCGCGCGCGCAACATCTGCGACGCCTGCGGCATTGCCTACTCCAAGAAGGTCAAGGACCTGACCGACGCGGACCAGGAAAAGCTGCGCGACCAGATCGCCAAGTACACGATCGAGGGTGATCTGCGTCGCGAGACCACGATGAACATCAAGCGCTTGATGGACATCGGCTGCTATCGGGGTTTCCGCCACCGCCGCGGCCTGCCGATGCGCGGCCAGCGCACCCGCACCAACGCCCGCACGCGCAAGGGCCCGCGCAAGGCGGCCCAGTCGCTGAAGAAATAATCAAGGAACCATCGAAACATGGCCAAAGCACCCGCCAGCAACGCCGCGCAACGCGTTCGCAAGAAAGTCCGCAAGAACATCGCGGATGGCATTGCGCACGTGCATGCGTCGTTCAACAACACCATCATCACCATCACCGACCGCCAGGGCAACGCCCTGTCGTGGGCGTCCTCGGGCGGCCAGGGCTTCAAGGGCTCGCGCAAGTCCACTCCGTTTGCCGCGCAGGTGGCCTCCGAAGTGGCCGGCCGCGCCGCGATCGACCAGGGCATCAAGAACGTGGACGTCGAGATCAAGGGTCCCGGCCCCGGTCGCGAGTCCTCGGTGCGCGCGCTGGCGGCGCTCGGTATCCGCATCAATTCCATCTCCGACGTGACGCCGGTGCCGCACAACGGCTGCCGTCCGCAAAAGCGCCGCAGAATTTGAGATAACGAAGGGTCAACACGGCGTTGCTGCGCGCGTCGTGTCCTTTTGTTTTTTGCTTGTTGGTTGTTTTAAGCCCACCGCCGCCTGCGTGCTTGCACTGGGCGGCTCCCTCGGCAAGTGGCCGGGGCAGATGATGTTCAAAGGATAGAAAAGTGGCACGTTACCTCGGCCCCAAGGCCAAACTCTCCCGCCGCGAAGGCACCGACCTGTTTCTGAAGAGCGCGCGCCGCTCGATCACGGACAAGGTCAAGTTCGAAACCAAGCCCGGCCAGCACGGCCGCACCTCGGGCCAGCGCACCTCCGACTACGGCCTGCAGCTGCGCGAGAAGCAAAAGGTCAAGCGCATGTACGGCGTGCTGGAAAAGCAGTTCCGCCGCTACTTCGCCGAAGCCGAACGCCGCCGCGGCAACACCGGCTCCAACCTGCTGTCGCTGCTGGAGTCGCGTCTGGACAACGTGGTCTATCGCATGGGCTTTGGCTCCACCCGCGCCGAGGCGCGCCAGCTCGTGTCGCACAAGGCCGTCACGGTCAACGGCCAGCCGGTCAACATTCCCTCGTACCTGGTCAAGACCGGCGACGTGATTGCCGTGCGCGAGCAGTCCAAGAAGCAGACCCGCGTGCAGGAAGCGCTGCAACTGGCCGGCCAGGTGGGCTTTCCGGGCTGGGTCGAGGTCAATGCCGACAAGGTCGAGGGCACCTTCAAGAAGCTGCCCGACCGCGACGAATTCGGCGCCGACATCAACGAATCGCTGATCGTCGAACTTTACTCGCGCTGATTTTCCGTTGCGCGCGAGCGTCTCCCATGTTCCGGCCCGCCATCCCTGGCGGGTTTGGTGCTTCACCAGCCTTACCGGTGTAACGAGCCGGGGGTATTGAGAGGAAGTCTGAAGAATGCAAACCCAATTGCTGAAACCCAAAGCCATCAACGTCGAGCCCCTGGGCGAGCACAAGGCCAAGGTCACGCTCGAACCCTTCGAGCGCGGCTACGGGCATACCTTGGGCAACGCCCTGCGCCGCGTGCTGCTGTCTTCCATGGTTGGCTACGCGCCCACCGAGGTGACCATTGCCGGCGTGGTGCATGAATACTCCAGCATCGACGGCGTGCAGGAAGACGTGGTCAATCTGCTGCTGAACCTCAAGGGCGTCGTGTTCAAGCTGCACAACCGCGACGAGGTCACGCTCAGCCTGCGCAAGGACGGCGAAGGCATCGTGACTGCGGCCGACATCCAGACGCCGCACGACGTCGAGATCGTCAACCCCGGCCACGTGATCGCCAACCTGTCGCAAGGCGGCAAGCTGGACATGCAGATCAAGGTGGAAAAAGGCCGCGGGTATGTGCCCGGCACCGTGCGCCGCTATGGCGACGAGCCCACCAAGTCGATCGGCCGCATCGTGCTGGACGCTTCGTTCTCCCCGGTCAAGCGCGTGAGCTACGCGGTGGAGAACGCACGCGTCGAGCAGCGCACCGATCTGGACAAGTTGGTGATGGAGATCGAGACCAACGGAGCCATCACCGCCGAGGAGGCCGTGCGCGCCTCGGCCAAGATCCTGGTGGAGCAGCTGGCGGTGTTCGCCCAGTTGGAAGGCACGGCCGTGGACGGCCTGTTCGAGCCGACCCAGCAGCGCGTCCCTCACCAGTTCGACCCGATCCTGCTGCGCCCGGTCGACGAGCTGGAGCTGACCGTGCGCTCGGCCAACTGCCTGAAGGCCGAGAACATCTACTACATCGGCGACCTGATCCAGCGCACCGAAAACGAGTTGCTCAAGACCCCCAACCTGGGTCGCAAGTCGCTCAACGAAATCAAGGAAGTGCTCGCTTCGCGCGGTCTGACGCTGGGCATGAAGCTCGAAAACTGGCCGCCGTCCGGTCTGGATAAACGCTGAGATCAAGCACACCCCCAGTCTCCACACGCTGCACGTTGTTTCGCCTTCCCCCCTTGCCGGGGGTATCGCAAGTGACCGGGGAAACCCCGGCCACGGCGATTGCTGATATGGCCTGCTCCGCGGCCTTCGGGCTCCAAGCGGTTCATGCGTTTCGGGTGGTGAGCAGGGTCACGGATAATTGATTGATTTTTAGTCGTCGCATCTTCGGATGCGGCATTTCGTGCACCAGGCCGTACCTGATCCGGCGGCCTGCACAACAAGGAAAGAAAGGAAAAGCACCATGCGACACGGTAACGGCCTGCGCAAACTCAACCGCACCAGCGCCCATCGCCAGGCGATGCTGCGCAACATGATGAATTCGCTGATCGCGCACGAGGCGATCAAGACCACGCTGCCCAAGGCCAAGGAACTGCGCCGCGTGATCGAGCCCATGATCACCCTGGCCAAGGCCGACAGCGTGGCCAATCGTCGCCTGGCCTTTGCCCGCCTGCGCGACGACGCCAGCGTGGCCAAGCTGTTTGCCGACCTGGGCCCGCGCTTCAAGGCGCGTCCGGGTGGCTACACGCGCATCCTGAAGATGGGTTTCCGCGTGGGCGACAACGCCCCCATGGCCTTTGTCGAGCTGCTCGATCGCCCGGAAGCGGCCGATGGCGCGCAGGCTGAATAAAAATAGAGTATAATTTCCGGCTTACCGCGCGATGGAGCAGTCTGGTAGCTCGTTGGGCTCATAACCCAAAGGTCGGAGGTTCAAATCCTTCTCGCGCAACCAAATGCCTCGCAAAAAGCCCGCCTCTTGGCGGGCTTTTTGTTGGGCGCTCGAACGGGTGGCAAGTCAAGTCCCCGGTGCAAACCCATGCTGACGTCCCCGATTTGTCACAGGTCAAGGTGACAAGTCGGCGCGGGTGGAGCATAAACGAGCCCCGCGCGGCACGCGAGCCGTGTTGCTGCGCGTGCGCGGGCGGGTCGGCGCCGCGCCGGGGGCAGGCTTGGAC
>Ga0208825_1002665_pt1 | contig 11462 bp, 13 predicted proteins | sample AD_UKC113_MetaG_FD_184450 | JGI IMG/M metagenome (GOLD analysis project Ga0208825, IMG submission 184450) | Active sludge microbial communities of municipal wastewater-treating anaerobic digesters from Hong Kong - AD_UKC113_MetaG (SPAdes)... | ecosystem: Engineered > Bioreactor > Anaerobic >...
CGCGCGCCAGCTGGTGCCACAGCACCCAGCGCACGCCGCGCCAGACGGCAGCCGGTGCGGCCGAAGGCGCGCGCTGCGAGATCACCTGCAGGCGCGGGCGGCCGCTGGCGTGCGTCGCCTCGACGGTGACGGAAATGTCGGCGCCGAGCTGGCCCACCCACAGCAGCAACTCGTCGATCAACTGGTAGAGCAGGGCGGCGTCGGCAAACACGGGTGCGGGCGAAAAGCCCTTGCGCACGCTGATGCGGCGCAGGCGCAGCCAGTCGCTGCGCGCGGTCAGCGCGGCGTGCGCCACGTCGGACAGGTTGAGCACCTCGCGGCGCTGCGGCGGCGGGTCTTCGCACAGGCGCAGCACGTGCTGCGCGGCCATGCCGGCCTGGCGCGCGCGCTCGACCGCGTCCTGCACGGGGCCCAGGCTGCGCACCAGGCCGGGCTCCAGGCGGTTCAGGCGCGCGAGTTGCTCGGTGGCGCTGTTCAGCGAGGTGGCCACTTCCTCGCCCAGCTGGCGCACCATGTCCTGCCAAGACGGCGTGAGCGCGTCAGCGCCGCCGCCGGCGGATGGCCCCGGCATCAGATGGTCGGCGTCGGGCGGCTCGCTCGAGGCGCGAACCACCCGGCTGGAAAACCAGTTCAACCCCATGGACAACTCCCCCACATGGCGCCGCCGGCCGAGGGTTTGCCGGTGCGCCGATCTTGTGGCCGAAGTATAGGCACGGCAGGCACTTCTGTCGCGTCAGCGCAGCGCCGCGGTGGCCGTGCGCGAGCGCAGCGCATGCACTTGCGCGGCGCTGACCTCGCTGGCCCGGTTGCCCCAGGCCGTGCGGATGTGGCTGAGCGTGGCGGCCAGCTCCTGGTCGCTGAGCGTGAGCAGGAAGGGCGGCATGCCGAAGGGGCGCGGATAGCCCGCGGTGGCGGCGTTGAAGCCGCCGTACAGCACGACCTGCAGCAGGTTGTCCACGGATTCGAGCGTGACGGCGCGGTTGCCCGCCAGGGGCGGGTAGGCCTGGCCCTGCCCCTGGCCCTGCTCGCCGTGGCATTGCGCGCAGTGCTGCTCGTACAGCTTGGCGCCCGCCGCGGCCAGGCGGCTGCGGGGCGCGGCGGCCGGTGGCGGCGCGGGCGCGGCTTGCGGCAGGGCGCGCAGATACACGGCCATGGCAGCGGCGTCGCTGTCGCTCAGGTGCTGGGTGCCGTGAAACACCACCTCGGCCATGGGCCCGCTGGCGCGCCCGCGCTCGGCCACGCCGGTTTGCAGCAGGCGGGCAACCTCGGCCACCGACCAGTCGGCCAGGCCGGCCTGGCGCGGGTCGTGCAGGGAGGGGGCGTACCAGCCCTGGGCCGCCATCCGGCCGCCGCGCAGGTCGCGCCAGTCGGCGCCGCCCAGCGCGTCACGCGTGGCGTGGCAGGCCGAGCAATGCGCCACGCCGCGCACCAGGTAGGCGCCCTGGTTCCAGCGCTCGTCGTGCGCGGGCTCGGGGGTGTAGGAGCCGGCGCGAAAGTACAGCGCGCGCCACACGGCCAGCGCGGCCTGCGTGCCGTAGGGCCAGCGCAGTTCGTGCGCTGGCGTGGGCGTGCTGCTGGGCGGCAGGCTGCCGAAGTAGGCCCACAGCGCGTCCGAGTCGGCGCGCGTGAGCAGGGTGGTGTGCGTGTAGGGAAACGCCGGCACCAGCAGCCGTCCGTCCTGCGAGCGCCCGTGGTGCAGCGCGCGCCAGAACGCGGCAGCGCTCCACTGGCCGATGCCGTGCGCGGGGTCGGGCGTGAGGTTGCTGCTGAAGGCCGTGCCGAACCCGGTGGCGATCGCCAGGCCGCCGGCGCCGGGAGCGCCGCCGCGCGCGGTGTGGCAGGCCAGGCAGTTGCCCGCCTGCGCCAGATACTCGCCGCGCGCCCGCTGCTCGGGTGGGCTCAGGCGGGCGGCTGCGGCCGCCGCCGGCCCGTCGATGTCCACCCCGTCGTTGAAGTTGGTTTGCCACAGCCATGCGGCTGCGAGCATGGCCAGCGCGGCCAGGCCCAGCAGGGCGCGCGCCAGGATTTTCATCTTGACGCGTTGGCCGGCAGGGCGGCACTGCCGCAGCGCAGATCGGCGGCGGGTGGCCGGGGCGCAAGGGGCGCGTCAGCGGCATGGGTCTGGGCCGGCACCGGCTGGCTGGCGAGCCAGCTGACCACGGCATAGGCGTCGGCATCGCTCAGGCGCTCGGCGATGCGCGCCATGCAGTCGGGGCTGGCGGCGCGACGCTGGCCGGTCTTCCAGCCACCGAGCTGGGCCGTCAGGTAGTCCGCCGGCAGGCCCAGCAGGGCCGGGAAGTGCGTCTGCACCCCCATCAGCGCGCGGCCGTGGCAGTCGGCGCAGGCCGGCAGGCGCCGCGCGGCGTCGCCCAGCAGGGCCAGCGTGCGCCCGCGTTGCAGCACCTCGGGCGCAGCGCGCTGGGTAGGCGGCGCCGGCGGTGGGTAGGGCACCTGCAGCGACGCGAAGTGGCTTGCGATCTCGAACAGGTAGGCGTCACTGAGCACGTCCACCATGTGTGTCATCAGCCCGTAGTGGCGCCGTCCGTCGCGGAAGTTCAGCAGCTGGTTGTACAGATAGCCGGCGGGCTTGCCGGCCAGCCGCGGGTAGTAGCCGTCGGGCCCGGCGCGGCCCTGGTCGCCATGGCAGGCGGTGCAGGCCAGCGTGCGCTGGGCGATGCTGTCTTCAAACGCGGGGGCGGCATCCGAACGGGTGATCAACACGAGGCCGCAGGCCAGCGAGCAGACGACCGTGCACAGGGACTTGATGGAGCACCACATCGGCACGACCAAGGCAGGAGTCAGAGGGCCGCGGAGCAGGCCGTGCCAAGGCACCCCTGGCCGGGGCTTCCCCGGTCAATGGGTGCGCCCCCTTGAAGGGGGGAAGCGCAACAACGCGCAGCGTGTGGAGCTTGGGGGTGGGCCATTTCTAGCGCACGATGACTTCGGTGCGCCGGTTGCGCGGCTCGGCCACTTCGTCGTCGGTGGCGACGGCGGGGTCGCGCTCACCGCGGCCCGCCGCCGTGATGCGGTTGGGGTCGAAGCCGTCGGCGATCACCGTTTCGCGAATGGCGCGCGCGCGCTGCAGCGACAGGGCGTCGTTGCTCTGCGCGGAGCCGACGCGGTCGGTGTGGCCGATCACCACGATCTCGCCGCCGGGGCGCTCGCGCGCCAGGGTCAGCACGGTCTTGAGCGCGGCCTCGGATTGCGGTGTCAGCACCACCCCGCCGGTGTCGAAGTACAGCGTGAAGTCCTGCGCCGGCGCCGGCTGCACGGCCAGCAGCTGGGGGTAGCGGCCCTTGACCTGCTCGGCGTCGAGCTGCTCGAGCGTGATGGCGCCGCCCGCCTGCACGGTGGCCTCGGCATAGCCGCGGTCGATCCGCTGGCTGGCGGCCGCGGTGCTGACCTCGACCGCGCCGGCGCCGCCCGGCTGGGGCAGCAGGACCACTTGCGTCGGGGGGGCCGCGCACGCCGCGCACAGCAGTGCGACCATGCTCATCAGGATGGCGGTCTTCATGGCTTTTGCTCCACGATGAAGTCGGTGCCGCGCACCCCGATCACGGTGGTGGGCGTGGTGACCTTGACCTGCTCGGGCCGCAGCTTGGCGATCAGGCCGGTGACCAGGCGCAGGCTGCCCTTGGCCAGGGCGATCAGCACGTTGCCTTCGTGGGTGGTGGGTTCGAACTGAAACTGCGCCAGATCGACCGAGCTGTCGGGCCCGATGGACAGCACCGTGCCGTCGCGCAGCGTGATGGCGGCGGCGCTCTTGGGGCCGCTGCTCACGCGGTCGCCCTCCCACAGCGCGTCGCCCACCTGGGCCGGGCCGCTGCGGCCGCCATGGGCGTGGGTGATCTGGCCTTGCACGGTCTTGAAGGTGCCCTGGCGGTCGTCACCCGGCGTCGGGGCGGGCGCTGCCGCGGGCGCCGCGCTGGCTTCGGGAGCGGGCGGCGTCGCCTGCTGCGCCCCTGCGGCGCCAGCCAGCAGCAGCAACGCCAGCAGCGCCGTGGGCGCGATCCGGGCGGGCCGGGTGTTGGTCGTCATCGTGGTCATCCTTCGCGCGGACGGGTGGGGCCCCGGGGGCGGCGAGCCCCTGTCGCGCATTTGTGCAAAGCAGGGCATGGTAGCCCAGATCGACCCGCCGGCCGGGCGCAGCGGGCGCGGGTGCGGCGACAATCATCGCTTTGCCCGCGTCGCCCGGGCCTCACGCCGCATTCGTCATGCTGATTCTCGCTCCGATGGAAGGCCTGCTGGATCACGGGTTGCGCCGGGTGCTGACCCGGGTGGGCGGGGTGGACCGCTGCGTGTCCGAGTTCATCCGCATCACCGACCAGCTGCTGCCCGGGCGCAGCTTCACGCGCGTCGTGCCCGAGTTGCTGTGCGGCAGCCGCACCGCCAGCGGCGTGCCGGTGCGCCCGCAACTGCTGGGCAGCGACCCGGCCTGCCTGGCCGAAAACGCCGCGCGCTTGGCCGAGCTGCAACCGGCCGGCATCGACCTGAACTTCGGCTGCCCGGCCAAGACCGTGAACCGCCACCGCGGTGGCGTGGTGCTGATGGACGAGCCCGAGCTGATGCATGCCATCGTGGCCGCCGTGCGCCGCGCGGTGCCGCCCGCCATCGCCGTGTCGGCCAAGATGCGCCTGGGCATCGACGACGACCGGCGCGCGCTGGAGTGCGCGCAGGCGCTGGAGGCCGGCGGCGCCAGCGAGCTGGCCGTGCACGCGCGCACCAAGGCGCAGGGCTACCGGCCGCCGGCGCACTGGGAGTCCATTGCCGCCGTGCGCGAAGGCGTGCGCCTGCCGGTGATCGCCAACGGCGACATCTGGACGGTGGAGGACGCTCTGCGCTGCCGCGCGGTGACGGGCTGCACGCAGCTGATGCTGGGCCGCGGCCTGGTGCGCCGGCCGGCGCTGGCGCGCGCCATTCGCCAGCGCGACGCGGGCCGGGCGAGCGATCGGGCGGACGTGGACCCGAGCGTCGCCGCCTGGCCCTGGCCCCAGGTCGTGCCGCTGCTGGCCGAGTTCTGGCAGGACGTGTGCCAGCGCGTCGAGCGCCGCCACCGCGCCGGGCGCCTGAAGCAGTGGCTGAACTACCTGCGCCACGCCTACGCCGAGGCGCAGCAGGCCTTCGACACGCTGCGCCTGGCCAACGAGCCCGAGGCCATCTCGGCCTGGTTGCTGCAAAATCAGGAGCTGGCCGCGCTTGCTGCATGCGCGCCAGCGGTCGAAATCACTCAATAATCCGAATTCGGCATCCAACCCGGGAACTCAACGCGCCATGGCATCCAGCCTGCTTGCATTGCTCGACGACATCGCCACCGTGCTGGACGACGTGGCCCTCATGAGCAAGGTCGCCGCGCGCAAGAGCGCCGCCATGGCCGACGACGTGGCCGTGCTGACCAAGCTGTCGGCGCAAAAGACGGCGGGCGTGCTGGGCGACGACCTGGCGCTCAACGCCCAGCAGGTCACTGGCGTGGCGGCCCACCGCGAAATCCCGGTGGTGTGGGCGGTGGCCAAGGGCTCGCTCGTCAACAAGGCCATCCTGGTGCCCGCCGCGCTGCTCATCAGTGCCTTTGCGCCCTGGGCGGTGACGCCGCTGCTCATGGTGGGTGGCGCTTTTTTGTGCTTCGAGGGCTTCGAGAAGCTGGCGCACAAACTGCTGCATCCCAAGGCCGAGGACGACGCGCACGAGGCCGAGCTGGAGGCTGCGCTGGCCGACCCCGCCGTCGACTTGGCCGCGCTCGAACAAGCCAAGATCAAGGGCGCCGTGCGCACCGACTTCATCCTCTCGGCCGAGATCATCGCCATCACCCTGGGCGCCGTGGCGCAGGCCGCCTTCTGGACCCAGGTGGCCGTGCTGGTGGGCATCGCCATCGTCATGACGGCGGGGGTCTACGGGCTGGTGGGCGGCATCGTCAAGCTGGACGATGCGGGCCTGTGGCTGGTGCAGCGCGCCAGCAGGGCGGCGCAGGCGGTGGGCCGCGGCATTCTGTGGCTGGCGCCCTGGCTGATGAAGTTTTTGTCCGTCGCCGGAACGGCGGCGATGTTTCTGGTCGGCGGCGGCATCATCGTCCATGGTGTGCCGGCGCTGCATCACCTCGTGCAAGCCTGGGCAGCGGGGGCCGGCGGCCTGGGTTGGCTGGTGGATCTGCTGTGCAACGCCGCCGCCGGTGTCGTCACGGGCGGCGTGGTGGTGGGCGCCGTCATGACGGTCAAGAATCTGCGCGGCGCACCGTGAGCGTCGCCGCCGGGATGGCACCGTGCTCCATCCCGGCGATTTAGGAATGTTTAGCGGCAGCTTAGGCGCGCTAAAGGACATCCGGAGCACCCTGGGCAGACGATCGGGTCGTCCCAGGCTGCTCACGAGTCCATCATGACCATCGCCCTCCACCCCACAGTCCATACCGGCCACTCTGTCTCCCGGCTCTGGCGCACATCCCGGGTCGCCGAGAAGGGCCTGACGATGATCCCGGTTGTCGGCAACATGCATGACATTCAGAAAGGCGCAACGCTCGTCGTTCACGAGCCTGCGCATCGCGAAGTCACCTGTTTGCAGGGGGCTCTGTGGATTACCCACGATGGAGACCCCAAGGACGTCGTGCTGGACGCGGGGGGGCACTATAAAGCGGACCGCCCCACGCGGATGCTCATCCATGCGCTGGAAAACGCCCGGATTCGTCTGGCCTGAGCGTCTACCGCCATTTTGACCAAGGGCGGATTCAAGGCGGAAGGGTGTCGGTTGGGCCCAGGAGCGAAACCCAGCGTGGTCCGGCGTCGCAGGTGTCGGATCGATTCGAGCAAGAACGCTGTCGCCCCGGCGGCACGGCGGTGCACGAGCTTGCCCTAACATCCCCGTCGCGCGGCGCGATCTTTCGGTCACCACCCGAGAGCGCGTCGCGCAGCGTTCTCAGGGCGGGGTGAAAGTCCCCACCGGCGGTATCAGACCCTTGGTCTGGAGCCCGCGAGCGCCTGCGTCTTCCGCATGAGGCCGCAGGGTCAGCAGACCCGGTGCGATCCCGGGGCCGACGGTCATAGTCCGGATGAAAGAGAGCGCGACAGCGTGCGGTGGCCGCACGGGCGCTCCATGGCGCCCGCACGGTGCCGCCCGCTCGCCGTGCGCCCTGATTCTGGCAACCCGCTCGTCTGGAGCTCTCCATGAATCAGTCCTTGACATCTTCTACTCCCGCCGCCCGCGCCGCGCTGGCGCCCAGCGGCCCCGCACCACGCATCGCCTTCGTGCAGGCCGGCTGGCACGCCGACATAGTGCGGCAGGCCCACACCGGCTTCGCTGCCGAATGCGCACACCTGTGGCCCGGCGGCCCGCCGACCATCGACGTGCACGACGTGCCCGGCGCGTTCGAGATTCCCCTGCTGGCTCAGGCCCTGGCTCGGCGCGGCGGGGTGGACGCGATCGTGGCCTGCGCGCTGGTCGTCGATGGCGGCATCTATCGGCACGAGTTCGTCGCCAGCGCGGTGATCGACGCCCTGATGCGCGTGCAACTCGACCACGGCGTGCCGGTGCTCTCGGTGGTGCTCACGCCCCAGGACTTTCACGAGCACGAGACGCACCGCGCGTTCTTCAGCCAGCACTTCGTGGCCAAAGGCGCCGAGGCCGCGCGTGCCTGCGCGCAGACCCTGGCGGCGCATGCGGCGCTGGCGACACGGTAAGCGAGGCACGGGCCGCGTGCTCTGCGCTCTGCGCTCTGCGTTCAGGCGTCGATCCGCTGCAACAGGGGAATGCCATGCAAACCTTCACCGCCAACGACGCCAAGGTCAACTTCGGCACCGTCATCGACGCCGCGCAGCGTGAACCGGTGCGCGTCACGCGACGCGACCGTGTCGTCGGTGTCATGGTCTCGGCGCAGGACTACGAGGCCATGCGCGCCTTCTATGCCGACCGTCTTCAACACACGCTGGTCAAGGCAGGTGCGGATGCCGCCGCGCAGGGCATGACGCCCGAGACCCTGGGGCGTTTGCTGAGCGACGAAAGCTGATGGCGGCCGACGCGCCCAGCCCCGCGCCGGACGCAATAGGCCTGCCTGCGCGCGTGGTGCTTGACACCAACGTGCTGATCAGCGCCGCGCTGCTGTCCCGATCCTTGCTGGCGCAGCTTTTACGGCAGGTGCTGGTTCAGTCGCGCCTCGTGTTCTCGCAAGCCACCTTGACCGAACTGGAAACGCGGCTGTGGAAGCCCAAGTTCGACCGCTACATCAGCCTGGACATGCGCCACCTGCTGTTGGCCGATCTGTCGGCGGTGGCCGAATGGGTGGCACCCAGAGGCACCGCGCGCCACAGCCGCGATGCGGACGACGATGCCTTCATCCATGCCGCCATCGAAGGTGGGGCAGCGTGGCTGGTCAGCGGGGACGAGGATTTGCGGGTGTTGCGGCGGGCCGCGGTGATCGAGACGATCCGGCCAGCCGAGGCACTGATGCGGACAACATCGTGCTGGCCCTGATTGCCCCCGATACTCCTCGCCCCCCGTTTCCCCGGTCAAAGATCGTGAAAAACCGTCTACCGGGTGGTCGTTGTCGCGATTGACATCACCTGGATTTGTTGTCAAAATTGACAACATGCACGCCCTGCTCATCACCCACTTCAAGGATGTCACACCAGAGGGCGACGTGATTGAGTTGATCATCTGGAAGGTGCCGACGCCGGTGCCGCCGTCAACGCATGGCTACAAGTACCGGGCGGCCTACGTGGTGGGCGGCGAGCGGGTGATCGGCTTCGACAATGAGCGCGGCAAGGGCGACCATTGCCACATCGACGGGCACGAGGCGGACTACACGTTCAATGGGCCTGAACACCTGGTGGAAGACTTCATCGCCGCCATCGACGCAAGGAGAAAGACATGACCGAACGGACATTGACCATCACGCAGACGTCCGACTGGCGCGCGGGCTTGCGCGCTGCCGGCAAGGCTGCGTTGCGTGGGCGTTATGCCGGCGAAGTGCTGAATTTCGAGAGCCCGTCACAGTTTTTCGGCCAGCTCACCGAAAAGCGCTGGGAGCTGGTGCGTGCCGCGCAAGGCCGAGGGGCGCTGCCTGTGCGCGAACTGGCACGGCTGGTGGAGCGTGACGTGCGCCGCGTGCACGACGACGTGGTGGTGCTGGCCGACCTGGGCCTGTTGGAGCGCACCGAAGGCGGCGGTGTGATCTGTCCGTTCGCCACGGTACACGTGGACTTCAAGCTGGTGCCGGTGGCGGCGTAATTGTGATCTGACCCTGATTTCCCCAGAGGATGACGCCGACGCGCCCGCATGATTTCGTCCGGGCCCGTGATCTGCGGTTTCACCCAGCCCGAAAAATTGAGCTCAGTCGGCTTCCAACCGCCAAGAAACAAGCGCAAACAGCTATTTTTTTTTAGCGACAATACCGGTCGTGCCGTCGGGCTGTCGATGCAGGGGGAAATGTTGATCTGAACCCATTTTCTATTACTTTATAGACGTGGCGCAGTATCTGAATTTCAAATTTGACCTGTATGTTTCATGACAATTTTCGAACCCCCTCGGAAAAGCGATTGGCTGCGCTTGCACAAGCCGCATTCTTGAAGTTATGGAGCTATCCGAATCTCTATACCAATGAAAGCAAAGGCCCCAAGGGAGATGGCAAAGAGTTTTGTGATCTTACCGTAATTTTCGGCAATCGGATTTTGTTGTTTTCAGACAAGCACGTCAATTTTTCAAGTGATAAGCCAATAGAAATAGCGTGGCCGCGATGGTACAGGCGTGCGATAGTAAACTCAGCGAAGCAGTTGATGGGGGCCGAGAGTTGGATTCGACGATTTCCCGATCGCCTTTTTCTGGATCGGGCGTGCTCCACCCCGGTCCCACTTGATCTATCGGCAACTGCGCCATTTCATGTACACAAAATCGTGATCGCTAATGGTGCCAGCAGGGCAGTGTCGGAAAATTTTAAGAAAGAATTTTCGAGTTTACCGGTGTATGGCGGCGATCAATCCCGAGCAAACAAGTACCCACCATTCGCTACACTTCAGCCATTCAAAGATCGTACATATATTCACATATTTGATGAAATAACGATCGGAATTGTCCTTCGTGAGCTCGACACAATAGCGGATTTTATAGATTACCTTGACGCACGTGAACGACTGGCGACTGTTTCAGGCGGAACGTTACATGCAGCGGGGGAGGAAGATTTACTCGCAATTTTTATGAGGGCACGCGAATTCCCAACTCTTCCCAACATAGACATTGTCTATTTTCGTTATGGTGTTTGGGGGGACTTCATTCGGTCGCTTGAATACAAGATAAGAACAGAGGCAAATCGGATTAGCTATAAATGGGATGAATTGATCGAATATTTCACCCAATTTATTCTGTCTGATCGAAATATATCTCCATTTGAGGATGCATTCCCTCTGGGTTCAATTGCCTATCAAGAACAAGCCATCCGACGTATGGCCGCTGAAGGGCGGATGCGGAGAAGGCAGCTAGGCCAATGGCTCATTGAAGGTGCATCAATTGCCCGTGAATTGCCGCAGTTTGCTCGATCACTTGCTTTTTTGGGAGATGAGAACAAGCCAAAACGTGGTTACACGCTCTATTTTCAGAAGCAAACTAGAGGGCAGACGTATAACGACTATCGAAGAAATCGTGTGGCTATGCTTCATGGACACATGATGCAATGCAAAATAATGTACCCCGACGTCACGTCAATCACAGGCATATGTTCTGAAGGGAGTGACGACCCAAAAAATCCAGGAACGCAAGATCTTATGATCATAGACTTCAATTCATGGGATCCGGCCGATGAGGCCGCTGCGCGAAGGGAGTTAAAATTGCTCCAGATTAGCAGTGATCCAAGTGCGCTAGTACGCCATTATTCGTCGGATAGTGAATTTCAGATGCGGAATTCAGCGCGAAAAATTGTCGATCCACCAAATAAAAAGAAACTTGGTTGGCTCGTGATGTTTGGCCAGAAAATACTGCGGTGGAGACAAATGGTTCGATGATAAAATCACTCGGTAGATCGAGATCGGATAACGGTTTTCAACAGTCTCAGCCCACCGCCATCGCCTTCCGCAACTCCCGCTTCAACAGCTTCCCACTCGGATTCTTCGGCAGCGCCTCGGCGAATACCACGCGCTTCGGGCTCTTGAAAGCCGCCATGTGGGCGTTGCAGTGGTCGATCACCTCGCGTTCGCTCAGCGCCTGCCCCTGCTTGAGCACCACCACCGCTGTCACGGCCTCCACCCACTTCGGGTCGGGCAGGCCGATCACCGCCACTTCGCTCACCTGGGGCAGGCGGTAGATCATCTCCTCCACCTCGCGGCTGGCGACGTTCTCGCCGCCGGTCTTGATCATGTCCTTCTTGCGATCGACGACGGTGATGTAGCCCTCGTCGTCGATCACGCCCAGATCGCCCGAGTGGAACCAGTCGCCCGAGAAGGCCGCGGCGGTGCGCTCGTCGTCGTGGAAGTAGCCCAGCATCAGGTGCGGCGAGC
>Ga0208825_1002668_pt1 | contig 11461 bp, 10 predicted proteins | sample AD_UKC113_MetaG_FD_184450 | JGI IMG/M metagenome (GOLD analysis project Ga0208825, IMG submission 184450) | Active sludge microbial communities of municipal wastewater-treating anaerobic digesters from Hong Kong - AD_UKC113_MetaG (SPAdes)... | ecosystem: Engineered > Bioreactor > Anaerobic >...
ATCCTGAAAAACAAGATTTTAACCACCATGGAGAAGACCATGCGATATAATGCACGATTACGAAAAGAATACCCCCGCTCACTCATCCAGCTTGCAGGCACGACGATCCGGGCAGGGGCACTAAATAATTATCAATGTATACGAATTTATAATTTCCCCACGGATAACCTGAGCGGGCCATTTTCATCTGAAATAAATATTCATTCTTCCTATTCGGCGCCCTCTGCTTGTATAAGAGGATACCGGAATGGTGAGATTTGATCAATGGATATCTACTTGAGATTTTGTTAACAAAAATCTGACTTACCCAATTGAAGCGATGATGAGCCAAAATTATTCCGGACGCCGAAATCTCTTCGGGAGTGGTGGAGATCCCTTCCTTCTCCTGGAGAGTGCCCGTGCCGTCTCTATCATATCCAGGTATTGTTCTTTCGTCAGTGGAAACTGGTCATTATGTGCATACAAGGCATTTATCAGGTTGCATTGTTGTTCACTCCAGACTTCATTCGGGACCGAACGCACCCACTCAGCCTGTTTTTTTACAAACCATAACCGTTCCTTTCGGTTTCTTTCCCGGAATTCAGGATCAGGAGGTTTCATAATCAACTCCAAAGGATAGACAAAATTCTTTTATGAGATCTACGTCGATAAAATCTTTACATACTTCCCTGATGAAAATCGCATCTTCAACATCCTTCTCACTCCCGAGCCAGAACTTAAATGCAATCTGTATCTCAATGGGACTAATCCAGAAACTTTTACCATCTATTACAAGTTCAATCCTGTTTGTAAAAGAATACTCATCAGTTTCATTTTTAATGAATTTTATTTCGATATTTGGTATAAAACTGTCTTTTTTACAGAGACGTATTGCTGATCCAGATACTAATATTGAATAGAGCCCATAGGCATCCTCAGCGTTTAAAAATTCGTATCCGTCCTTGATTAATGTATCATGAATGTTCTCAAAAGTTGAGAAATCACAAAAAGGAATGATAATATCAACGTCTTCTGTGCTTCGGGATCTACCAAATAATATGGCAACATAGCCACTTACGATTACATATGATGTGTATTCGGTCAGAATATCCAATACTTGACAAACAAAGAGATCTAACTGAGAAAGGTGACGGTTTTGAATAAGTATGGTTTCTCCTTTCTTCTTAATAGTCATATTTTTCTCCAGTCAGAGTAATCCAGTTTTTATTATTAATATCCTTTGAGGTTATGCTTGCCATAATTTATCCAATGAAGAGTTTAATTCCTTTTTTTCAAAAAATCGACATATCAAACAATTTAGTGCATCTCTAAAGGATCATTTATCTGATACTTTTTACCATATTTGAGCAGATCTCTAGCATATGAGAAAAGCTCCATTAGGAATTTATTCCATCCGTCAATTGACGATAAATCGTGTGAAAGAGTAATCGTCCTGACAAGTAAACCTTTTTTGGTATATTCATAGGGTATCTCCCAATTTCTAAAGATCTTATCTCCTGTATCCGGATATAATAACATTAAAGCAGTAACTTTCCCTTTAGCACCATATGCACACATTTGATACGCATCGGATTCAATAACACCTGCTTTATTGTCCGTTTCATTAAGCAATTTATATTTCGTATCAATAATGACAGGAGTTTGGGGATGGTTAATGAAAATATCTGGCCTCAATTGGAACAATCCCTCTCCATCAACCTTTTCAGGATCGCTTATGAGATTTCCCTTGTTATACTGGGGTTTCACTGACACCTTCTCTGAAAAAAATTCTTTTCTGTATTTATCCAATACACCCGCAATAAATTGTTCAAAAACTTTTTCCATTGGAACAAGAAGAGAAAAAAATTCAATGTGTGATGCTTGAAGAGAGAGAGCACTATGAGATAGATAAATTTGACAAAATTTTAGAAATGGTTCAAATGCTCTACTCAAACGATCCAATACCAGTTTTTTACTTTCATTATAAGTAAAGGGCTTATAAGATACAGGTTCAAGAATTAAAAGAATTTGCCGTAAGTGTTCTTTTGTTTTTACTCTTTTGACCTGTCGCATCATGAGCATTACACAATATTTGAATAGCCTATTTAATGGAGTGTCATATGAAAATTCACTAAAAATACAAGGAATTATATGAAGTTTTGTGGGATTTACTGATGAATGAATATTCAATTTACCTTTACTAAACTTTAAATAATCAGTCTTTTTTTGATATTGACGGTGTTGATTTCTTACTAGGAGAGTGTTGAGTTTATTAGCAAATATGTCGATATAGAAATCAAGCATATCCAGTTCTTCATGATCTAATAGTGAGAGATCAGAAACCTTAAAAGGAATATCGCAATAAGAAAGCATTAGAATAAGATTTTTTGTGATTATTGATTTATGCTCTTCATAATTATTTTTAAACAGTTTCGGAAGAAACTGAAAAGAAATTCCCCCGATTCGAACTACTCCTGCCAGACTATTTGGCTTTAAGGTATTATTTTTTCTTTTGCAGATGATCTCTTTCGGATCAATCTCATCAAATAATTTAAAAACACCGGGTGGTAAGGTTAGAATCGTACCAACAACACCAACATTTTCACCTTCCTGAACGGAGTATTCAACCCATTCAAATAACGAAATTGGATTATATTTCATCTAAATCCAGATTTTTACAGATTTTAAGACATGCCGTGAAAAATTCTTCGGTAGACAATTTTTCTTTTAATGTATAGGATTTATTATTATATTCAATAAAATCACTTCCAATGACGTTAAACAGACTTTTCGGTGAATCATAGAAGTATTCCTGCAGTAATGGAATAATTTCATGATACCAGATTATTGCTAGTTCTTCAATAGCTGAATTCCTATCCTTGCAATTCTGAAGCTTCAAAAAGAAACTATGCCCAATTTGATGATCTCTATCATGTTCCTTTATAATTCTGGAATTTATTATTTCAAGAAGGTTCACGGACATCTCCAAAACATCCTTTACATCAGGGTTTTTTTGTGTTGAAAAAGTGTTTCGGAGGAGTTTATAATCCGGCATTATTTCAATAAATCCGAATCTTCTTCGTAAAGCAATATCAATAAGAGCGATGGATCTGTCAGCAGTATTCATGGTCCCGATAATATAGAGATTTGGGGGGATTCCAAACATCGTTTGAGAATAAGGAAGTCGTGTTGTTAATTCATTATCTGAACACAATCGTTTATCCTTTTCAAGAAGGGTGATGAGTTCACCAAATATTTTTGAGATATCTCCCCTGTTTATCTCATCGATAAATAAGTAAAAAGGATATTGTTCTGCAAGGTTGCAGAGTTTTCTTTTTTCTTCAGGGATTAATTCAGGGATATCGGAATCTTTGTTCCATTGGTATGAGAGATTTGCTGAAGAAACTAAAGCATTAAAGGCATTTCTGCAGAATCGTTTGAATACTCCTTCATGTACCTCATATGATATTTTATCTTCATCTTTTATATGAGGACGAAGGCCTTCAATAAATTCTTCATAACTGAACGATTGATGAAATGTGATAAATTCTGTTCGTTTTATAGTTGTTTCTGTAGTTTTGGTTGTAATATTTAATTGTGACAGATCTTTTCCTGCCAGTGCAACAATTCTTTCAAAATCTAACGGCTCAATACGCCTGATTATGGCATTTGCTTTAGTTCGAATAATTATACTTGAACGAAATTCAGTGTCATCCCGAAGTATATTATAACTGGGTCCAGAGGTAATTGTGATAAACTGATATTGAAAAGTATCTTCTCCTTTATCAATGCATTTTGCAAATCCAATGATTCGGTGTTCATCATAACCATAACATGCAAGGATATCACCAGGTTTCATGGCAATAAAATACATATCCCAGTTATAGGCATGATTCCATCTGTATGTATAGATCTTGTTTAAATCAATGGTTGAGAAATTAAATTGAGATTTTTTACTTATTTGAACCCAGTAAAATTCAATATCTTCGTAATCATACGTCTTTAATGTAAAGGGAGAATTATCTAGGTTGTTTTTAATATCCTTAAATTGGTATGTTTTTCCTGTTCCCGGTGGACCATACAAAATTATTTGACCCTTTCTTTTCAGAAGTTTTGTCAATGGAGTATCAATTAAACCATTATTAGAAGAGTTTTCTTCAATATAGGCATGATTTAAAGAAAGATACCTATTGATTCCCATTAAAAATGTTTCAAGAGTACAGAAATCAGCATCATGAAAATTTTTATCTTGACGTACAGTAGTTAGTAAAGATTTCATCACCTGGACATAAGAGAAGTATTCTTGTCCAGATCCTTCATATTTTGAGCTTGAGATTAAATTAAGGCTGAATAATGCTTTTTTTGATGGCGTGTTATAAATAGGATAGTCATTAGGAAATCGATAACAAAGTAATTCTGATAAAAAAACTGCACCAACGTTTTTAGTTGAAGAAATTGTGCTGATAAACCGATCGTAAATTGAACCATCTCCATATAGGAAATTATATATCCGTTTTTTAAGTTCTTCAAATCCTATCTCTGAATATAAACATTCTCCGGCTCTATTTCGTTCAAAATCTTCATTCGGTATTGAAAAATTATATATCGTAAAGAACCCCGAAACAATTCGGTTAAATGTTTCAATATCCAGTTTTAATAGATTCTCATCTGAAAATGAATAGGGAATCTCTTTTTTCATAAAGTCATGCTGTTCTCTTAATGTATTAAAACCCCTGATTTTATTTTTTCTCTCAATTTCATCGCGATTGTTCACAAAATAGTCAATATAGGGCTTAAGTCGTTCAAGAGTAATTTGTTGATTTGACATTTTTTCTCCGGATAATTCAAGAAAAATTTCTAATAATGCATTAAAGGTAGAATCAATTTCGTATTTTATATCTGGTGGGATTTCATTAACTGGAACTATCTGAATTAAAGCCGATGCATTAGTCCAATATTTGATGATATCTGCTGAGTTGTTAATTTTATGAGAATCAATATAACTTCTTTTTGTATTTCCTTTTTCCGTCGAAATAAATTTTATTTTATGGTTATCTGATAGTATTTGAATTATCTTTTCAGCCAAATGAGGTTGAGAACGAATTTTTTCAACTGATTGATCAGATTCATCGACATAATCGCCATACGTTAATCCAAATCGCACTTCAAAGGGTAAAATTGTGATGTATAACTGGGGATAGTAAGAAAATTTTTGATTTTTTATTGTTGGATCTTTTTTCGTTATTGTACCCCAGACATATGGATTTACTTTTTGGCCATAGTATGGATGTCCTTGTGAGTCAAAATATTGAGTGAGGTTTTTTGCTTGTAAGAATTCATCGAGAATTTTTTTAATTAACTGGTTCGGAGAAAGGTTGTTGTATTTTTCTCTAAACTCTGATATTGCCGGCTTAACTATTGAGTTGTACTTATTCTGGTTTTCTTCTGCGTCTGATGATCTACTGAGTTGCTTATCATCAAGGTTTGATTCGACAATAAGGTTTGATATCCGTCCGATTTCTGTAAACGCAGTTTGATATTTTATTTCCATAGATCATCGTGGTAATAATTTTTAAGCAGATCTAACAATTTTATTTCATTTATTTCTTTCATTTACTCTCCAGAAAAGGTATATCCCTTCATTTCGATACGGTGAGATCTCAAACCCATACCACCTCCTGAGAGATATAAGGGAGAATATAGGGAGATACACCATCCGTGGTGACGATCTCAACTTTTCTAGGAAATAATGACTGGAGATACACTTCAAGATCAAGATATTTCCTGTAGGTTACCGATTCAGGATCTAACTCGATAAAGAGATCAATATCACTCCTCTCTCCGGCTTCATCCCGTACAACAGAGCCGAAGAGACCGAGCTTTGAAACACCAAACCGGCTCTTTAAATCATGAGATTCACGTTTTAAAATTGAAAGTATTTCATCCCGCTCTGTCATCATCATTACCCCTTCATTCTGGAAAATCTGAATACTGTAACTAATTTATCGAAGAATATAATTCTGATTATCTCAATGCAGGTTTATCATCCATAAGACCCCTATTATGGAATAAAATTACTTCAATCATGTTGTTTTCCGTCTCTTTTCTGGCCTTTCCGGAGGCAATACAAACGGGAAGTGTATGGCATCATGTGACATGTAATTAAAATATTATTTGGATAATGAAAACTTTTGACTTATAACCATTTAAATATTGATAATGTGATTTTGTCTGATACCACAGAAAAGTGAAAATCTGTGTAACTCAAATATGTTTTTTCAATATCCTCATAAAAGCTTGATACCAGGTCTGCCGTACATTATCCCAAAAAAGATATCATATCCCTTCAATCCAGATAAAAAATTTATTATCAGCAGGCTATTTAAATACCCATCGGTACAAAATATCAAGAATTAAATTCATATCAAAGGCTGGTTTTATTATCTAAAAAATAGGGATATATTATTCATCTAAATGACCATGACTAACCCAGAAAATTCCATAACTCCAAAAAAACTCGCAGAGTGTATTCGCGAAGAATTTTTTCAATATGGTATAAAAATTCACGAGAGAAAACTTTGACTGTATGCCATAGCCACAGCTCAAATCATCACTTTGACCCAACAAACATCACAAAAAAAATAATTTTATCCCATACTCCTCCGCTGAATCTCCTCTTCTACCCGGTCCCATTCAGAGAGACACTCCCCGATATCACGAACCAGAAGCTGAGCTGCCCTGTACACCGCTTCCGGCCTGAGATCCTCAGGAGACATTCCACAGAAGACCTCTTCAAACGAATAGAGAATATCCAAAATCTCCGTCTTAATCTCAAACAGATCCTCAATCAGCGAAGGAACATCATCACAATCATCCGGCGGGGAAAGCCATGCAGCCTCAGCCCGGTAAAACCCGGGCGGAAGATCAGAACAGGACATCAGGACCTCCCCGTAAGATCTGATATCTTACCTGAAACCTGCACATCCCCGTTTTTATCAACATTCACCAACGGAAACACCCTCTTCGACCTTCGAACATACGACATCCACAACCCGGCGGTCCCGATACCGCTCATCACCGAAACAAGACAGGACACACCGGCAAGAATCAATTCAAATCCCATATTCATCACCAAACACCACCTGCTCAGATCCATTCATCGCCCCGGCAACATCTGACGTGAACATAACCGACCGGTTCCCGTCATCAGAATACGCCCTCGTAAGCAGAATACCGCTCCCATTCACCAGGTATTTGGCAATCGTATTCTCATCAAGCACCCGGCTGGAAACATACTCCCCCCTGGAAAAGAGACCAGATAACCTGATCTCATCAACACGTGCCTTCACCCCGTTATCCTCTCCAAACAGACACTCTGAATCCTCAAAAGACCCGTTCACCACCTGACCAGAATACTCATCAATCCCCATCGGCCCTGCTGATTGACCCCGTGTAGACACCACAACCCCGTCATGAATGACCAGCGACCGCATAAGAGATGCCAGGTCGGTTGTGAACAGATGCGAAGCATAGGACTGGCCCTGACCAAGCACCGATGACGATACCCATGCAGCTCCGTCACACACAATCGATGACGTCACCGAATCGGCATGACAGGCACCAAACCCCAGGAGCAGCACCACAAGACCGGGAATAAGCAATACCCGGACCATCTCATCTCCCAAAAAATGGGAGGGATTATGCAAGAGCACCAATGGTATCGGCCCATGCCTCAACGGTGTTCAGAATGCTGTCTGACTCATAACTGGACACAATGATTTTGTCCCGTTTGAAAGTCACGTTAAAGAGCTCGCCATTTGCAGCATGACATTTCAGCACAACGGTAAACCCGTCATCAGAACTGTCATGAGATGAAACACCCCCCATTGCAGTACTTATCGCGTTATTCGCGAGAATGGTCGCAATATTGCTGTCAAACCCCGCTGCCCCCGGACATCTGACCGACACTCTTCCAACCTGTTTCCCATCATTATTCTCATAGATAACCGTCCCGGTATAGTACTCAGAACTCTTCTGCACCGCCGGAAAAGTCTCCCCTCCGGACACATACGGCGTACAACCCCACGGATTGTCAGCAAGAATGTTCCCGATGATCGTGTTCATTGCATCCTTACTGGCAAACGGAGTTGCAAGAATCCGTTCTGCACTCTTCACCACCGATTTTGATACAAAATCTGCCATGTTCGAACTACCCCTGCCGTGTGCACACCGGCCTCTCATGATAGAACCCGGACTATATATATGAATTCAGCCCTTTTTTGAATCTGACAGAAATTTGCGTTCAATTTTTAAAATATCTAATGAGATGAACACGTGGATGTACCCTCAAACTTGACAGACCGGAACACCGGAGTAGTACCCTCTCCTCCGGACAAAATCCTGCAGAGCAGAAGGATGGGAGTCACATACTCCTCACCACCGATACACAGTCCACACCCCCATCTGCCCGGTGATCTGAACAGGTATCCTTTCATCACCCTTTCCTTACCGACCCTTGCATATACCGGACAAAATCCAAACCCGAAAAGCATCATCATGGCTTGCTTCACATCTATTGCAAATGACCCGGCTTCCTGAAGAATAATCACAAGATGACCATCATCAACAGATATCCGGCCACAATGAATCCAGCTGGTTTCAGTCCGTTTATGACTGGTATTCATGAGAGCATAGCACAATCCTGCTGCCTTTGTCTCACGGGGACAGACGGAAAGATATGCAGGTATACAGCCGGCTAATGAACAATACCGGCGACGTCTCACAGTCATTGGATTCTTCGGACTGCTATACACCTGCCAGACAAGGAACGGACACATGTCCATGACACATTGCCAGGTAACCGGCCGGCTCATAACACACCTCTCTCCTTATTGAGCCTGGATAGTTCACGAGCGTAACAGGACTCACACAACCCGGTCTGTGCAGATGAATCATACCATGCAACTGCAAACGTATTGCACACCTGACACCGGCCAAGGTCCCGGTCTACCCGTTTCATCATATGCAGATCAAGCGTTGGAAGCATCACCAGACGTGCCACATGCCTGCTTGCTGCCCGGTTATAACACTCCTCACAGAGCATGACCGGCTCTTCCTCATTCTTTAGATCTGATTTCGTGCAGGAGTATACCGTATGAGCCCTGCCACAGACTGCACATCTGACTTTTGACGGCCAGCCTGATATCCGGGTAAAGTCAGAGGGGCGGATCTGTGAAATCGGTAATGAAGCATGATTCCTGCAGGATGCGGAAAAGATCCGCTCGCTATCTGCCTCTGAAAGTTCATTCTCACCGGCATTTAGGAGATTGTGAGAGGTGTGTTCTGCAGAGGCGGAACCACACACATATGGACGTGGACGCAGATGCTCATCTGATCCGGTTTGTGTGAGTGTATGTTCTGCTTCACATAAGGGAGTACTACTATGTACATATGTGTATGTACTATTCTGAGTAATATCCGCAGGTTTTGATTGTGAAGCACCTGCTTCACTCGTGCAGAAATCAACCTCATTTTCCCGCACTGCTTCACTGACTGATCTCTCCTGACAATCCTGACCATCCTGACCGTTCAGACATTCCGTACCCGGCTGATCTGGATGACCTGAATGGCCTGGCTGACCGGATGTGTACTTAGAGACCTCCAGAGTATCTGAGCCCATACGGCAATCACCATGGTCATGAGAGTCGGATTCATTTATCGGAGATGAATCGTTGGAGTCATAGGGATCATCCAGATCTAAAGGACTGTCTGAATCAGGATCAAACGGATCATGATCGCTGAAATCACGCTCATTATCCCCGGGCTCATCGCGGAGACTGACCGCTCCACCCTTCACCCATGCAGCATACAGGGATGAATCCCAGGCATAGACCTTTGTCTTTCGATGAATCGTCCGTCCATCCTCACCGGTCGTCACCGACCGCTCATACACCGATATGGCAGGACATTTCTCAAGTAGGCCGGAGTAGGTATTTCCACGGGAATTATACCCGTTCAGGAGTTTATAGAGAGATGAACTCGCCCACCCGGTAATCTTTTGCAGCTCCGGGACCGTCATCTCAACAAGCCCCAGTTTCTCAATAGAAGTGATGAGGGTAGCTTCCCGCCTCGTCAGTTTTGTGGACTGGCCACCGGTCTCACCATTGAGAGCATCATACAGCCGTACCGCTTCTGAAAAATCCTCATGGGTCGCAGAGATACAGACCATTCCATCCCGGATAGTCCGCTCCCGTTGAAACTGCATGAGAATTGCATGAGTCTTTATCAGATCAAGCAGCATGTCCGGGTTTCTCCGGTTCGACGCAGACTGGAACTGAATACGCTCTGCATAGGGGATCAGAACAAAGGCAGGCTCAAGCTTTCGCCACATCTCCCTGACAACCAGCACATCCTCCCGGTCTTCTCCTCTGGTATCTGGAGGGCGTGCAGCCTCTGCCAGCATCCGGGATAACACCCGTTTATCCTGCTCCTCACTATCATCAATCCAGGCGGTCAGCATCCGGTTAAAGACCTGGTCATCCCCGGCACCTTCCACCTTGGCTATCCACCAGACACATCGCTCCGGGATAGTGCAGGTAACAGCGTTCCGGTCTTTACTTACCGTACGGTAGGTGAACGGACGCTGAAATGATGTGGTTACGCCCTTTAATATCTCCTGCATCTGATCTGAAAGCGTTACATCGTCAAGGGCAATGACCATCCCTGGCTGAAGATCCTTGATGTAAAAGAGTGCCTTGTCACTCATCCGGCCACTAAGCCTGACTTCCGGCGGGACAAGATTCATCATGGTATCAATGGCGTGAGACTTGCCCTTCCCTGACTCTCCGGTTATCGAGACATGGAGTCCCTTGGAGTTGATCACCGACCGGGATGCAAGGGACATGATGAGGCACTCGGCAACGACCCGGTCTCCTTCATGGTCCTGGGAGAAGGTGTCAAGCATGTACGGGATAGGATCTGCTGTGGTGAGAATCCGTTCTGCTTTCTCCTCTATTCCAGGATCAGATAGTGATGCAGGAACTCTCCCTTCATAGACCGCTTTATCCAAAATCCGATCCCTCCGGAGTTTTTTCAGTCGGTCTTCAATATCAATGGTCCCGTCATACATGCGTTTTAAATCCCGCCACCGCTGGGTTCCTCCTCCGCACGAATCATGATGACATCCGGCAAAGATTGCGCCTGAACTGAACTGGATGGCATATGCTCCGTCCTGATGGGCGTCAGAGAAGGGACATTGGTCAAGGATATAGAGGGTCCCGTCAGCGTAGGGTTTTGCCACATAACCAAGGTCATGACTTGTGAGCCAGGTGGCAAGGTCGGTTACTGGTTCTTCTTTTCCGGTCCTGGTCATCTTCTCCGGTTCTTTTGGAAAGATTTTGCCAAGTCGGTGAAGGTCAGAATCAGGAACCAGTGTAAGCCGTTCAGGCCCTGCAAAAAGACAGGCTTTTCGATGAGGACGCTC
>Ga0208825_1002671_pt1 | contig 11453 bp, 11 predicted proteins | sample AD_UKC113_MetaG_FD_184450 | JGI IMG/M metagenome (GOLD analysis project Ga0208825, IMG submission 184450) | Active sludge microbial communities of municipal wastewater-treating anaerobic digesters from Hong Kong - AD_UKC113_MetaG (SPAdes)... | ecosystem: Engineered > Bioreactor > Anaerobic >...
TATACCATGTAGGTATTGAAATACCCTGTGGCTTATAGACCTTGTTGTGGTAATGAAATGAGATGTATATATCTTCTCATATGCCTTTAATCTGAGTAAGGACTTTCTCAATTTAACTTCTGAGAATCTGAAATCCGAATTCAAAGATAACCCTCCTTGTAGTTTTAGAATGGAGGGTTATAATAAATATAATTAATTAGTAGTAGTAATCAAATGTGAATTAGTCAAGCTAAAAGCCCGACATAGATGAAAGGAGACATCGTACTTGTTCCTTTTTCTCACTCGGATTTGTCAGCAGGAAAGCTGCGCCCGGCGTTAGTCCTCTATGAAGACGCTATAGAGAAAGAGACCACGATTGCATATATCTCTTCAAAAACGCCTATCATTCCGTCTCCTTGTGACGTTTTAGTAACTCGTGGCACGCCATCTTTTAGTGAGTCCGGTTTAAAAATGAATTCAGTTATAAAATTAAAAAAATAAATAGACCAGCTTAAAAATGATAATGCAAGAGGAAACTTGTGGGGCTGATCAGAGGAACCTGATCCCCTTCGGCAGCTCCCCGCACCGCCTGACGAACTCCTCGGGCCAGTTGGCCGGGTCCAAGCCCTTCTGGCTGAGGAACGCCGAGGCCCATCTCTCAAGGCCGACGCCGCTGCAGCCGGACCACAGCGCCTCCCCGCTCTGGGCCTTGACAGTAAAGCCCCGGGGGTACTTCTCTCCGTTCACCGACAGGTTCTGAAACTCTATCCAGTTTCCATTGTAGGGCAGCAGGGCCTCGTAGTCCACAGTCCCGGCCCCGGCCATCTCTGAGAGGCCGCTCTTGCCCTCCTGCGCCATGAACCAGGGGGTGACCCAGGCAGTCCTCCAGTGCAGCTGCAGTATCTCCTCGAATATGTGCTTGTAGCGGGCCTTCAGCCTCTCGGCCTCAGCCAGAGTCTGCTCCCGCGTGCCCACCCACACGATCTCGATCCTGTGAAACTCGTCCACCCTCTCTATTCCGTGAATTCCCCCTGACTCATAGCGGTGGGAGGTGCCGGACCTATCAAAGACGGTTATGGGCAGCTCGTCATTGGGCAGGGTCGTCCCCTGCAGAAATCCCCAGAATGTGGGGCACTGGGCATAGCACATGCCCCCGATGGGCACGTCTATCTTCTCCTTGACCAGCTCCAGAGGCACCTCATGGGTGACCTTATAGTAGTCCATTACCTCCTCCCAGAAGGCCGGGTCGCGGCTCTTGGGGGGGCAGACGAAATAGATCTCCGGGTAGACGCCCTGGGCGTGACCGCTCCTCTTCCACACGTCCCACGTATCCAGCTTGGGAAAGATCATCTCCCTGTAGCCCAAAGGGGTTATTATCTCATCCAGAACTATCCTCTCGAATGTCCTGAAGATATGCGTCGCTTGGGGGCCGTATATCCACTGGCCGCGGCTGGCCCCGTGCTTGATCCAGCCAGCCTTCTGCATCTCCTCGGTTGGATCGCGATTGAACCTGGGCTGCCTGGGTGCGCTCTCCCATAGCAGCTCCCAGTGCTCTGCCTTGCCCCCGTAGCTCTGCAGCTTCTCTTCGAGTAGGCTGATGATCCTGTCGGGTATGCGGTTTTCGATCTCGGACTGGCCGAGGGAGCCCTGCGGCCCCACATCCAGGGCTATGAATAGCTTTCCGCCCTCGAATCTGATCTCCCTCACATAGGGTATCTTATGCTCGATGGCCCTGTCCGATTCGACCTCGATGTCGAACCGGCTGATATCCATGCCCCTAACTCCTATCCTGTACTGCTTTCCCAGCAGATCGGAGAGAGGCCGGCGCAGCCTGAGAAGGGCGTCGTGCGCCCGGACGTACCTATCGCTGTCGATCACCAGGTCGATCCTGCTGCCGGCTAAATTCCAGGAGCTGATCCTGGCCCCGTGGCCCTCCGGGGCACCCTTCTGCAGTATCGGCCCGGCATTACCAAAGAAGTCGGAAATGGCAGCCCTGGCCTTCTCAGCATCAGCGCTCAGCCGCAGGCTCGCCTCCAAATGAAATTTCATCTCTCCTCCGTACAACGTTGCGTCTCTTCCGCTATTTTAATGTTCATCAGCAGGTCGTCGACTGTGGAGAGCAGTGTGCCCACCTTCTCAGTGGAGAACTCCAGGACCAGCCTTTCCTCCTCTGCGAGAAGGGCCATGTTGGGCAGGTTGTCCGGCTCAATTGCCGCGGCAACGATGCCGGCATTCTCTCCGAGCAGGACCAGGCGGGCTTTTATCATCCCTCCTCCCCGGACCGGCCGGAAGGCTCTGCTGCAGGCTGCACAGCCTGCAGCGGAGCCCGCAGCTGCTCCCCCACGATCTCGTCCACCAGCTCCAGGAATCTCTCCTCGCTTCCAGGAGGAATGGAGGCCCCGCTGGCTATGGTGTGCCCGCCGCCCGCTCCGCCTACGGCGGCAGCAGCCTTTCTCAGAGCTACGGAGAGGTCCAGCCCCCTGGATATGAGCGGCTTGCTGCCCCGGGCAGATATCTTGACTATATCGTCCTTGCGGTTGAGGGTTAAAAGAGGCCTGTCGGTATAGAGATACCTGATGCCAAGGCCAGATACAATGGCACCTGCCTCCATGTTCTCCGTTTTGAGATAGCGAATGTTCTTCATGGCGCGGCTTCTCTCCCGCAGCTGCCCTATCTCCCTCATGATGTGGCCCCTGTACTCGGCTGCCAGCCTTCTCGCCTCTGCCAGGGCACTCCTGTCGCCCAGGCACAGTGTCAGGCCCAGCCCGGGCTGATCCCGGTTGCCGCATGCATTGAGCAGCTCCACCAGCTCCATGGCGTTCTCCACCACCTCGTGATTGAGGCGTATGACCTCGCCTATGACAGAGTCTGCTGCAAAGCTTCCCTGCACGAGCAGCTTCAGAGAGATGGCTGTGCACAGCCGGATCAGCTCCGCCTCCGGCAGGCTCTCCACATCGCCTGAGACGGCCAGATCCTCCAAAAAGCGGCGCACCCTCTCAGGGTCGCCTGTATAGTCCAGCAGAGGCTCGATGCTCCTCGCAAGGACCTCTTCCACCGGCCCGTCTGCAGCCACCTTCAGGCCGGCCGCAACCCGCACTGCCCCGCAGGCCACAGCCTCATCAAGAATAGATTTGTTGGCTCCGACCATGCCCTGCCGGTCGCCCAGTGCTCCCACGAGGGCCAGGCCTGATAGATCGGAATTGTCCCCCATCTGCCGCACCACTGCATAGACAGTGCCTGAAGCTGACAGCTCAAATGCACCGTCGATTCCGAAGAGATGGGGGTTGAGATGCATGCAGCTCAACGACCCCACCGGGCGGTGGTGGTCCAGCACGAAGCACTCCTCTTTTATGCGCGATATCAGCTCCGGATTGCCGCTGCCCATATCACAGAATACCACCGGCCCCTTCAGCCCTTCCAGAGCCGGCTCGTCCAGCCTGTTTAAGAGAGTGGCCTGAAAGGGTATGCCTGCCCGCAGAAGGGCATTGCAGATCAGCCCTGCCGATGTGATCCCGTCCGCGTCGTTATGCGAGATCACACGCATGCTGTCGCAATGCAAAATCGACCTGGCAATAGCTTCTGCGGCTTTGTCCAGCCGCTTCATGAGATTAGTATCTCAGCCGTCTCGGGCGAATAGGTCCATTCCGGCGCCAGCCGCCCGGAGTCATGATAGTATTTTACCAGCCTTCTGATCTTGTTCTCTGTGAGCTGCAGGGATCTCTTGTTGTGAACGTCCTTCCTATTGACCTTGATGTGCTTTCTGACGTGCAGTGCCTTTCTCATCAGATTGCTCAGGTCCTCGGGCAGGTCCGGCAGGGCATTGTTCTGCTTGAGAACGGCGGTGACGTTCTTTCCGAGAATCAGCTTGGTGCTTGGCACTCCGTATTGATCCCGGAGGGTAAGGCCGATGCGGCTGGAGGGAAGGCCGCTCTCGTGCAGCTTCATGATCGTCTTTTCCAGCTCCTCTTTGGATACATCGCACCAGGCCGGCACTTTGGCCGCGGCAGGAGGGTGGGATCGGGAGGAGCCCTTTTTTCTGCTATGCATTTTAGCCATCTTAACAATCCTCATCAAATTTCATAAGGGCGAAGGGGTATACAGTCCACTGCCAGGTAAGATAAAAAACTTGCGCCGCCCTGACGCGCTGCAGCCTCTGCTCCGCCCTGCCATACGAGAGTTCCCTCTCGACCAACTTAAGGCAACTGATTTATAGGCAGGACGGTTTTTAGAAGCAGGCATGTTTCCTGATTACATAAATCATTTGTTCTATATCGTGGGCGAAGTCGTGGTTCTTTTGATCCTTTCGATCCTCATCCTCTCCCTCCTCGTGGCCCTGCTCGTCCTCTACTCCTTTAAGACAGGCAACTTTCTGGCAGCCAGGGCCATGCTGCTTGGCATCATCCTCCTGGAGGGGCTGGTCAAGCCCATAGCAGGAGCCTTCCGGATGGATGACTCCATTGTGGACGACGTGGGGGTGAGGCTGAGAAATTACATCAACAACAAGGAGTTCCTGAAGGTTCCCTGCCGGGAGAGGACCATATTCATGCCCCAGTGCCTTCGCAGCATCGAGTGCCCTGCCAAGCTCACCCCCGAGGGCATAAAGTGCGTGAGCTGCGGGCGCTGCGGCATAGGCGAGGCCAAGAGATTCGCCGAGGGGCTGGGCTACCGATTCTTTATTGTTCCCGGATCGAGCTTCATAAAGAGGATGGTCAAAAAATACCATCCTCAGGCTATTGTGGGCGTGGGATGCCACATGGAAGTAAAAGAGGGACTGGACCTCTGCCACAGCTATGCCCTGCCTGCGCGGGGGGTTCTTCTCACCCAGGCCGGCTGCGTCGCCACCACTTTAGACTGGGAGCAGTTCTATGAGGCCATAACCGAGGGAGAGCCTTGCCAGCGGGCAAGGAAGCCGCAATGATAAGGGGGGCAACGACCCTGAGATGCCACAAAAAAATAGTAGTGTAACTTATTCCTCTATGCTGATGGCCTCAGACGGGCAAGCCTCAACACAGGTTTTGCACTCAGTGCACTTTTCTTTATTTACAACTGCTATTTCTTCGTCATCCAGGGTGATGGCTTCTTCAGGGCACTCATCGACGCAGGTTCCACAGCCTACGCATTCCTCTCTGTTAACAACTGCAGGCATTATTGACTCCTCCAATTTGCCTCACTCGGCAAGTCTCCTGTTTGTATATCCGATATATACCTTTCGTTAGCATTTGACCAGGTCCGCCCTATCCTATCGTCAGCCTACCTCAGATCGTTGTACCTCTTCCGGTCCTTTAGCTCCTGCCTCTTGGCGCTGTTCCAGCCGGAGACGGCCTGCAGGTATCCCGTGATGCGACTGATGTGGTCCACATCCTCCGATCCGCAGCTGGGGCACCTATCGCCCAGGCCCGCAGAGACCCGTGAGCATCCCAGACAGACGGTCATGTCCTTGGTGAACGTGAAGTAGCCGATCTGTGTCTCCCTGGCCAGGCGCAGGCCGAAGTCCATCAGCCCCTGCGGGTCGGGCGCGGCCTCCCCCAGGAATATGTGGAATATGTTTCCGCCGTCCACAATGGGGAAGAAGACGTGCTCGTGCCTGGCCCTCTCGAATATGCTCACATCTGCGCCGGGAGGCAGATGGGTCCCGTTGGTGTAGTAGACTGGCAGGTCGCGCGTCTTGTGCAGGCTCTTTCGCACTGCATCGAGATCGCCCTTGACCACCCTCTCTGCGCACTCCCTGTACTCCTCGTGTATCAGATCGGAGACAGCAAAGCGCTGCGCAGTGGTCTCGGCTGGCGTGCGGGCAAGAGCTATGGTCATGCCGTGATGCGCCGAGAGCTTTTTGGCGTATATCTCCATCTCGGTCATGGCCCGCACTGCCAGCTTCCAGGCCTCGCGCGACTCATGCATCTGCTTGCCTGTATGAAACTGCACCATCTCATTGACTCCGACGACGCCTATTGTGTAGACCAGCCCGTCCAGACCCACAGCCACAGCCCCCTTCTCCCCTGTGATGGGATCGCGAGGCTGCTGGGTGGCAAAGGGCATGCGATGGTTCTTGATGATCTGGCTCATCCACTCCCGCTTGACCTTGAAGATCTCGACTGATGTGTCCATCAGCTCGCGCAGGTACTCGAAGAGCAGCTCATCGTCGCCCCGTGCGAGATACGCAGCGCGGGGGCAGTTGAGCGATACCACCTGCCACGAGCCCATGGAGAAGTGCTTGCCCTCCCGGAAGTACAGCTTCTCCTCGAACTGGCTGTCGCTGTCGGCTGTGGCGGCAAACTGGTAGGCGCAGCACTGGTAGCAGGATATGCCCTTGCCCGCTCCCCGGTAGGCGGGAAGCTGGTTGTCGAAGTAAGGCGTGCCGTACTCGGCTGCCAGATTGAATGTCATGAGATAGAGGTCCCGGTAAGTGGGCAGGTCGGGATGGGCGGCGTTGAATGCCTCGTCCTCGGTCATGAAGTCCGGCTCTATGCTGATCTCCGGCTTGGGGAAGTTGAAGGGCTTGCCCCAGTAATCCCCTGCCAGCATCACCTCCATGAGGGCCTTGAAGGCCAGACGCACCTCACGCTCGAACTGGCCATATGTTTTGAGGGGCGCGCCTTCTGCCGATCCGTCCCAGACCCGGCCGGCGTAGACTGCGGGCTTGTCCCGCCAGAGCCTGGGCACGCCCGGCGTGAGCTGCACAGACGAGAAGACGAGCTGACCGCCCCGGGCCACCATCATCTGGGTCATCTCGTAGACGAACATCTGCATGAGCTGCAGTATCTCCATGTAGCTTCTGCCCTCGAAGTAGGGGGCGATGAATGTAAGGAAGTTGTAGAACCCCTGGCCTCCAGCGAAGTTGGTCTGGGCTGAGCCGAGGGCCTTGACTGCATGCAGTATGGCCACCTCCGGCTTTTTCGCAGGACCTGCCACGCTGGCCTTGGTACCGAGGCCGTCCGGCATCAGTCCGTAGTAAAAGAAGTAGCGCAGGTCCCAATCCTGGCAGAACGGCCTGGTTCCGAAGTACTCCAGGTCGTGAATGTGCAGGTCGCCTGCCAGGTGTCGGTCGGCCAGGTAGGGAGGCAGGAGCAGCAGGTACTGCTCCTTGCTTATCTTGTCCGCCTTCTTCTTGTGGGAGGTTTCGGCGTTCTCCTGGAGGTTGGCGTTCTCCTTGGCCTCAAAGCCCGTGCCGATGTCGATGAGGTGGGCGTCGAAGACCGGGGTGCCCACGCGGGTGCAGATGTTGCGCCACTCTGTGTGGTGACGCTCTAAAAGCACCACGTTCATGATCTCGCGCACGAGGGGGCCGCTAAGGTAGCGCACGTTCATCCACCGCACACGCCTCTCCACCTCCCTTGCGATATCCTCGGCCTCCTCCTCGCTGATCCCCGGCTCATTGTAAAATTGTTCGGAGAGCTTGGTCTCCTTGAGGAGCTGCTTGACTATGGCCTCGCGATTCCAGTCCAAAAGGTGACCGTCGGTGGTGCGGACCCGGGGCATGACCGATGCCGCCAGCCCGCCCAGGGTCTGCTGTACAATTCTACTGCTCAATGCCCATCCCCTCTTTCACAAAGCAACATCGCTCATCCTCACATCAGTTGTATTCCTTTATTGGCTTTGCGCCACAAACATCAGCAAAATTTTTCTATAGGTATATCTTTTCTGGATGATAAACTGATCGCTGCCATAGCAAAAGGAGATGGAGGCTTTTCGAGGGAATATATTTGCGCCGCGCAGGGCGAAAGTGATGGGACAGGATTTTGCCATACATCAAGCCAAATAATAACTATAAAAAAATGAAGATATAGCTATTTTATAATAGCCTCCAGCCTGCGCTCAACCTCATCCCAGTTCACTATGCTCCAGAAGGCCTCTATGAACCTTGGCCTCTCATTCCTGTAGTCCAGGTAGTAGGCATGCTCCCAGACATCCAGCACCATCAGGATGCGAAACATGGGATAGACGTTCACATTGTGCTTCTCTATCTGCATGATCAGGGGCCTGCCCGTCATACCGCACCAGGAGAGAGCTGCCCAGCCCGAGCCCTCAGTGCTGGACGCAGCCGCAGTAAACTCCTTCTTGAAGCGCTCGAATGAGCCGAACTCCTTCTTCAGGACTTCGGCCAATGCCCCGCCTGGCTCCTTTCCAGCTTTGGCTGCCGGCGCCAGGTTGCCCCAGAAGAGACTGTGCAGCACATGACCGCCCGCCTGGAAGGACAGTTCCTTGAGCGTGGCCTTCATATCCAGATCCGATCCTGCCTGGCGGGCTTTCTCCAGCCGATCCAGTACGGCGTTGGCTCCGTTCACATAGGCTGCATGGTGCTTGTCGTGGTGCAGGCGGAGCTGAGCCTCGGAGATATAAGGCTCCAGTGCATTGTAGGCGTATGGCAGATCCGGCAGGGAGTATAGCTTCTTATCGGGCATATCTTTTTTCACCTCACATTAAGATCTGCCTATATTGGCGTGTCGGCTATTTATCCCTTCTCACCCGCCGCGCTATCCGATGATGCCGCTGTCCGCCGTGTGCCGGCGGATGGAATGCCTACCAAAGATTCTTAATGGAGTGAGGAGACCCATATCAATATGGATACTATTTTGATGAGGCGGACCTGTGCGGTCATCCTCATGATCATGATGGGCATCACTGCAGCATCGCCTGCCGAGCAGGAGGCCTCTTCCCAAGTTGCCTTCATCGCCGCTCAGCCGGCATCCCATCAGGCCTCATCTCAGATCTCTCCCAACTCCTTCCAGCCGCGTGCCGATCTCGCAGGATGGGATTTGAGGGACATGGATTTGAGCGGGATGAATCTGAGCCAATCGACTCTTGCGGGAGCCGATCTCAGGGGCGCAAATATCAGCTATAGCGATCTTGAAGAGGCGGACGCACGCGCCTGCAACTTTTCCATGGCGCAGATGATGGGCAGCAATCTGGTGGCAGTCAACCTGATCGGCTCGAATTTGAGCGGGGCGAACCTCACCTCGGCCCGCCTCGACCAGAGCCGCCTGAGCGAGGCCGCCCTTCAGGGAGCCGACCTGGATGGCGCCAGCCTTGAGGCCGCCAATCTCAGCCGCTCCCATATGGATGGCGCATCTATGCGGGGAGCATTCCTGAGGAGGGCCACATTGAGAGGCTCCACCCTCTCTGGAGCCGATCTCTCAGGGGCGAGCCTTGTAGGAGCCAATCTCATCGACTGCAATATGAGCGAAGCTGTACTGATCGGAACCGATGTCTCTGAGGCACGGGCGGCTGGGGCGAACTTCCAGGGAGCCAATCTAAGCCGCTGCATAATGCATTTCACAAACCTCTCCTCCGTCAACCTCTCCGGCTCCGACCTTTCGGAATCGGTTTTGGACGCATCTGGACTGGTCGGCTCCGACCTCTGCGGAGCCAACTTGACCGGAGCGAAATTGGCGGGCGCCTGGGCATACCAGGCAGACCTTTCTGCAGTCACGGCAGTTGGGGCAGACTTCAAAGGAGCCCAATTGAACGATACAGATCTATCCGGCTCGGATCTGAGAGACGCAGACCTTACAGATGCCTCTTTGAGCGGCGCCGACCTCAGCAGGGCGAAGCTGGAAGGCACCCGCCTCTACAGAGCGGATCTGACTTCGGCCATCGTCAGAGATACCTCTTTCATCAGAGCCAGCCTGCTGGGGGCCAGGCTCAACTGGGCCGACCTGAGGGAGACGGAGCTGCTGAGCTGCCAGTTCGCCAGAGCCGAGCTGTTCGGAGCAAACCTTGGAGGGTCCGATCTTTTGGGCTCCGATTTCACAAGGGCTTATCTGACCAGGGCGAACCTCTCCGGCTGCAAACTCTCCCCTGCCACTGTGGACCATGCAGACTTCACTGGCGCTGACCTTTCCGGTGCGGATCTCAGAGAGGATGTTTTTTACAAATGCCAGCTTGACGATGCTGACCTCTCCATGGCGGACCTCACCAGAAGCAATCTGCATTCCATGACCATGACTGGAACGGCGTTCTCCAGAGCATCTCTGAGATCGGCAGTCATTGAGAGGGCGACATTTGATGATGCGGACTTCGGCGGAGCCGACTTGCGTGGGGCTGCGTTTTATCTGGCGTCCCTGCAGAATACCAATCTCTCGGGCTGCGACCTGCGCGGAGCCAATCTGACTGCCGTGGTCCTAAAAGACGTGGATATGCGCGACGCAAACCTGGAGGGTATCAGGTACGATGATGCCACACTCGGATTTCTGGCTGGACTTGATCTGAGCCGGGCAAAGATCGATGCAAATCTGAGGAAGGACCTGGAGGAGCTTGGATCTCCTGCCATCCCCTGACCATTTTCCAAGGCACCTCTTCTCGTCTTTGATATCCTTATTCCCGGCTCTCCCGGCTGGCACGCATGCCCCGGGCAGAGGTTATCAACTCTGAGAGAAGCCTCTCTGCCTGCCCGTGCTGCGATCTGCCTGTAAATCGACCTTCTCCGTCGAAGAGCTCCTGCACCCTGGGAAAATAGACGGCTTCGCCCACCGGCAGCATGTGGAGGGCCAGGCAGACTAAGCGGAGCTGCTCGACCATGCGCGCCCCGCCCCAGGCCCCGGATGATACGCCGCAGATGCCCACGGGCTTGCTGGCATAATGTGAGACGAGCATGTCCAGCATCATCTTCAGCTCGCCAGGGTAGCCGTGGTTGTATTCAGGGGAGACTATGATAAAGCCGTCTGCACGGCGGGCCTTTTCGGCGAGCCTCTCCGCCTCGGGGCTCTTTTCCGTATTGTCTGTGGCTGCAATGCGATAGTCCCGCACATCCAGGACCTCGCTCTCCAGCCCCGCATCCAGCGCCTTTTGCAGCATGAAGCGGGCTGCCTTCTCAGACTGGCGGCCCTCTCTGGCCGTGCCCAAAATCACAGGGATGAACATATTGCCTTCCTGATCTCTTATGCTTTGACTTCTTATCTCTATTGAGATGAATTCGTCCATATATGTGGAGTGTGCCATTCCTGGCCGCCACATTTGCGGATAATGACCAAAGGGCTGGCCTCTCGGATCTGCTCACGGCTCACCAGGGCACGATGTAGACCGTATCGCCCTCCTTCCGTCCCTTGAGGAGCTGGCAGTGGCGCAGTATTGCAAACTCGTTCTCCAGCTCCGTTGGGGAGAGGTTGAACCTCTCCGCCAGCTCCGCACGGGTGGCCCTGCCCCTCTCCCGGATGAACTCATAAATCTGCTTTTGCAGATCGGTTAGGCCGTCCGTCCCCTGCAGCCCGTGGCTGTCCCTGAATATCTTCTTCGACCTCTCCGCCCATGGGTCGCAGACGCGAATCCTGTGGCCTGCATCGATATAGCAATCCTCGCAGAGGGTCTTGCCCTCTGTGGCGAATACCTCATCCCCGGAGATCTCTCTGCCGCAGTTCTGACATCTCATGCCTTCCGACATCGACCATCTACCCGTCCATTATTTAGTCGCTTCATGTTCATTAGCTTTTTTGAAGGATTAGCTTTTGTGTATAGTCCCGAAACCTTTGACTTTATATACC
>Ga0208825_1002677_pt1 | contig 11425 bp, 8 predicted proteins | sample AD_UKC113_MetaG_FD_184450 | JGI IMG/M metagenome (GOLD analysis project Ga0208825, IMG submission 184450) | Active sludge microbial communities of municipal wastewater-treating anaerobic digesters from Hong Kong - AD_UKC113_MetaG (SPAdes)... | ecosystem: Engineered > Bioreactor > Anaerobic >...
CCCAAAGGTGTTGGTAAAACACCAATGGGAGTAAATAGTTATCAAGTTTAATAAATAAGTATTTATATAAATTTAATGTTTTTCAACAAAAAATTCAAGTTATAAAAGCATAGTTTTAAATTATATTTTTTATAATTAATTATTGAATTTTGTATTTTAAATAAAATCATAATTATTTTCTTTAAAAGTTTATATAAAAAAGGAGATTAAATTACTCCTTTTTTTATTTATGTTATTTCTATTTTTATAGTATCTGTTTGCAATTCTTCTTTTAGTTTATATGTTATTGATAATAATCCATCTTTAAGAGTTACATTAACTGTTTTTGGATCTAGATTTTTTATTTTTCTTGAATGACAAAATGATTCTGATGAATAAAAGCTTTTAGCTTTTTCATTCTTTATTTTTCCGGAAATTTTCATTATATCATCTTTAATTTCCACAGAAATATCTTCCTTAGTATAACCAGGAACTGCGATTGTAATAGAATGTTCTTTATTTTCTTTATTATATTCTTCTCTCATTTTTATAAAATCATCTGTATCAAATGTCGAAGAGAAAAACATATTGTTAAAAATAGAATCAAAATAATCCAACATTTCATCAAATTGATTTACTAATTCATTTTTTCTTCTAAGTACTAACATAAATTTTCCTCCTATTTTTAAATTATTTTAATTATATAAACTAACGTTAGTTTATATAATTTATATTCAATTTTCGTGCATTTTTTATAAAAAGGTTCATTTTGTCATAAAAAAATATTTTTTATGACAAATTGTCATAAAAAATATACTTACTACAAATAAAAATAAACTATAAAATTTATAAAAAATTAAAATAATTTACATTACATTAGAAATATATTTAGTAGGATAGAACTTAAATTTAACTTTTGAATTATTAAACACTCTTTGTATATATGATAATTCACTGTTACCAACAATAAAATCCTTTTCATAAGATTCAGACAATACAAATTTATCCTTGTTCCAAACTCTTTGCACGGCTATAAATCCATTAAATCTAGGAGATTTTTCCCACCAATTATCTCCATCATAAGATATAATTCCTTTATCACTTAAAAATTTTATAATATCATCATGACTAAAAAAGCCATTGTTATTTAAATCTTTTATTAAATATAAATCTCCTTCTTCGGTTAAAATACCACGAGCGGCTGGAGAAAATGTATCTAATGATCTTGGATTCTTCATTATTTTACTTCTATATCTATTAATGTTAATATAGCCAACAAACTCACCTTCATTTTTAATTTTATCTTCTAATTCTTCATCAGAAAGTTTCCAATCTGGTTGTTCTATTTTAGAAAATAAATCAGGCTCGTCTTCTCTAAAATAATTTAAAAATGATTCATAATCTTCATGTACTTTCTTTGCCCTCATTGTTTTATAATTATTTAATTATGAGAAACTTAAAAACCAGTCTGCTGGAGAATCTCCAATTATTTTATCATTTAATTCTTTAATTCTTGCTTCGGCCATAGTTTTCCAACTATCAAAAGATATAGTTATACCACCTAAAAGAGTATAATTAAACGTTCCTAATATTCTTGCCAATGATAATAAACATTTATTTGCCATCCATTCCATTACAATAGGGTCATCATAAAATTGCTCTAATGGAATTTTATTTATTGTACATATCCACAATGATTCTACTGGTTGACGTCCTAATATAGTTATTTGATGTGTATTAATATTAAAACTATGTCTAATGTCAATTAAGTTATAAGCTTTTGCTAAATCCCAGAAACTCCATTGTACGGTTCTATAAGTAACCTGATCCGATGAAAGAGGAGTTAAGTAAAGATCCGAGGCCATTAATCTATCAAAACGTAAATCTGGATCATTTAATCCAAAAATTCTAGATCCACCAGTTAGTTCTCTTATTTGTACAATACCCTGTACACAATCGGGCATATTAATTACTCTATTTTCTTTCCATTGAGGTGTTTGATAAAACTTTTTATCTAAAATATAATAGCGTTTTTCTTGTGTGTCTCTATATTCCCTATATAACCATTTAGTTTCCACATCGATAATACGATTTATTTCATCTTCTGGAAGTGTATATGGTAATGAACATGAAGCACTAAGAAAATTATTTATATAATCTATTAATTCTTGTCTAGTCATATATACTATTTATTCTTTTTTATAATCTTTAATTACACTATTTATTTGACCTTTTTTATTTCTTCTTGTGATAAGAGCACTATATATTCTCTCTAACTAATTTTATCAGTTATATTTTATTTTATTTTTATTTAATTTAGTATCTAAATCTTTTATCCATTTAGCTCCACACTTATTATTGTCGCCAAAAGATATTTTAGAAGTTTCTGATTTTGTTTTTTCTATTCTTTGTTTAACCATTCCAGCTTGTGGATGTTCTATTATTACATTATTTTCATGTAATTTTGTTCTAGAATTTATTATTCCATATATTACAACACAACCATTTAAATCACATTCAATAACTTCTTCATTATTTCTAATAAAACATTTTGTTAAATTTCCAGAACCAATATTAGAATTTTCTATATAAGATTCTACAACAACATTAGAAAAATGTAAATTACAATTTTTAAAATTGCCTTTATTTATTTTACATCTATATAAATCACAATTCTCAAATACTCCATTTGCTTCTATATTAAATAATTCATATCCCGATATATTTACATCTGTTAATTTAGCATCTTTAACTTGACATTTTCCTGTTTCAGTGTCATAATTAAATAAACCTTTTGTAAAATTACATTCATTAATTAATTTAAATAACGGTTGTTTAAAATAATTCCAATATGTTTTTATTAATTGTATATCATTATGTAAGTCTACGAATAATTTTATGTCTTTACATTCTTTAATGAATTTCTCTGGATTATCATAAAAATCTTTATGTTTCCTATAACTTTCGGTTAATTTATTTAAAGTTTCTATTTCATAATTATTATAACCATCACTATTTAAAACACTATATGTTTCGTTTATTAAATATTCACACACATCTTTTATATTTTCTAAATTATTAGCGTAATTTTTTCCTCCTATATAATTAAAATATAGAATGCCATATTGATATTTTGTAAAATCTATAGAATATTTAGATCCATCTAAAATAGAAATAGCATTTGATGAAAAACTTTCTAAGATATTATCAGAGTTTATATAATTACTTAATAAAGAAATCTTTTTAATAGATATTCCCCATGGAGAATTTTTAAATAAAGGAAATTTATCATAAATTAAATTCTCGTTTATTCGTAAAACGAGTTTCTTGGGATTCATATTACTTATATTAGATATAGTTTCTAATATATGTGAATTAAATGATAATCCTAATTTCATGTGTGTGCTATAATCTGTTGTTGTTTGTTCTGATATCCATTTTGCGATTGATTCTAAAATTGGAATAAATGTTGGATAATCATAAAATGCAGTTTTAATAGTATATAAAGGTTTTTTCGCTTCATATTCTTTTACTATTATAATAGATGAACACATCGGTTTGATATCTTTTCTGTTAGTAATTTGTACACACTTTGAACATGCTCTTTCTAATTCTTTTATAATAAATGTTTCTTCTTTATTTGTATAAAATGTAGCTTCTAAAGATACATAGGCGGCATTGTGAATTTCTTGAATTGAATATGATTTGGGTTTAAGCATTTTAAATATATTTTAATTTTAATTTTTCAAATATTTTTATAACTGTTGTTTCATTATCTCTTTGATTATAGAATATAAAATATAATTTTTATTTAATTATATATTTGCAAAAGAAAAGGGAGAAAAAATTCTCCCTTATTTTTTATTTGTTGTCTGATAATTTCAGTACTAATTTTCCTTCCTTTATTTTATCTACATAAACTGGAATTTTATCATTAACTAAGAAGTTTTTCATCTCTATTTTATTCATCTTAAATTGTATTATAGGAATTAAACCTACTTGTTCATCTATATTAACAATAATTCCAAAATTTTGTATAGAAACTATTTTAGCTTCTAATAATTTTCCTTTATTTTCTATAATAAATTTTTCTAATTTTTCTAATTTAATTTTAGGAAATTCTTCATCCAAAATTATTCTTAGATCTTTAGTTATTTCTCCTATATAAAAACTGATTTTATCTCCAGGTTTATATTCACATTTTTCAAATTTAGCTTTTGTTTCTTCGGTCATCTTAGATGTATGTAATAAACCAGTAAATTTAATATCTTCTGTATTACCGAACTCTATGAATATTCCATACTTTGAACAACCTGTAATATCTCCTTCATATTTAACATTTAAGTCTAATTCTTTTATTCTTTCTGGTAATACATAATCTAAATATTTTTTATGAGAAACTATAAATGAATTCATTTCAGGAAGAAAATCTTCTATCATTACTACTACAGTTTTTCCTAGTAATAATTTAAAATCATTTAATTTATTTGCCGCCGCTAATGAACCTGGCATAAATGCTTCTAGTCCTTGGACCTCAACAAAGTAACCTCCTTTATTGGCTTCAATTATTTTGGCAGTGTATGCCTTAGTTGGTTTTTTTATTTGTTCTAAAAATTCTTCTTTTTTCTTTCTAATATATCCTTGCCATAAAGATATTTTAATTGTAGGTTTAATATCTATAACAAAAACTTCTATATCATTAGAAATAAATATTTCTCTATTACCTTTGTCTTTTAACATTTCAGTAAAAGAAAGAATATTATCATATCCAAATAATTGAATAAATTTTTTCTCATTATTAAGATTAATTTCATGTGTATAACCATTAAGAAATTCTAAAGTTATTTTATCTTCTTTGATATTAGATATACCAACTACTTTTAGAACATCTCCAATTGCTAAATCTTTTTTTATAATTTTTTTGTTATTATAAATATCCCAAAGATCTTTGGAATATACCTCATGAGAGAAACATCGATTTTTATTAGTTTGTCCAGGTATTTTTTCATTTATTTGAAGTTTACTTCCACCTACATAACCATTTTCAAATTGCTCCCAATTAAAATTATTCATACTTATTTTAGTTTAAAAGTTTATAAATATAAATTATATATCATTTTGGAATATTCAAAGTTTTATACATAATGTCAAAAATATATAAATAAAAGAATTTTTGTGAATGCTTAATTATCAGAAAATATATGTAAATACCTTTCAACCACAAATACCAGTAATAATTAACCAGAATTTTCAGAATATAGTAGATTATATTAATATATTTTATGATCCTTCTATACTTGGTCCTGGTGGTGTTGGTACTTTACGTGTTCCTCTTACTACTACCGGATTAGTTAAAGCAACCACTGGAGAATTTTTAAATTTATTAGTTAAAAATCATACAGTAATTCAGGGAGATCTATTTGTATTAGGAAGTATACATGGAGATATAGCTGGAACAGAAGTTAATGCATATAATATACTTATTGATCCTTGTGATGCTGGGATATTTTCTTACAAAACCGATACAAGTGCCGGTACTAGTTTATATTTTAAATCTATAAGAGGTTCATCTGGTGTTATTGTAACCAATGCTTCGGATTATATTTTAATTAATGCAGATGTATCTACATTTGGTGATAATATTTTTCTTAAAGAAGCATCATTAGGAAATAAATTTGTATGGAATTCTTCTGGATATCTTGATGTAAGTGTTTCTGGCGGAAGTGGAAATTATTATACTACATTAGACCCTAGTTTAACTATGCCCGTCACTGTTGGTGGATATCCCGCCGGGACTACCGTATATGATTTATTAGGAGATTCATTTATAACAATGTTCGATAATTTATTATTCCCAACTGTATATCCAACTTATGTTGCTCCTTCATTATCATTTAGTGTTACACCAAACACCCTTCAAGAAGTTAGTGCTAATGTTCCATTAACATTTACATCAACATTTAATAGAGGTCAAATATTAATTAATGGAAATTTTCAAAATTATAGAAGCGGATTACCAATAACTTATGATTATTCTGGTACTGGTTTAGTTGATGTATCATCCTCTTTGTTATCAAATACACAAAGTCTTGCAACATATTATGTTAAAATTGGTAATCAACCACCTTGGACAAGTTCGGTGTTATATTCAACTGGTCCTCAACCTTATGATAATAAAGGAAACCCGTATGGATCTCCTTTATCGTCTGGTTCTGTTGGTCCTCAGTCTTTAACATTTGAAGGTGTCTATCCAATTTTTGCTACTACGGTAGATATAACTACATTAACTAAACAAACATTAGTGTCTATGTTATATGGAAATAATATAACAATGACTATGGTAGCAGAAACTGGTGGAAATAAACAGAAATTTGAAATACCAACAGCATGGACTGGAAGTCCTACTAATAGACCTTTAGTTGGTGTGCAACAATATAATACCGTATCTTCTCAGTGGGAATATCCTGGTGGTAGCGCCGCGACATCATTATTATTATGGACAACAAGTTCGGTAACAAAAAATATACAAGGATATACTACAAATTATACAAGATATACATATAATGGAGTAGATAGAAGCTCGGTGCAAATAAGATTAGTATTTTAAAATAAGCAAGTAGACAATGTCAAGAAATAAAGGTACATTTAATTTTGCGGCAAATTTTGAGGTATTGGCAAAGGCACCTTTAGATGCTCGTCAAGTTGTTGATGTTTACTCCAATTTAACTAATCCATCTACATGGTTAGATAGTAACGGAAATAATTGGTTATATAAAGGTGCTATAGTTTCTGTATCCAATGATCCTAGTGTAGAATATAATGGTGTTTATTTTTTATCCGATGAAACATCATATACAAATGCAAGTTCATGGATTCAGTTAGGTTTAAATACTTCAATTGGATCATCTGGTAAAAATTATCAAACTCAAATATTAGGAAATGATATTTCTACAAATTTTATTATAAATCATAATTTAAATACTAAAAATCATATTATAAGTATATATGATACCAATGATAATGAAATATATCCAGATAAACAAAGAGGATTAAATACTGATATTATTAATTTTTTTACTCCTCCTTCTACTGGAGAAATTTATGATGTAGTAATTATAGGATTTTAAAAGTTGTTATTTTTTTTTCAAAAAAAGAATATGTAAAATAAAATAATAAAAAAATATTATGTCAAAGTATTTAGGTGTAAATTTTATTGTTGATAGTTCAGCAGCATTTCTAAGAAATACTACTTTTAACTCTTCAACATATTTGAATGTGACCAATGAGGCAACTGGTGGAACTTATTATGCTTTAACAACTACTGGAACTGGAGCAAGTCAGCTAATTAAGTATAAACAATTAGGAACGATGGCTTTTGAAGCGTCTATTAATTATGTAGGTGTTAATGCATTTAATTCATCAATAGGTGAAATTGATAATAGATTAAGTATTATAGATTCTTCTATAATTCAGTTAAATGCATCAATAAATGCGGCATTTTTAAAGAATATTAATCAAGATTCATCTATAACTGCATTAGATATATTGACTCAACGTTTTGATGGATCTATTAATGCATTATTTGCTCATGACGCTCAAGATGTAACCAAAGCTTATGTTGATGGTTCATTAGCATCTAGAGATGTTTCAATTGCTAATTTGGCTTTAGATATAACTAATATTGAAACTAGTTTAGGTACATTAAATGGTTTAATAAACACCAATACTACTCATATTATTAATATAGAATCTTCATTGGGAGTTCTTAATAATTGGAATATATCTCAAGATGCTTCAATATTTAATATAACAAATAATTATGTTAAGAAAGCTGGTGATACAATGACTGGCGCTCTTACAATAAGTAGTGGTGGATTAGATGTAACTAATAATGTATCAATCGGTGGTAATTTATTTGTTAATTCTGATTTATATGTTAAAGGCGACTTCACGGTTGATGGTTCTGTTACTTATATTAATACTCAAACATTAAATGTTTCTGATAATTTTATATCAGTTAATTATGGAATGACAGGAACACCCCCGGTTACACTACAATCAGGTATTAAGGTGAATCGTGGAAGTGAAGATCCTTATGTATTCATGTTTGATGAAACTAATGATACATTTAGAATAGGAATAGCAGAAGATATAGGTGGAGGTTCGTTTAATGATGCTTCTACACAAGCCGTTGCGACACGTGAAGATAATCCTTTAGCTAGCGGTGTAGCAGTATGGAATTCTTCTTTATACAGATTCGATAGTAAAATATTAACTGCTGGTAATGGTATAACTATTACACAAACAGATACATCTATAGTAGTTGCTGTAACTGGTGCATCTTCAATGGCAAGTAAATATAAGAGCACATTTGATGGAACATCCGGTTCATCAATAACAGTAACTGCTGCTACTCATGGATTGGGCGTTGGGCCATTTATAGTTAATGTTTATGATACAAATGTAATGGTATTCCCAGATATATCTCAGAATGGTTCTGGTGATGTAACAATATCATGGGTGCCTGGTTCATTAAGTTCTACATGTTCTTATATAATTATTGGATAAAATATAAAAATATATTTTTAAAAAGAGAGGGAATCTTCCCTCTCTTTTTTGTTGAATAAATATATCAAAGATATTATAATTAAAAATAATGAAAATAATTAATTCAACCGTATTAAATGCTAGTTTAAATTTTACAGATACTAGTGTTTACATATTTAGAGAAAATGATAATCTAATATTAGGTGATATATTTGCTGGTAAAAGAACATTATCTGAATTAGTTAATGATCCTTCTATATATGCAACGGTTAAATATGTAGATGGTTCATTATCTACTTTTATTTCTAATCATGGAATTTATGGATTTGTACAAACTAATAACAGTGGTGCATCTAGTATTTCTTTTGATCAATCTACTTATACATTTACATTAATAAAGAATAGTACATTACAATATTATAGACAAGGAAAATTGTGTTCTATTGATTCTTCTAAATCAGTAACTTTACCAGGTTCGCCACCTTCTAAAAATAATTATTATATTTATATAGATGATACCAGTGGTAATTTAACTCAATCTACAACAGCATGGACATTAGATGAAAATGATACAAAGGTTCCTGTTGCTATAATTTTATGGGATGCTTCTTTAAATCCACCATATCAAATGATGGAAGAAAGACATTCATGTTTGATTCCAAGAAGAGATCATAAATATTTACATCAAACAAGAGGTACTCAATTAATAAGTGGCGGAACTGTATCAGGATATACATTAAGTCCGGCAGTTCCTATTCCATCAGATAATACATTTGGAATATCTCAAGCTGTTATTGCAGATGAAGACCTTTATCAAACATTATCAACATTAAATGATCCCAATGGAACAACCGATGCCGTGTATACTATATTTAGAAGAAATGCAATAGGATCGTGGGTATGGACTTCCAATTCAAGTATGCCATATACTTATGGAACTACTTATTTACAATATGACAATGCAGGAACTTTAACCGAAGCGGCTGATAATAGTTGGGTTAATTACTATTTATTATTAACTAATTTTCAGGGCCAAGCTAGATTCTCTATTATAACAGGTCAATCTAATATTATAACAAGTAAAAATGATGCTTTTGCCGAATCTCCACTTTCTTTAGATTTAACTGGTTTTCCATCTTTAGAAGTTATTGTAGCATATCAAATAACATTTGGTATTAAAAATACATATACACAAACGGCAGGCAGATGTCGTATAGAAAGAGTACAAAAAGTGAATTTGCCCTCAAATGCATATACAACGCAACCAGCATTGGGTGATCACTCTATTTTAACTAATAGAAATTTACAAGGACAACATTCCATAGGTTCTATTTATGGCACAGAGGCCAATAGAATACCCTTCCAAGATTCTACTAATACTTATTTGACAGATAGTTCATATTTGAAATTTGATGTTTCTGTCTTGATTGTAGATGGATTTTTAAATCTCAATAAAGGTACTAATAACATAGCAATTTCTTCTAATAGTTTACGTGCAAATTCTGGACAAAATAATATTGCAATTGGTAATTTTTCATTAGTTGATATTATTTCTGCCAGTGATAACATTGGTATTGGATATTATGCTCTTAATAAAAACATAGGATCTGGTAATGTTGCATTAGGTAATTATACTTTAAAAGAAAACACATCTGGAGTAGGTAATGTTGGTGTAGGACATCAAGTACTATCTAATCAAACATCAGGAACACATAATATTGGTATAGGATATCAAGCTTTAAATACTAATAGTACTGGTTCTTATAATACTGCTTTAGGATCATATTCTCTTTATAATTCAAGTAATGCTGGGTTTAATACCGCGGTTGGTTATAAAGCATTATTCAGCACGTTGAATGGTGCAAATACAGCAGTTGGTTATCAGGCATTATTAAATTCTGTAGCACCAGCAGGACAGAATGTTGCTATAGGTTATAGAGCAATGTTAAATAGTAGTAGTGGTTATTATAATACCGTCATAGGAACAAATGCGTTATATTCAAATATAACAGGAAATCAAAATGTTGCAGTTGGTCATAATGCATTGTATAATGCTAGTACCGGTTCTGATAACATTGCTATTGGATATAATTCACTATATAATAATTATGGTAGTAATAATGTTGCTATAGGTACATATACTTTAAAAAATGGTTTATCTAGTTTCGCTAATATTGCAATTGGTACTAATACATTAAATGCTTTAATTTCTGGTAATTATAATACGGCTATTGGTGCTAGTAATTTAACAAATCTAATATCTGGTTCAGGTAATACCGCATTAGGATATTATTGTGGAGCATCTGCTAGTACAGGATCTTGTAATTATAATGTTTTAATAGGGTATCAAGCGGGATGGAATTCTTTATATTCGGGAAATAGAAATATAGCTATAGGATATAATACAGTATTTCCAAATACAAATGGTAATGATCAACTTGTAATTGGGGCTCAAGATTTAATTTATGGAGATATAAATACAAAAGTATTAAGTATTGGTACATCGACTCCGGCAAGTGCAACTAGATTAACTGTTTCTGCTACAGGATACAACTCCGGCGTAAATTCAATTGCAACTTACAGAGGAAATTCTACGTTATATGCTCCATTTAAATCTGTATTACCTTACAGACCTGATGGATGTACTGGTATTTATGAGAATCATTATGTAATGTATGATGCAAGTGATAATTTTATAGCTGCCATTGGAGCAACAAGAAGATATAATATGTATTTTGGAAATTCAACTTTCTTGAATCTAGATACTTTAAATGCTACTTATAATATAGCTATAGGTCTTGGTACATCTTCACCTCTTGGTAATATTACCACAGGCTCATATAATATAGCTATAGGTCATTCTCAAGCTAATAATCAAACGGGTAGTTATAACGTTGGT
>Ga0208825_1002680_pt1 | contig 11420 bp, 7 predicted proteins | sample AD_UKC113_MetaG_FD_184450 | JGI IMG/M metagenome (GOLD analysis project Ga0208825, IMG submission 184450) | Active sludge microbial communities of municipal wastewater-treating anaerobic digesters from Hong Kong - AD_UKC113_MetaG (SPAdes)... | ecosystem: Engineered > Bioreactor > Anaerobic >...
CCGCTCCATTCATAATTTATTACAACCGGGCTGCCCGCCGCGGGCATTGCCCCCTGCCTCTGTGCCGCCTGGATTCCCCGCCTTGACAAAGTTACAAGATGCTCTCGAGCATTGTATGCTTTCTGACGACCGTCTTCCCGTGGAAGATTGACGACGCAATCCGCGTGGTCTCAATGCCCTCTCGAGCATTGTATGCTTTCTGACGATCACCCACATGCTTTGGGAGGCGGCGGGTCATGCACCGTCTCAATGCCCTCTCGAGCATTGTATGCTTTCTGACGAGCGTGGGCAGGGTTTGATTGTATTCGCGTTGGTCCTTGTGGTCTCAATGCCCTCTCGAGCATTGTATGCTTTCTGACTCAATGATTCTGGGTTCGTTTCCATCCCACACGTGGATGGTCTCAATGCCCTCTCGAGCATTGTATGCTTTCTGACGAAGATGTCAGTTTTCACTGGGAATCGTTGCCCCGACTGCGTCTCAATGCCCTCTCGAGCATTGTATGCTTTCTGACTCAAATGGCTCGCAGCACAACGCAAAGGTCGCGAAGTTCCGTCTCAATGCCCTCTCGAGCATTGTATGCTTTCTGACGACATCTTTCCACCCTGCCGTGCCAGGGTAAACCAACGCGGGGTCTCAATGCCCTCTCGAGCATTGTATGCTTTCTGACGCGGAGGGACTGGTCGAGGTCGAGGGTCTGACCCTCACGTCTCAATGCCCTCTCGAGCATTGTATGCTTTCTGACGAAGTCCTCGATGTGAACCCGCTGCCCCGCAATGACGTCTCAATGCCCTCTCGAGCATTGTATGCTTTCTGACTTCCGTTGGTGTGGCTACTCTAGCCGGGGCGTGGCGTACGTCTCAATGCCCTCTCGAGCATTGTATGCTTTCTGACATTTGCGTCGGAACTGCCCCGACTGGGGCAGATATAAGTCTCAATGCCCTCTCGAGCATTGTATGCTTTCTGACGTATTTTATGAACGGCGAGGTTATTGGGTTCGTGATTGAAAGTCTCAATGCCCTCTCGAGCATTGTATGCTTTCTGACGATACTTAACTTCCTTGACAGCATTGCTGAGGCCGTTGAGTCTCAATGCCCTCTCGAGCATTGTATGCTTTCTGACTGAGTATTCTAGTTTTGGTTGTTGAGCTGGTCTTTATGTCTCAATGCCCTCTCGAGCATTGTATGCTTTCTGACTTTTTGGATATACTTATCCTCCTACAATTGGAGGCATAATGGTCTCAATGCCCTCTCGAGCATTGTATGCTTTCTGACTTGAAAGACAACAACGAAGCTATGAATCTGAGGTCTATAAGTCTCAATGCCCTCTCGAGCATTGTATGCTTTCTGACCTTTTGTATTGGGACGCTGAACACCAAAAGTACGCAGATCGTCTCAATGCCCTCTCGAGCATTGTATGCTTTCTGACTGAAAAGGTGTGCATCGTGGCCAAAGTTCCCTATCCGTTTATGTCTCAATGCCCTCTCGAGCATTGTATGCTTTCTGACGCAATGAGGTCTACGGGCTGGTCAGCCTGCTTCAACCTGGTCTCAATGCCCTCTCGAGCATTGTATGCTTTCTGACGCTGCATTCGATGTTTTGCAGTATGTGGCGCGCATCCCCACGTCTCAATGCCCTCTCGAGCATTGTATGCTTTCTGACTTTACTCTTCTTCTTTTGACCAGATGCTTGACGCCCAAGAGTCTCAATGCCCTCTCGAGCATTGTATGCTTTCTGACAAATCCGCGGATTGCAATCCGTAGGCAATGAGAAAGTGTCTGGTCTCAATGCCCTCTCGAGCATTGTATGCTTTCTGACTAAAACTATTCCTGACCCTTTTGTGAGAACTTTACTAGATGTCTCAATGCCCTCTCGAGCATTGTATGCTTTCTGACAGTGTCCCTTCGGCGAGCCTCGCGACCCGCTTGATAAAAAGTCTCAATGCCCTCTCGAGCATTGTATGCTTTCTGACTTACTCCCGGCAGACTGAGCGGTGAAGTTTTAGAAACAATGTCTCAATGCCCTCTCGAGCATTGTATGCTTTCTGACAAAATGGAATATCCCTTTTTGAGACCAGAGGAAATTCCGTCTCAATGCCCTCTCGAGCATTGTATGCTTTCTGACGTAGCAACCCATACTTAAGAAACGTAGAACTTCTTGGTACGTCTCAATGCCCTCTCGAGCATTGTATGCTTTCTGACGAAATGTCTTCTCCCCCGGTAAAAACTATTAAATTATAGTCTCAATGCCCTCTCGAGCATTGTATGCTTTCTGACCCATGCACTATGTATCACTTCTACAACCAGTGACACATCGTCTCAATGCCCTCTCGAGCATTGTATGCTTTCTGACCCTCCTTTGGATTTTGAGATTTTTTCCCACCCGCTGCGGTGATTTATCCCAAAACCCGCTCGCGATTCCCCACGCTAGGGGGCCCGGAAAGCCTGAGACCACTCTTTTCCCCCACCTGTCCAGGTTCAGCGTATGACTCCTTTTTCACCCCCCTTTTGGGGGCCTTCTGGCTGTGACATACGCTTGCTACTCCATAGTATAGCACAAGTTCAGATTATGCGCAAGCCCCAAAATCAGATCGCGGAACATCCACGCGGCCACGGGATTCTCCGCCAGGCGCGCGCTCAAACGAAAGGTGGAGATGAGCACCCGCCCCGTCTGCCCCACCCGCCGTTCCGCAATCAGGCCCACCGTCTTGTGCAACCAGCCCACCGTCAACCCGGCGTGCACGTCCACGGCAAAGTCGCGGGGATGGAGGCCCACGATGACCTGCTCCGGCGTCAGGTCGGCGAAGAGAAAATCCACCTCACCGGCGGTCGGCAGCGCGCTAAAGAGCCGATCCTTGCAAATCCAGCTCAGACTGCTGGCCCAATCGCCCTGCCAATCGCTCCCGCGCCTCGGGACGATGCTGATCCCTCCCACGTGCGTCTGGAGCGCGTCCGCGTTTTCCGCGAGCCACAGCACGGCCCCGCCCTGCAACAGGTACGCGCGCAGCGCATCCGTCAGGGTCAGCGCCACGGCGAGATCGGCCGCCGCGAGCGTGTCCACCGGCGTGTATCCCAACGCGCGCAGCGGCGTCTCCAGCTCCGGCGCGTAGACGCGAAGCTCGCCGGGGGCAGCGCAGGGCGGGAAGACGAAGACCTCCTGCACGTGCTCCGCCGCCGGCGTCCCCTCCGCCTGCAACAGGCGCAGCGTCAGCCGGAGCCGCAGGGGATGGGAAACCTCCGGCGCCCGGAAGGTCAGGCGTCCCACCGGGGTGACGTCCGCCGGGCGCGGCGCGAGCGGTCCCAGAGCGCCCCGCAGCGTCGGTTGCCCTTCCACTTCCCATTCCAGCCGGCTCCCGCGCAGGTCGGCGGAGGAGAAATGCGCGAGCGCCAGCGTCAGCGCGCACTCCTCGCCGCTCCAATAGGCCAGCCGCTCCCATTCGGGGATGATGAGGTCGTCGCTGTTGAGCGCGCGCAGGGCGGGGAAGAAGTCCTTGGGATGGCGGTGCAGGTCGAGCAGGCCGTTGCATTCCCAATGGACGTCGGTGAATTCGGTGATGACGTAGCCCGCCAGGCTGGAATGGCGCCGGATTTGTTCGATCTCGTACTTGAGCGCGGCGTATTCCAGACGCTGGCTGGCCGCGACCAGCGCTTCCAGGGTGGGGAAGGCGCGCTCCAGGTGATAATGGGCGTAGCGCGCCTCCACCCCGTGCGGGTAGACCACGCCATTGCCCCACTCCGCGCCGGTCTCGAACCACCACGGCTCGCTGCCGTCCGCCTCGAGCAGGCGGCTCACCTGCGGCAGGCCCCAATTCCCGAATTCGGAAAGGATCAACGGCTCGTCGCCGCGCCGCTGGACTTCGGGGGCCGGCGGGCCGGGGGGAGTGTCCCACGGATCGCGCAGGAACGTCTGCCACTCCGCGTGCGTGCTGTAAGCGCGCGCGAACGTCCACCAGGGACGGGCGGCATAGCGCGCGACCCACTCGCGCCAGTACGGGGCGTGATCGGGGATGGCGGCGTAGTTGTGGAAGTCCTCGATGTCGGTGACGACGTGCGCGTTGCCCCCGCAGGCGGAATTATCCACAATCAGGCGGGTCGGGTCCAGCCGCCGGAGATAGGCGTAGGTCTCCGCGAGCCAGGCGCGCTGCGCGGGATCGGTCAGATCAATGCCCCAGCTCTCGTTGATGAGGGTCCAGATGATGATGCTGGGGTGCTGGCCGTCGCGGGCCACCATGCCGGCCAGGGTCTCGCGGGCGCGCCGCTGCGCATCCGGCGTGAGGTATTGCGCGTTGGGCAGCTCCGTCCAGATGAGCAATCCCACGCGGTCGGCGGCGGCGTAGTAGCGCGGGTCGGCGATCTTGATGTGGAGGCGCAGGCAGTTGAGGCCCATGGCCCGGGCCTGGCGGAACTGCGCTTCGAGGAAGGCCTCGGAGGGGGGCGTGCAGAGGGTCTCCGGGTAGTAATCCTGGTCGAGCGCGGCGCGCAGGTACAGCGGCCGGCCGTTGAGCCAGAGCCGTCCCTCGCGGGCCTCGATGGTGCGGAAGCCGAAGGTCTCGCTGACGCTATCGGGGGCGGCGCCGTCGAGGGTGACGCGCAGGGTGTAGAGGTGCGGCGTGTCGAGATCCCACAGCAGCGGCGCGGGGACGGGCAGCGTGGGGGTGAGGGAGGCGCTCTCCAGCGAGGCGCAGAGCTGGCCGTCGGGCGCGAAAATCTCGTAGCGCAGGCGGGATGCCGGGGGCAGCTCGCGGTTGAGGCGCACGGCGACGCCGACTTCCGCGGTCCGCGGCGCGATCTGCACGTGCTGGATGTGGGTGGCGGGGCGGCTTTCGGCCCAGACGGATTGCCAGAGGCCGGAGAGCATCCCGTACCAGGATTGTTTGCCGTGGGGGATTTCGGGGAAGAGCTCCAGCGGGTCGCTGACACGCAGCGTGAGGCAGTTCATGCCGGGCCGGGCGGCGGCGGTGACGTCCAGCTCGAAGGGCAGGTAGCCGCCCTCGTGCGCGCCGACGGGGACGTCGTTGAGCCAGACTTCAGCGCTGTAGTCCACCGCGCCGAAGTGCAGGATCACCGCGCGGTCTGCCGTCAGCCATGAGGCGGGCAGCTCCAGGCAACGGCGATACCAGCCCACGCCGGTGAAAGTGCGCAGGGCGGGGGTCGCCTGCCAGGGGGCCGGGACGGACACGGACAGCACGTCCGCCGGGGCCGTCTCACGCCAGAAATCCCAGGAACCGTCAAGGGCAAGTCGCGTGCGCAAGGCCATGGGTCAGTCCTTTCATGGGATCTATGCAACGGGATACCGGATGCTGCGGGTCTCTGGTGGCGTCAATGGCGCGCGGGCCGGCAGGGGATTTCAGTCTCAAACTTCTCTCACGGTCGGCCGGCCGTCCTCGAAGGCCACGGGCGCCAGGTGCAGACTGCGAGCGCCGGCGGGATAGCCCACGTGCGGCGGCGTCCAGGCGTGATAGGCCATCCACAGCTGACCCGCGGCGTCGGTGAAGAATTCCTGACCGCCGGGGCCGAGCGCCTCTGGCCGTCGGGCGAACCAGGGGCCATCAAGCGGTTTGAGGTAGGGCCCGGTGAGGGCGTCGCTCACGGCATAGCCGATGGCGTAATCGGCGCTTTCCCACCAGTTGGCGGAATAGAACAGGTAATAGCGTCCGGCGTGCCTGACCAGGGCCGGCGCCTCGATGAGCGGGAGTTCCCAGGGCTGATCGCAGCGCAGCAGTTCGAGGGGGGTCCCTTCCAGCGCCAGACCGTCGGCGCGCAGCGGTTGCAGCCACAAGCCGGTCGGCAGGCCGCAACTGTTGCCGTCGTTTTTCCAGAGCAGATAGGGGCGTCCAGTTTCATCCACAAAGGGGCTGGGATCAATGGAGCCACCCAGGTCGTGCTGACAGAGGAAGGGCGCGACGGAATCGTCACGGAAAGTCCCGGCGGGTGAAGCGCTCACGGCGCAGCCGAGGCATTGCAGTCCCGCCGTCTCGAAACGCGCGGTGTAATAGAGCACGGTGTAGCCGTCGCGGGGCAACACGGAGGGCGCCCACGTGAGGCCCTTTCCGGCGGCGGCCCAGACGGGCAGACGCGGCAGCGCATCCTCAAGCCGCTCCCAATGATGCAAGTCCGTGGAATGGAGCCGCTGGATGTTGTCGCCGTTGGCGTTGGTGGCGTAGGCGTAGTAGTCCAGCCCGACCCGCAGCACGAAGGGATCGGGAAAGTCAACTGCTGTCAGATTTTGGATTTCAGAGCTGGGATTGGACATAGATCTCCTGCACACTGTACCAGGGTAAGGGGAGTTGGGCGTCGGCCGGTCAGGGCGCGGGTTGCGGGCCGACCGTCGGTCCCTGCACCACGGGGCGACCGTCCTCCCACTGGATGCGGTCGAGCCACACGAAGCGCCGGTCGCCACGGCGGCTGCCGGCGACGACTTCCCAGGCGTGATACACCAACCAGGTCTGATCGCCGAGCTGCAGGAGGGCCTGATGTCCTGGCCCGATGACCATGGCGTTCTTGTCGCTGAGATCGCTGGCCAGGATGGGATTTTCCGGCGCGTCCTGGCAAGGGCCGAGGGGGCCCTCGCAGGTGGCGTAGCCTACGGCGTAGTCCACGCCGGCGTAATCGTTGGCGGAGAAGAAGAGGACATACTGCCCGTCGTGTTTGAACATCGTCGGCGCCTCGACGACGCGGCCCTCCCACTGCACGTCGTTGCGCACGAGGCGCACCGGCTCGCCGAGCAGGCTCAGGCCGTCGGCGGCGAGTTTCTGGGCGTAGATGTTGGTAGGGAGGCCGCAGCAGTTGCCGTCGTTTTTGTAATAGAGGTAGAGCTGGCCGTCATCGTCGCGGAAAGGGCTGGGGTCAATGGTGCCGCCTTCCTGCGCCTGGCAGACCAGCGGCGCGTCACGAGTGTCCTTGAATTTGCCTTCGGGCAGGGCGCTGACGGCGACGCCGACACATTGCTTGTTGGAGGCCTTATCACGGGCGGTGTAGTACATCACGTAACGGTCGCCGATGGGGATGACTTCGGGGGCCCACACGAGGCCGCCGGTCATTTTGGCCCATTTGGGGAGCGCCGGCATGGCATCGCTGAGGATTTCCCACGTGAGCAGGTCGGTAGAGCGCGCCAGCGAGATATTTTTGCCGGAGGCGTTGGTGGCGTACAGCCAGTAAACGCCGTCCACCGGCAGGATGAAGGGATCGGCGAAGTTCTCCCGCAGGACGGGGTTCTGAAACGTCGCCGTGGGCGCGGCGGAGGGAGTCGCGCCGCAGCCGCTCAGCGCCGCGGCCGACAGCAGGGCCAGCAGCAGTCCCCAACGTTGCAGGCGTCTGTTCATCAATTTAGCCTTTCAATCCGGTAGTGGCGACGCTTTCGACCACGTAACGTTGCAAGAAAGCGTAGAGGAGCAGCACCGGCAACGCCACAATGACGGCGCCGGCCATCATCAAGCCGTATTCCGAAGTATAAGCTCCCTGCAGCGTGCGCAAGCCCGGTTGGAGCGTCTGCACCGCGCGATCTTTGAGCACCAGCAACGCCCACAGGAAGTCATTCCAGCTGCCCAGGAATTCGATGACGGCAAGGGTCGCCAGGGCAGGTTTCGCCAGCGGCAACACGACCTGGAAAAAGATCTGGAAGGTGTTGGCGCCGTCAATGGCCGCGGCTTCTTCCAGCTCCTTGGGGATGCTCAGGAAGAATTGCCGCATGAAGTACACGCCGAAGACGCTGGCCAGCGCCGGGACGATCGCGCCGCTGAATTTGTTGAGCATCCCCAGGCGGGCGACGGTGACGAAGTTGGGCACGAGGAACATCACGCCGGGCAGGAAGAGGGTCGCCAGCAGCAGGCCGAAGAGCTGCTTCCGGCCGGCGAATTCCAGGCGCGCATAGCCATAGCCGGCGAGCGAATCGAGCACCAGTTTGGCGACCGTCGTGAGCGTCGCCACGATCACGCTGTTTCTGAACCACAGGGTGATGGGCGTCGAAGGGTTGTTCAGGATTTTGGTGTAATTTTCCAGCGTGATCACTTTGGGAATCCAGTAGATCTCGCGGCTGAACAGCTGCGATTTGAGTTTGAAGGAGGTGGACAGCATCCACAGCAGGGGGATGATGACGATGAGCGCGATGCAAATCATCAGCGCATACAGCGCTACCCGGCCGACGATGCGCCGCAAGCGATAGCGCGCCTCAGAATGTCGAATGGGCATGGCGGGAGGTGTCATAGCAGGCTCCACTTTCTATTCTTGATGCCGGAAGAGGCGGAAGTTAACGAGGGAGAAAGCCATCATGATGAGGGCGACAATGACAGACATGGCAGCCGCGCTGCCCTGATAGGGGCGCACGAAGCCCTCGATGAAGATGCGCAGCATCACCGGCTCAGTGGCGCCGCCGCCGTTAGGCAGACGGGGATCGCCGCGCGTCATCATCATGGGCTGGCCCAGCAAATTGAAGGAGGCGATGATGGTGGTAATGATAATCAACACCAGGACGGGGCGCAGGAGGGGCAGGGTGATGTAGATGAAGCGCTGCCAGGCGTTAGCGCCGTCCACGCGGCCGGCCTCGTACAGGTCAGCGGGGATGTCTTGCATGGCCGCCAGGAAAATGATCATGTTGTAGCCCATCGTCCACCAGACGGTGGCCACGACGATGGTGATCATGGCATAGGGCATGGTGGAGAGCCAGCGCGGGGTGGGCAGACCCAAAGCGCCGAGGTAGTAGTTGAGCAATCCCCCCTGGCTCTGAAAAATCCACCACCAGATAAGCGAGATCACCGCGCAAGACAGCACCCAGGGGGCGAAATAGATTGCGCGGAAGACGTGGGTGCCGGGGAGTTTTGTGTTGAGCAGCGTCGCCAACCCCAGCGGGATGAGAATGAGGAAGGGCACGCTGGAGACGACGAAGACCAGCGTCACCCGCATGGAATTCCAGAACTCGTAGTATTTCACGCTGCCGGGTCGGAAAAGGTCCAGGTAATTTTGCAAGCCCACAAAGGTCGTCGCCTGCGGACGCAGATAGTCGTAGTTGAAGAAACTGATGTACAGGCCGTTGAAGAAGGGGTAGCCGACAAAGACGATGAAGAAAATCAGGTGGGGCAAGATGAACAGGTAGGGCACCCCATTGAATTTGCGCTTGCCAGTGACCATAGAGACCTGCCTTTCGTAGCCCTTGGGGGTGTTGCTGCGACACGAGGTGATGTCGCAGCAACACCAGGAAAGCCTTTTCTGCTAAGGGGTTTGAGGAGCCGCGCCGTAGGTCGTGCGGTTCTGTGCCAGGATTTCGTTGGCGCGTTGTGCCGCGTCATCGAGCGCGCCCTTGATGTCAGAAGTCGTACCGTTCATCACCGCTCCAACGGCCTCGCCCAGGGGTCCGAACGCATCGGTGATGCCGGGAACGGAGGGCGGGAAGAAGGCGTATTCGACCGAAGGAGCAATCGAGGCCTGCGGCTCGATGACCTTGAACTCAGCGCTCGCGCGCACCGATGCGGCGGCGGGAATCTGTCCGCCCTTCGCCCAGGTCACGGAGTTTTCCACCAGGTATTTGATGAAGACGGCAGCGGCCTGATCCTTGCAGGGGTCCACCGTCTTGTGGACGGGGAGGGTGAGCTGATGCGAGCCGGCCCACACTGCCATCTGCGGTCCAATCTGCGGGACGGCGGTCGCCCGCCCATCGAACTCGACGCCGTCGCCGGTGATGTTGGCGATTTGCCAGATACCGTTCCAGACCATGGCGACGGTGCCGGTCTTGAAGGCATTCAGTTCAGCATCTACTTCCAGATTGGGCTCGGAATATTTGGCCTGCATGTCCTTCATCCACTGCAGCGCCTTGACGCCGGCCTCGCTGTTCCAGGTCGCTTCGGTGCCGTCGGCGTTGAATTCGGTGCCACCAAACTGGTGCAGCATCTGCTGGAAGATCTGCTGGACGGGGAAGCCGCCGGTGATGTCGAAGCCCTGGAGTCCGTTGCCGGTCAGCGCGGCAGCGATGGCCTCGAACTCCTCGGCGTTCGTGGGTGGGGTCTCAAAGCCGGCGCTCTTGAGCAGGTCGGCGTTGTAGAACATCGTCATGGGATGAATATCGAGCGGGATGGAATAGCGGTGACCGGCGACCTCGCCGGCGTTCCACACTCCGGCGGGGTAGTCGCTGGCACTGATGCCCATCTCAGCGACCAGGGCGTCCATCGGCCGCAGGACGTTGCGGAATGCCTGGGTGGGGACCTGATCGGCGTGGACGATGGCCACATCCGGCAGGGTATCGGCAGCCGCCGCGGTGGTCAGCTGCGTGTAATACTCTCCCTGGCTGGTCATGGTGACTTTAATGTCAGGATGGGAGGCGTTGAAGGCGTCCACCATCTGTCCCATGAAAGGGCCATCGGGCCCGGTGAAGGGGTTCCAGTACTGCAGTTCGACGACGCCGCAGGCATTACCTGTTGTCTCGCTGGTTGGCGTGGTGGCGCCGCCACAGGCAGAGAGGAGCAGGCTGACAACCAACAACAGAGCGCATACAGTCCACAAACGCGATTTCATGATTTCCTCCTCGATTTTGAAACGGACTACTGGATCGAACAACACTGGATTGGCAAGGTGGCTGATGGATCTTGAGCCGGGCACCTCCTGTCACGTGAAGTCGGGATACGGGTCCACGTCGCGCCGTCGCAATTTGCAACATATAAATACGTTTCATTCATAAAAACCGCTGCGTAATCCGCAGAAAAAGAGGAAAATCCATGCCGTCAGAGCGTTTAGTTCAGAAATTGACGTTATATAGTATATATTACAGCATGTTATGGGATTTGTCAAGAGGGCAAAGGAGGAAAAAGGGCAATTTCGCGGAAAAAAGGGACATATTTGACAAGCTTCCGGCAATGCAGTATATTGGTATGAAACATAACGGCATGGAATGCATCCTTCGCCAGCACGGGAATTGAGCGGTGAAGCGTGAGCTCACCGGTTTGGCTGGGGATGGAATCCCCAGCCTGACACGAGCCAACCGTGCTGAAGCGCGTTGTTTGGGGACCTGTCAGACCCGGAATTCATTCCGGGGCGGGGCCTGAGAGCGGCTTGAAGCTCATGCACCCTTTGCCACGCGAGTGATTTTTTCGCTGATTCGCTGATTCGCTTTTTCGCTTATTCGCTTTTTCGCTGATTCGCTGACGGCTGACCGCTGATCTCTATTTTCGAAGGAGACGCCATGTGCTGGCGCACACCATCCAAAAATGAAAATGTGCGGTGGCTGTTCAGCCTGGCGCCAGGTGGCTAGCCGGCGATGGATGCACCTTTGTGAGCTGTAGCTTTTGCCCCACCCCCTGCCCCCTCCCCAACGGTGGGGTTGCCCCATTTCAGTGGACACATAGTTAAGGGATATTCGCCGCCTCAAAGGCGGCCGGGCTGAGATAGCCCAAAGTCGAATGTAGGCGTTCACGATTATAGAACACTTCAATGTATTCAAAG
>Ga0208825_1002692_pt1 | contig 11381 bp, 9 predicted proteins | sample AD_UKC113_MetaG_FD_184450 | JGI IMG/M metagenome (GOLD analysis project Ga0208825, IMG submission 184450) | Active sludge microbial communities of municipal wastewater-treating anaerobic digesters from Hong Kong - AD_UKC113_MetaG (SPAdes)... | ecosystem: Engineered > Bioreactor > Anaerobic >...
GATTCACAAGATAATATAATACTATGTTCTCAATAATTGCTCATACCATAGCTTATAGAGTTATTCCCTAATCTAAAATTTTAGCTGATTATTTCTTCAAAGCTAATTAAGTTATATATTTATTATTTTAAAAAATACAATATTTTTTTCATTTTACCACTATCCATTCTTCGGGCAGAGGTTCTAGTTCGGTCATTTTGTAGTCTTGTGGGACTGTGTCGGTGTTAGAGGTTTTCATAAGCTTTATTTCTCATCTTTGAAGTTTTATAATTGAATTTTTAATTGCCTTAACATCTGAAAAGTATCAACATATTCTATATTAAACTCTTTACAAACATTAGGTATCAGAATTTTACTTTTTTTATTTGGGTTAAAACGTTCTTCAGTAGCTATAATACAATTATTGGCTCTTGCATAAGATATTAACCATGCATCTGCAATATCTCCTTCAGCAAATTCATATTTTGCTTCTTTTGTAAATTGATCTTTAGAATTTGACCATTCCATTAACTCTGTGTATACTTTCAAGATTTCATTATTTTCAGTGGAATGAAAATAACTATCAAATGAGTTTTCTGCCCATTGTTTTAAATCATCATTCCCTTTAAGCAATTCTTTTTTCACACGATCTATACTACAAATATTACCATTTTTGGCTAATTCAATTAGTTTTTTCCAGAAAGTTGGGGCAATATCAAAAGCATAATATCTTTTTTGGGCTTCTATGAAAACACTTGAATCTAGCACGAACATTTTTTGATAATCATTCATCATACACTATATTTCTTAAGCATAAAATCATCAAATGTTTTACCATAACAGCCAGTTAAACGATAAGCTTCTTTATAAAGAAGTTTACCTTCCTTCACAGCTTGTATTACAGTTTCACTAAAACGTCGTCCAAGACGCAAGTTTAAAGTTGCATAAAAATTTCCACCTTCCTGATTAGTTGTTTTTTCTTTTTTTTGATAATTATTATAAAATTCTGAAAAAACATCTTTAGTAATTAAGCCCAAATCAAGTAATCTTCTAGCACAAACAATCTCACTCACCTTAAATTTTCTTGATAGAAACTTATAGATATCTGATTGTAATTGAATTTTAATTTCATTCAAACTATTTCTAAGAGAATCTTCGGGTACAAGAAACTCAGCTGCAACCTTATCGCAAATTTGCTCAATTTCATCTTTTGCTGGTTGTAAATTATGCAAATCGAAAGAGGCACTTATGCCAAGCCATATATGAGCTAATTCATGAGCAATAGTAAACATTTGAGCTGATTTACTGTCTGCAGCATTAATAAAGATAAATGGAACATATTCATCTACTAAAACAAAGCCTCTAAACTCTGATACATTAAGTTTCCTATGTGTATTATTACCGACTATACCACTTTTAATAACAACAATTCCTATTTCTTCAACTTTTTTTTGAAGAAACTCTAAAGCCGCTTGCCAGTTTGGTTGTTTTTCTGCCCAATTATGAGGTAATTTAAGAGTGCTTTTTATATCTTCCACAATGATTTTAACTGACTTATTATTTATTTTAGAGCCTACAAATGTTAATGGTTTATATCCATTATCAATTAAGTATTCTCTCATCCATGACTGTCTTCTTTTTAGCTCCATAATAGTTTCATAGAGTTCTGAGCTTATATTTTCGTTACTACCTGGTAATGTTCTAAAATGTGTTAATGGTGCATTCTCTACTGGTGGCTTGGAAAGAAGTAAATACCCAAAAGGAACGGAAACGTATTTTGCAAAATTTTCTAGTTGATGAATAGTAGGTTTGCTAATTCCATTTAACCATTCATCAATTTTAGGAAATTTATTTTTTATATCTCCTTTTCCTTTTTTATCAATTGCCCATTGTAGTACATCAGGATTTACATCAACTGTAACACGGCTCATATTGTTACCTCCAATATTTTTTATTTTCAAAAATACAATATTTTTTTCATTTTACCACCACCCATTCTTCGTGCAGAGGTTCTAGTTCAGTCGTTTTGTAGCCTTGTGGGAGTGTGTCGGTTGTGTGGAGTTTCATATACTTTCACCATTTTCATATTGTTTTTCAATTGCTTGTCGCGCGAGACTAATCACATATGCAATATCTTCTTCTGACGACAAAATTAATTCCACATCACCATTTCCCCAGTGACCCGTTTGAGAAACGTCTCTACATAATTCTTTAGGATCATTGAGTTCGTTATATTTTATGTTTATACATAGCTTTAGCTTATCTTTTTGTGGAACGACATCTACTACATTTGTTTCTAGTTTGTAAGCGATATAGAATTTTAAATACTCCTCACTAATATTAGGATCCAATGATAGGAGTTCTTTACGGAGTTTTTCAAATAAATCTTTTGCTTTGCCTTCCTTAAGATATTCATAAGATTCTATAGAATATTCATTTAAAGTTTCTTCTTTTTTTCTATATTGTTCAAAAATAGTTTGGTCAAGTTGTGGATATTGCCATACCTTTAAAGCCTCTCTTGATAAATTTTCTGCACGTTGTAATATTGTTTCTTCATTCCATGTATCTAGGTTTGCCAAGCCTCTATTCAATTTTAGTGGGCTTTCTCTAAAACCGCCTTTCATATCTCTTTTATCAGTAAAAAACTTATCACTATATTCCGCATTGTATCCAGTAAGGGTCAAATTTCCAATGGTATGTACATATTTTTGCTGGATTTTTTCCCAATCTGGTCCAAGAGCTTGCCTCCAATCATTATTCAAATTATTATTTTGAGGTAGAATATGTTCGATGGTATATTCGCTTACATTCACTCGTTCTTTACGATCGTGATTTTCCAGACGTCTTAACCAATAACTTCTACTGCGAAAATTGTATAAGTCTCTATATTTTAATTCTGTTACAAACTCTTCATCGTTTGGAAATCTTCGATAGGAAGTCATATTGTTAAAATGAGCTTTTACACTTTCAAGATATTTTTCTTTTATTATTGATTTGCCGAAGGTTGCAAAGGTCTTGTTTAACGAATTGGTAAGGATGCCACATACTGCTCTTCTAAAAACATAAGATTCAATCAATCTGATTATTTCAATAAAATCCTGTTTAGAAAGGACGTCCATTTTATAATCATTGTTTAGTTCAAGTAGCAACGGATAAGACACATCCACTTTTAACTCGCGTAAATCAGAAAATGCTTCTTTCAGTTCTTTATCTTCTTCTTTGTCTAAAGCCATTGCACAAAAATACGCTGCATATTTTTTAAGTTCTTTCAATTCTTCTTCATTATATCTTTGTGAGTTATAGAAATATTTTTTGAACTCTTCGTAAACTGCGTTGATATTAGGGATATTTCCAGTTTTCATTGTCAGATAATGACGTATAAAACTATCGAAAGAGCTGGTATATGCTTCTTGTCCAAATTCGATTTCCATTGGGCGCCAGTAATCTTCATATAGGCGTTTTTGCATTTCACCATCTAATCTCATAAGCATAAAATTTCTAATGAGGTCTGCTTGTGAGAGATCTTTACCGGTAGAATTCATGCTCTCAAATATCAATTGAGGATTGTCCTGATCTCGATTTAAGGAAATATCTACAATAAACAGTTTTAATAATCCGAGACATAAACTTTGAATATCATTTTCAGATAATTTATCAATTTTATTTTTAAAATATTCGAATATATTTTTAATTCTTACTGAGAATTCTTTTGGATATTCCTTTTGATCAATAATAGAAATATAAGTGTTTCTATCGTTTTGAGAAAGAAGTAATTTATATTTTCGATCTTCAGTTTCGAGGGGATTGATAAGATAATAATTTCTAATTTTTTTTGCTGAAAATCCTTCTATTTCATTATCGCCAATTTTACGTGCTAATGCCTCAAGTAATAAACTTATTGTAGTCAAACGTTGCTGCCCATCAATGACAAGTAACGGTTCCGGTTTCGATATTTGGTATAAGCCTTTTTCTATATACATAATAGATCCTATGAAATGACTCGGGATATCTTTACTTCCAGTAGTTATTATATCATCCCATAATTTTTCACATTCATTTTCTGTCCAACTATAAAGCCTTTGATAAATAGGAATTGAAAATTGGTTGGACTTTTTAATGAATTCCAGTAAGCTGGCTTCAGTTGCTTTCATAAATAAATTATTTAATTTAAATTTTTCAAAATTATTTATTAAATAGATCCATATATTCATTAAAAACAAACATTCTGTTCCTTTGATAACCAGTTATTTCCTTTATGATACCCTTCTGCATAAATTCTTTTACCAAATCGTTGGCGGCTTTAGCTGAAAGGCCTGTTTTTTCCTGAACTTCCTTTACATTAACTACAGGTTTCTTAAAGAGATAATGCAGCAATTCCATGGCGGTTTTGGAACGTTTGCCCATATTCATAATTTTTTCTTTTTCTATGCTTTCTTTAAGCTCAGTCACCTGTTTTAGTGTATTAAGAGCATTGGTTGATGTTTGGATAATTCCCGTTAAAAAGAATTTTAACCACTGTCCCAGATCATTTTCAAGGCGAACCTTCATTAAATTATCATAATACAACATTCTATTTTTTTCGAAAAAATCTGATAGATAGAGTAAAGGCTTTTCAAGAACTTCATTTGCCACCAAATATAAAGTAATAAAAAGCCTCCCTATTCTCCCATTACCATCAAGGAAAGGATGGATAGTTTCAAACTGATAGTGGGCAATGGCAATTTTAATTAAATGTGGTGTTTTGATCTCGTTATTATGTAAAAACTTTTCAAAATCACTCAATAAATCTGGCAATTCGTTCCATGCTGGAGGGACAAAAACTGCATCATTAATACTACTTCCACCAATCCAGTTTTGAGATTTTCTAAATTCTCCGGGATTTTTATATTTACCTCTTCCGCTTGAAAGTAATATCTTGTGAGTATCTCGTATCAATCTGTTAGAGAGAGGAAGACTTTTTAATTTTTTAATAGCATTGTTCATTGCTTTGATATAATTAATGACCTCTTTCCAGTCATCCCGCTTTTCAGGATCTATTTCTTTTTCTTCAATAAATGCTTCTTCAATATTGGTTTTAGTCCCTTCTATTCGGCTTGATACAACAGCTTCTTTAGAAATATGCATTAATATAAACATATCTGTATCAGGTACAAACCTAGAAAAAGCATTTAATTCACCAATTTTAAGCGATGCTTCTTCCAGAAGTTTATTAATAGTTTCATCTGTCCACACATAGGAATGATTTATCTTTTCCGGGAGAAAATATTTATATCCCGCACCACTTTTCAATGTTCCTGCTTTAAAGTCCTTTATATCCATAATACTTCTATATATTTTTAAAAAAATTATATTTTACTTTATATCACTAAAATAAAATAAGAAAATTTATATTTTACTTTACGTTGCAAAAGTAAAATAAGAAAAATCATATTTTACTTTTAACCTTTTTACTGATTTTCCCATAAGCCTAACTCTTTCAATATTTCTTTTAGTTTTTTGTCTGCTTTTTGTCGTTCTTCTTTAGCTTTCTGTAGTTGCACCACTGCATCTTCTAGTGGTAGAGTATCATCTTTACCGTTTTGTGCTACATAGCGGCTAGGGCTTAGATTATAATCATTTTTAGCAGCTTCATCATTAGTAATTATTTTACTTATGCCATCTACTTCTTTCCAATTCAGGTACACATCAGAGAGTTGAGCTATAGTATCATCTGGCAAAAAGTTTTTTGGTCTACCTTTTTCATACATTTTAGAAGCATTGATGAGCAATATTTGATTTTTTCTATTATTATCTTTAGATTTATTTATTACTAAGATGATTCCAGGAGCAGAGGTATTATAGAAGATATTTTCAGGTAATAAAATCACTGCTTTTATCAAGTCATTTTCAACGAATTGTTTTCTTATATCTCTTTCTTTATTACTTCCTTCATTGCCACTACCTCTAGACACTGCACCTATATCAAGCACAACAGCCATTTTGCCATTATCTTTTAGTGAGGTATAAATATGCTGCACCCAGCCCCAATCGGCGCTACTAGTAGGCGGATAACCGTAATTGAAGCGATTGTATGGGTCGTTTTCATAAATTTCTTGTTTAAATTTTTGATTCCACATCGGATTAGCTGTCACTAGAGAAAACTGCTGTAGAGAGCCTGTGTTACTTATGAAAGCTGGATTTCGCATAGTGTCACCTAGCTTTATATCTGCTTCCATATCGTGAATGAATACATTCATTTTAGCCATAGCATATGTGGAATGTTGTATTTCTTGACCAAAAAAATTCACTGGTGCTATCTCATTATTATTGCCATATGTTTCTTTAAACCTGAAATAAGCTTTTATGAGCAAACCACCAGAACCACAGCAAGGATCATAAATAGTGTCGCCTGGCTTGGAGTCTAATATGTGAGACATCAGGATAGCTACCTCGCCAGGTGTATAAAATTCTCCTGCACTCTGTCCAGAACCTTCAGCAAATTTGCGTAATAAATACTCGTAAGCTCTTCCTAAAATATCTGGTTCTACATCATCTAATCCCAGCCTATATTTGCTCAATACCTCAATGAGATCTTTTAATGCTGCATCACTGATTATTCTCTGTCCACCAGCATTTGCATTGAAATCAACAATATTAATGACGCCATCTAATTGAGAATTTTCTTGAGCTATTAGTCTAACAATATCAGTAAGTTTTTCGCCTATATCTTTATTTAACTTTTTAACATCATCCCATCTGGTGCATTTTGGCAAATAAAATCGCACATTCCCATGGTCTAGAGCTATTATTTTTTCAGCGTTTTCTATGCTTGTATTAGTATTTTTAGCAAATTTATCCACCTCGTCATCATAGACGTCTGATAATCGCTTCAGAAAAATGAGGGGTAGGATATAGTTTTTATATTTTGGTGCATTAATGGGACCACGGAGCTTGCATGCAGCGTCCAATAGCCATGTTTCTAATGATTGCATGTCTAGTTTGTTTTGACTGTTATTCATAATTTTTATTTTAATAAGAAAATTTCCAGATTATTTAGCAAAAATATAAAAATATTTTTTATATAAACTGCACAAAGTCATTTCTCGCAGTGTAATCTATAAAATAATTCTGCACAAGCAGAATTGCTTTGCTTTTAGCAGGATGAAAGATACAAATTAAATGCTTTTTTCTCTGTGTTCATTGTGTATCCTTTTATGACTTTGTGGTTAATACTTAGCAGTCTTAAACCAAATTGAACAATGATTGACCATATATACAAGTATCACAAAACAACTATATATTAGAGCACATGCACATTATCATTACTTATTTTGATAGTCTTATTTATCAATCATAATAAATATTTCATTAACTTTGCAAAAAAGATATTATGTTTTACGAAGAATTAATCCCATTGCAAGATTTCATTGACAAAGAGAAAAAAGATTTCGCAATTGATGATATAGTGAAATATGCTAAAGAGTTTGATGTGAATCATTTGAATTTTCATTATGTAGCCGAGGATGGTAGAGTGAAGACATTAAATTTTATTATACAAAATGAGAACCATTTGCGAGAGATTTTATCTGCAGGTGAACGTGTAGATGGGTCTAGTCTATTTAAATATTTAGAATCTGGTTCTAGTGATTTATATGTAATACCAAAGATCAAATCAGCATTTCTAAATCCTTTTGAGCAAGAGCCCACTTTAGGATTTTTCTGTAAATATTTTGACAAAAATGGTTATCCTACACCTTTTTCGCCTGAAAACATTTTAATAAATGCTGAGAAATCATTAGAAAAAGAGGCTGGCATAGAGATGCATGGCATGGGTGAGCTAGAATATTATGTTATTTATCCCAAAGAGTCTTTATATGTAGCTACAGATCAGCGTGGCTATCACGAGTCTATGCCTTTTGTGAAATATGAAGATTTGAGATTAGAAGCTCTTAATTGCTTGAAAGTGATGGGAGCGTCTATTAAATATGCTCATAGCGAGGTGGGTAATTTCACAGATGATAAATATTGCTATGAACAAAATGAAATTGAATTTTTGCCAGTAGCATTAGATGATGCAGCTATACAGTTAATAACAGCTAAATGGGTATTGAGAGTTCTAGGATATAAATATGGAGTACAAGTGAGTTTCGCTCCTAAAATAACTGTTGGCAAAGCTGGAAGCGGTATGCATATACATATGAAATTGCTCAAAGATGGTAAAAATGTGGTTTTCGACGAAAACGGTGAAGTTAGTGAAATTAGTAAAAAAGCTATAGCAGGTATTATGGAATTAGCACCATCATTAACAGCCTTTGGCAACTGTGTCCCTACAAGTTATTTACGATTAGAGCCTAATCAAGAAGCTCCTACTAAAATTTGCTGGGGCGAGCGTAATAGAAGTGCTCTCGTTAGAGTACCTCTTGGTTGGAGTAAAAATGCTGTAGAAATGTTCAAAATAGCAAATGAAGGATTGGAACCGTCTAATGTGAATACATCTCAAAAACCAACTTTCGAATTTCGTGTTCCTGATGGCTCTGCAGATATTTATTTACTCATTTCCGCATTAGCTGTAGCTGTTAGAGAAGGATTGAGTAATCCAAATGCCCTTCAGATAGCAGATAAATTTAAAATAGAAGGAAATATTTTTAGAGAAGAATATAAAGATGTTGCAGATAAATTGCCTAATTTACCAACCTCTTGTGTAGAATCTAGCAAAAAATTGCAAGAGCAGAAAGCTATTTATACTAAAAATAATGTCTTCCCTTCAGAGGTTATAGATTATCAAATTAAAAAATTGCAAGCTTTTAATGATGAAAATCTAAGTCAAAAAATACAAACTACCCTCGAACCAGAAAAAACTAAAATTATTAATGATTTAGTTAACAAATTTATTAATTGCTAATTAATTGACTATTAATACTTTCTGATTAAACAATTTTTTATCATTAATAAATTTTACTATAAATATTCCTTTATTTTTTAGATGAATATTTAAATGATTATCAATATTTTGCTCATATACTAACTCACCTAAAGTAGAGAAAATTTGTATAGTACCAGGGCTACTGCTTTGTATATAGACATAGTCTAAAGTTGGATTAGGATAAACTTCGAAATATAGATTATCATTTTGTAAGTCATTAGTACCTACTCCAGGATCACTAACTGCGAAAGCATAATCGCCAGGTTTAGCATTATCTGTGAGTAGATAACCAGCCACTTGATTACCAGATTTTGTAAAATTAACTATCTGCCAAGGCTCGTGACTATTTTTTCTATAAACTAATACAAGAGAATCTACCGAAGAGTTAGTACTCAATAGAGGGAAATCTGAAGGATCACTTGTATTATATTGTGATCTATTATATAGAAATCTGGCTTTCACACTGCTATTATATAAATATGGTATATGTATTGTCCAGTAATGATTGGGAGATACTCTGTAGATAGGATTATCTTTGAATAATAGATCGGGACCTATTAAATGATGCTCAACAAAAACCTCTAGAGAATCTGCAAGGTATGTAGGAGTAATAGTAACGTTAGTATGAGGTATAGAATAATTGTTAGTGTTTTTCATCACAGTATAACCATTAATAATAGCATCTGCAGTTTTTTGATTAGGATCTATCCAAATATCTACGGGAGCTATAATGTTATTAAAGCTAGTAATGCCATTAATAAATCCTAAATTTATCTTTAATGAATCTAACTCTCTATTAGGCCCCCACAGCCAAATTTCAATAGAATCACTCTCTGTCAAAAAATCACCACCAAATCTATGTTGAGAAGTATAAAGCTGTATGAAATTAACTCCACAGTTATGATATACTGTGAATTTATCAATCCTGTAATGTGGTGAGCCAGTATTATACAAATAATTTTGAAAAAAATTTGTTAAAAAATTACCTGTATATTGCTCAAAACTATTTTGCATATCATCACATGAGGCATTACTCCAAGCGAATTGATTAAGGAAATGTTTAGTAGCACCGAAAAATAATGAATCAGTTAAATAATTTCTCAACGTGTTTGCTATCAATGCACCTTTATCATAAACAGTTGTACCATAGGTAGCAGTTTGAGGAATATCGCATAAGGAATAAAAACCACCATCTTCTATATGAGCTTTACTCAACACATCAGCCATAAGATTTTTAACCATAGTATTTGCGGCATTTTTACCGTATAATTTTTCAGTGAATAATATTTCAGAAAATCTTGCCCATCCTTCATTAATCCACATTTCTTCAGCTGTTTTGCAAGTTACTAAATCACCAAACCAATGATGAGAAAATTCATGTGCATACAATGACTCATAAGTTAAATTACCATTAATACAGCTGATAGGATAGGCAATATTCATCGCATGCTCCATTGCTCCACCATTAAATGGTACTCCTACAAAACCTATTTTGCTCCATTGATACGGACCGTAATATTTTTCAAAAATATGAAATATAGTTTTTAGATTTTGAAAACTTCCTGATACTTTTGCTAATGAGCTACTAGGAACATAAATCTCAATTGGTATTATGCCATTTTCACCTAGTACTGTATCCTTCCAAGCTACATATGGTCCTACAGCAACTGAAGCTAAATATGCTGGTATAGGATGTGGATTATGCCAATGCCACTGTATAGTAGATGAGTTTATAAAAGTAGAATCTACAAATATACCGCCACAGATGGCTTTTTTATTGATATTAGTATTGATATAATAATCATATGTGGCTTTATCTGTGAAATTATCTATACTTGCAAACCATGCTCTAGCTAAATTGTGCGGGATATTTTCTAATCCTATACCCATGTTAAATGCATATTCTCCACTGAAATAAAAACCTCCCCATCCACTAACATCTAATGTAGGATGCCCATGATAATATACTGTAATATCCACTGCATCAGAAAATGCACCATAGATAGTAATAGTGCTATTGTCATAATTAAAATTACTCAATGTATCTGCACTTTTTATGGAATCTACAACCAATTCTAATAAATCTAATTGTATTTCATTTAGTTGATTAGTCCCCACATTTAATATTAAATTAGTTTTTCCATATAGCTGCTGATTTGTAAAATCTATAGAATCTAAATATATATTATAATGTAAAGCGTCCACTTGCGAAAAAACATTTATTGAAAGTAAAATAAAAATTGAGATAAATAATTTTTTCATTTTTTGAATAATTTAAAACAAAATTACAATAAATATTTTTTAAAACATAAAATAACAAAGCGGAGCCAAAGGCTCCGCTTTGTTATTAAAACTATATTTGAATAATTTTTTAAGCAACCATAGCTGTTTTACTTTTACCTGCTGAATACAAGTCATTAGCTTTAAGGTCGTAATACACTTTCTTTTGACCATCTACATCTCTCACACTGCGATGAATGGTAGCTAATACGATGATTTC
>Ga0208825_1002693_pt1 | contig 11379 bp, 8 predicted proteins | sample AD_UKC113_MetaG_FD_184450 | JGI IMG/M metagenome (GOLD analysis project Ga0208825, IMG submission 184450) | Active sludge microbial communities of municipal wastewater-treating anaerobic digesters from Hong Kong - AD_UKC113_MetaG (SPAdes)... | ecosystem: Engineered > Bioreactor > Anaerobic >...
AAGGGGCCAAAATGGATATGCAACGCGACATACACAAAGCCGTTAACATAGCGGGGGGCGCCTGGGCCACTGGCGTTGTGGTCGTGATGGTAGGCCACGGCCTCCAAGTGCCGGGTATCTTTATGCTTCGGCCCCAGGCTATCATCCAGGCTGACCACCAGGGTCGTGAGCCCGAGTGGCCGGGCTAACTCCAGGAAGAAGTCTTCTTGCCGGGGCACACCCATAACGTGTCCAATAACTGCAAGAGATATCGCAGCTGATACGGCCTGAAATCGAATGATGTTAGAAAGGCCAATAAAGCAGCTGAATGTTCGATAACAGGTAACATATGGATCCGCCCAAAACTGCAATATCGGGTGGATCTCACACCCCAAAAACCATAATTCTGGCTACCTATTTATGGCGAAACTACAGTTTGTGGTGATGGCTTAAGTGACATGGTGTTCGATAATGAAATCTGGCAGATCTGGCGTACATCTACCTCGCAAAAAACTCGCGATAAATTGGTCGTGGTGGCAAATCTTGCTGGGAAGATTGGATCATACCGGTGCGATTGTGATTCAACTCACCCATTGATCTTTTGAGGTTATCTTTGAGGAGAGGGCAATGAAACGTACCGTAACTGCATCATTTTGGTTGTTTCTTGCGGTCGTGTTTCTGGTCTGTGCTGTGCCTGGATTGGCTCAAGTACAGAGACCTCCGATGCTTTATGTTCTCGATACACCTGTGGTACAGGGAGCTGAGGGGGTGATGCACGTAGCCGTAGTTGATCCTAATACGGGTAAGGGCATGTCGGGATTAGAAGGCAGTTTCGAAGTCAACGTGGCTGGCGCATCTGTCATACCTCAAGTGGAAGCAGAGGTCGCGGGGGTTGCAGTAGCCATTGTGATTGATCGAGGAGGGATTTCGCGTCCAGGTGATCCCCGGCTTGAGCATGCCCTTGGGCTGGCAGAGCAGCTGCTGCAGCAACTGCATGTAGATGGCAGCCCGAATGCTGATCTGGTCTCTTTCATTGGTATCGCCGAATTGGATAAGCCCGAGAACTGGAGCCTGGCGGGTTTTACAGACTATGATCCCCAGCTAATTCGCAATGAGTTTGAGGCCATCCGAGGGCAAGCCATCAACGGCGTCACCCCACTGTTCAATGGAATAGATCAGGCTGTGGAATGGATGATCCACGATGCGGGTGTCAGCGAAACGGATACCATAGGTCAGGATGAACTTGATCGCCGGCGTCGTGTGATTGTCGTATTTTCGGATGGCATAGATAACAAGTTCAGCGACCGGGCCCATCAACTGACCTTAATCCAGAAATGCCGTGAAAATGATATCGTCCTCTACACCGTGCGGCTTGAACATCCTGGACGAGCCACGGGTTCTGCAACTTTGGAGGTACTGGCTTCTGAGACCTACGGTCGCTTTGAGCGGCATCTGGCCACGGATGATGCAGTGCATGCCAAAGTTTTGAGCATGTTCTCCGACCTGGTCACACAACGCAATGCGTATCGGCTTACATTTCCCTTCCGTAACCCGAAAGGGTCTTATGATGTCACTTTGAAGGTGACGGACGCAGTGCTCGGCAGCGCTCAGGCACAGACACGAATCTCCTCTGTATTTCAACTGCCGCAGATTGCGATGACGGCACCTCAAAACGGATTGCTGATAACAGTTCCCTATACTGGTACTCAGGATTCAGGTGGTGGCTACCTTCCCACGACCGTGTTATTCCAAACCGCATTAAGTTTTCCTGATGGTGTGACGCGCGAACTTCCCCGCGTGCGTTATTATGCCGACTCACAATTGGTGGGCGAGAGTACTGCTGCTCCAGATTTTGCATTTGTTTGGGATGTTAGCTCATTAATCGTCGCTGCTACAGAATCTCAAACTCACACATACACCCTTACTGCCGAAACAACGGATTCTCTCTTGGAACAACGTATCACCTCGGAACCGATTTATGTGACGGTGGTCTGGCAGCCGATGCCGCCGCCGACCGTGAGCGAGAGCGCTTTGACCTGGCTTCAGGCTAACTGGTGGTTGTTGCTGATTCTCGTTGGTTTATTGGTCGGGCTTGTAGTTCTGTTCATACTCAATGCGCGGATGAAGGGTGAACTGGGACGCAAACTCCGCACCAGCACCACTGGCGTGCTGAAAGGGATGACACGCCCTCTCTCGACGTTATCCGCTCCAGCACAAGGCAAATTGGTGATTATCCAGGGCGCTGGTCTGGGTAAGGAATTCCGCTTGTCGGGACAAGTTACTAAAGTGGGACGGGATCCACAATTCTGTGATTTCGCGCTTTACGATGAATATGTTTCTAACCCGCATTTCAATGTCTATCTCGATCAGGGGAATTATTACATTGAGGATATGGGCAGTAGGAATCAAACAAGACTGAACGGTACTATCATTCCGCAAAATCAACGCCAATTTCTGCAACCGGATGCGATTATTGAAGTAGGTGCTACGCGCTTGCAGTTCAAACGTCTGGGCGGAAATACCCGTCAACTGCAACAGCCCGGCGTCCAAGCTGCTTATCCTCAAACTCCTTCGACGCCAACACCAGGAACGCCGGGGTGGGGGGGACCTACACAAGCTGTGCCTGGGGCAGACCTCCCTTTGAACCAGCCCCATCCGAATATCCCGCCGGTGCAACCGGCGTCAGGAGGCAATCCCTCTGCTGCACCCCAGAATTATCCACCGACGCAATTGGCGCCAGGCACGGCTTCGTGGGGACAATTGACACAACCGCCGCAGCAGCCTCCTTCACAATCAGTTGACCCATATCAAAAGAAGTCCTAGCTGAGATATTGGAGGTGGAGATACATCATGACTGGTGCCTTAGATCAGATTCGGCCTGGTGACCGGGTGGGCTTGTTTGAGATTGTGCGCCCGCTCAAGAAAAACCCCGGGGGCATGTCACGCATTTTCGAGGCGCGGGTTGTGAGCAAGCATCACGATCAGACCACATCGCGCCGCGTGGCGCTCAAGATTGCGTTGGAAGAACATCAGGATGCGTTAAAGGCAGAGGCCGATTTCTTGGGGCGTTTCCACCATCCTCATGTGGTAAAAATCATACCTCACCAGAAATACTCGGATAGCGTGCCCGTGTTTGTACTGCAGCACAAATTCGACTTCGGTTGGTCGTGGTACTATGCAATGGAATATATTGCGGGGGGATCGTTGCTGCAGTACCTGAGCCGACCCACAGATATAACGCACCTCTTACATCAGCCGCCTACTGGCATCTATCCACGTAGCTTGATACAAGTCTTGGGAATTGCCGAGCAGCTCTTGGACGCACTGCAACATATTCACAGTCATCATGTCGTGAATCTGGATATTAAACCTGGCAACATTCTGATTCGTCGCCAACCTTTTCGCTTCTGGCGCTCTTCAGTACCTCAGGTGGTGTTAGTGGATTTTGGCATTTCACGAGACCTGCGTTATCCCCGTGTTGGAGTTTCGGGCATGGCGACAGTGGAGTATATGTCTCCAGAGCAAGCAAGATTGAACAGTGTTAATCAGCAAACGGTAGATGTTCGCTCTGATATTTTTTCGCTGGGCGTGACGCTTTATGAACTCCTGACTGGCCAGCTGCCTTTTAAGACCATAGGAGAAACTCTTGATTTTGATTTCTCGCCTCCGCCGCCACGGAGTATTCGCCCCTCCATTCCACCTGAGATGGAAGCGCTTATCATGCGGGCGTTGGCCAAGGACCCGCGGTACCGGTTTTCGAGCGCTGCGGAGATGCGGGAGGCTGTGGCCCAAGTGAGAAAGCCTGTAGATTGGGCGATGGCTTTCCGCAGAGCTTTCTCCGTAGCCGCCCTGGCTTCTGGCATTTACCTGGGTTTTGTCGCTTCACCACATATTTCCACATCATCGTGGAAAACGCCTGCGCCGGTAGTTCCTACGACCATCCTCACCATCTCAAATACACCGACGCATACCCCATCACCGACATTTACGCTAACCTCGACGGCTGAGTCACCAACCTTAGGGCGTCCTACCAGTACCCCGCGTCCGACGTCTACACCCACGCCGAGACCGCCTACGGCCACACTTACTCCATCTCCAACGTTAATGCCCCGACCCTGATACTGGAAATCGGTGATGATACTGATACAGCCGTGGATTTTCTTTGAGGAGGTCCTCATTTTATGAGTCATCAAAGTCTTTCAGCATCCAACCAGAAGTTGGCAGGAAATGGAGCGTCGGTTTCATCATCGGCAACGTCGCTGCGCCTGGAACTGTGGGGGGAGACGAACAAGGGCCGGGTCCGTGAGGGCAATGAAGATGCCATCTATCCGGCAAACTCGGGCACCAATCCGATGAACTTTGTGCCCGGTCCCGAGAAATTAGCCCAACATGGGCAGCTTTTCATTGTGGCGGATGGCGTAGGAGGCGGCGCCGCTGGACGTGAAGCCAGTCATTGGGCGATTCGCGTGGCCGTGGAACGCTACTACGACGCGCCAGGGCTTGACTTGCTCGCGGATTTGCAATCGGCGGTCGTGACGGCTAATGCCTCGCTGTTTCAGTATTTGCAGAGCCTCAATACTACCCAGGCTGGAACCACGATGGTTGCCGCCGCAATTTTTGGAAACCGGCTCTACTATGTGAATGCTGGCGATAGCCGCGCCTATCTGATCCGTGGCGGAGCCTCCTACCGTCTGACGCGCGATCACACGCTGGTGCAGCGGAAGATTGATGCCGGTCAGATTACGCCTGAGGCGGCAGAGCTCGACCCCGAGCGCAACGTTATTACCCGTTCCTTAGGCGCGGCGCCTCAGATTGAAGTGGACGCTTTCCCCCCGCTCGACCTCCAGTCCGGCGATGTGATTTTGCTCTGCTCCGATGGCTTGACTGATATGGTGGCTGAGCCGGAGTTGGCCCGACTTGTAGGTGCTAACGATCCCCGCAAGGCGGCGCGAAAACTGATTGCGGCGGCAAATCGCGCGGGCGGAGTGGATAATGTTTCCGTGATATTGGCCCGCGTGGGCGGCAAGCCCCGCGCCGGGAACGGCAACGGGGCTTCGTCCAAGGGGCTGGGTTTGCAGGGCTTACGGGCAGATTGGTCTAAAATGAGCCAGGGGCAACGCCGGATCCTGAGTCTTCTGGCCCTCTTGGTGGTTATGACCGTGCTGGTGTTGTGCGGTATCATCGGTTGGAACCTGGTGGAACCCAAAAACGGCGGTAGCGGCGCGAGTGTGATCGCCACGCCTACGGTCCCTCTGCTAACCTCGGAAACGCCGCCGGAGGGGGGCGCCACACTCGAGGGAGCGTCCACGGAAATATCTCCCACTGCGGAAGGGACTTCCGCTTCCACAGCCGAACGCCCAACCAGTACCCCGCGCCCCACAGTAACACCGACGCCAACACGAACGCCTTCGGGACAGCGCCCACGTGTTACAGAATCGATGCCAGAGCCGACGCCAGAACCGACGACGGAAGCGACGCCAGCACCGACGACGGAAGCGACGCCACCACCGACACCAGAATCGACAATACCGACTAACCCAATGCCATCGCTACCGTCATCGTAACTGACGGTGCTCCCGGCCCACTTTGAGCCATGAGGGTGCTAAACAGGTATAGCGAGTGTAACGCTATAAGGCCCTTATCAAATCCTTTGCCCCCTGAGGGAAGAGAGAATGGGCGCCATCTATCTCGTTATCTAATGTTCCAGCAGCGGCTGGCGGTTTGTCAACTATGCTTTGGAGATGTGAAGCGTAAAACGTTCAAGTCCTATCCTGTCAGTCTGGTTGATGGGGATCTTCTTTAGAGTTGACATGTTCCTGCGGCACACCACCGATGAGGAAAATGACGTGGGCACGTGGGAACGTGGGCACCTGGGCACGGATTCTATTTTCCGAGGAGGTGTTGCATGGTCAAAACAGCTGCTTTGCGTTATGGGAGGGTGGGATTTGCTCTCGTTCTAAGTGCTCTAATCCTGGGAGGGGTGTTTGCGCTCTTGCAAGGTGAAGCCTTGCCTGCAACTGCACAACATACGCCAGCGGTCTCCAGCCCAGACACGCTCAACCCAACGTTCGAAGCCACGGGCATCGTGATTTCGTCGACGCCCACCGGCGAGGTCTTCTTCAACAACCGCCGCTCAGGCGTCCTGACCCTCACGTTTACCTTGACCGGTACGCCGCCGCTCACGCTCACCGCCGAACCTGCCTTTGGGACGGGGTATGTGCTCACCTCACCGGTCGCGCCCTGGGAGGCCGTGTTAAGCTATACCGTGAGTGTGACCGCTGTCTCACAGCCGCCTGTGACCTACTCTTTGACTCAGAGTGCCACCGTCTCTGCCACGATTGCGGTGATCACCTACACCCGCGATATCACCGGTCCGCAGATGACGTCCATAAGTGTGCAGGCCGATCCAGAGGTCTATGCGGATGGCACGGTGGTGTATTATACCCATACAACGCCACGTGATGTCTTCTTCGCCTTGCGGGGAAAGGCTGATGATGCCTTGGCCGGCCCTGGAACTGTCTCGGCGACGTCCGCTTTAGGGACGCCAGCCCCAGTCAACGTTGGAAGCTGGCATGACTGGCTTTTCACCTATCGTATACCGTCGGGCGTCGTCGAGACCGGGCGCATTACTGTGACTGTGGCCGATGCCGTACAAAACGCCGCTCATCTGGTTTTCAACTATATACATGATCCCTATCCTCCTACAGGAACGGTGAAGATCATCGCCAACGGGGCCTTTATCAGCACTACCCTGGTTCCCCTGCAGCTCACGGCGGAGGATGGGGAGGGTTGCGGCGTGGCGGAGATGTGCCTCAGCAATACACCAGACTGCAGCGCCTGGCGCCCTTTTACCCCCACCGTAGCGGATTGGGAATTGGCCAGTGGTGATGGCGAAACGACCGTCTATGTGCGGTATAAGGATCACCTTGGGAACACCTCGGCGCTCATCCAGGCGTCCCCAATTTGGAAAGATAGGACGCCACCAACCGTCACGGTGACTGCGCCGGCTCGCGTTGCAGTTCCTGATATCGAGGTATCGTGGACTGCTGTAGATGAGGGCGGATCGGGCCTGGGCCTGGTGCCTCTGTATACAGTGGATTATCGCGAGGATGATGGTGACTGGATAGGAGGGCTGACTCTTACTTCGCTAACTCATACCACCTTTTCCAGCCCTACAGTGACGCTCAATCACACCTACACGTTTCGCGTGACCGCCAAAGACCAGGCAGGCAATACCGGCACGGGAACTGCCGTCACGCGTGCTGAAAAGTACCACGTCTACCTGCCATTGACTCTCAAATCCTGGGTGTGGTGGTATACTTACGATATCTATGAACCCAATGACACCCCCGCAGACGCATGGGGGCCGCTGCGATCGGGAATGACCTATCAAGCTTACATCTGGGATGCCACGGATCGCGACGATTACTATTACTTCATGCCAACAGCCAGTGGGGATGTCGGTATCACCTTGAGCAAAATTCCCAACAACGTGGATTATGATCTGTACATCTACTATCACGATGGCGCCGCCTATCAGTCGGTAGGGCATTCAAACTTGACTGGATCTCCAGAGGAAGAGGTTAAATTTCAAGGCGTGGCGGGTCGCAAATACTTTGTCAGAGTTTATCCCTATTCGGGGTTTGACCCCACACGGTCGTACTCGCTCGTTGCTACTTATCCCTAAGCCATGCGGTTGCACCTATAGCTATCTTTGAGGAAGGTTGTCCATGAATCTAAAATTATACACCCAGACAGGGGTAGAATATCCTCTTACGACGCCATCGGTCACCGTTGGGCGCGAAAATTGTGATATCCTGTTGCCGCAGGATACCCTCGTATCGCGCCATCACGCGCGATTTCAGGTGCAGGGCGAAGTCGTCACGGTGACCGACCTGGGCAGCACCAACGGCACCTATATCAATCAAGTGCGGTTGCAGCCTCATATCCCCCAGACCATCCGTGTTGGTGATACTGTTCACATTGGGAATACTACCTTTACCTTGCGTGGTGATGGGGGCGCCGGTCCCACCCGTGCGATTGGCGATATGCCTGTCTGGCAGGCGCCGCCGCCCGCTTCCTGGCCCTCAGATGCTATGGAGGCGCGCCCTGCCTGGATACCCCCCACGCCTGTCGCTGGCAGCGTGCCGTATCAAGCCCCGGCGCCAGCGTACGGTTACCCCACCAAGAGCAAATCCACGGGCATGCTTCTGGAAATCGGCATTGGGCTGTTCGCGCTCATGGGATTTGGTTGGATTTATGCCGGGCAGACTTCAACCGGAGTTGTCTTGGTGATTGTCAGTCTCCTGTTGAATCTGGGCTATTGGTTTGTGGCGGCGCTCACTGCGGGATTCAGCCTGCTCTGTACGGTTCCCCTGCAAATCGCTGCCGTAATTATTTCTGCCTGGAGGTTGAACTCGTATATGAGCAAAAACCCTGATAAATTTCATTAGGGTTGACGATCGCAATGGCCTGTTGCGCATCATCGGCGATAGTTGGACGGAGGTCGGGTCTGGTGATAGTCATTGGGGAAAACTAGCCGGGGGCTTGCCAATAGACCTGGGCTTTTTGTAAGCGTTTTCTGGAGGCATCATGGCAGGTGAATTAACTCTTAACGTTCAAACGAACAAAGCGACTTTCCCGACAACCGAAGGGCAGCAAGTCGCCTATGTCCTGATAGAGGCGCGAGCAACTGAAGCCATTGCTCACATGAAAATGCCGCTCAATTTCGGCCTGATCCTGGATCACAGCGGCTCGATGGAAGGCGCCAAATTGCAGAATATGAAAGCTGCGGCGACCTTGGCGATTCAGCAGATGGGACCTCAGGACCTGGTCTCAGTGGTCATCTTCGACGACAAGGTCAAAGTATTGGTGCCTCGCCAACCGGTTTCGAGTCCCAGCGCACTCTCGGCGCTCATTGAGAAGATTACGGCGGCTGGAGGCACTAAGATTTCCCTGGGCTTGCGCGCCGGATTGGACGAACTGGGCAAAGGTCTGGAGGGTCAACGGGTCAACCGCTTGTTGCTCTTGACTGATGGGGAAACCTTTGGCGATGAAGCGAAGTGCATTGCACTAGCTGAGGAAGCCGGGCGGCAGCAGATTGCCATTACCGCTCTGGGCCTGGGCAATGATTGGAACGCGGAACTCCTGGATCAAATCGCACGGGCTAGCGGCGGCAGCTCCGATTTCATCCCAGAGGGGAAGCCGGACGTCATCCTGCAAACCTTTGAACAGCAAGTATTGGCAGCACAAGCCACCGTGGTGCACAACGCACAGCTCGTCCTGCGCCTGGCAGCGCAGGTCCTGCCGCGTGCGGTTTGGCGTGCGGCGCCCTTGATTCAAAAGTTGGACCATCGCGTGCTTTCTGACCGCGATGTGCAGGTAGCTCTCGGTGACTTGAATTGCGATCAGAATCAGAGTGTGCTGGTTGAATTGCTTCTGCCTCCCCGGCAGCCGGGCACGTATCGTGTTGCTCAGGCCGAAGTCATCTACGATGTGCCGGCTTTGCATTTATCTGGTGAGCGCGAGCGCAGTGATGTATTGCTCAGCTTCACCTCCGACTTGGCGCAATCGCAGCAGTCAAATCCTTATGTTCTGAATATCGTGGAAAGGGTCACCGCGCATAAATTGCAGACCAAAGCTTTGGAAGAGGCGGCGGTCGGCAACATCGTGGCGGCTACGCAGAAGTTGCGCGCTGCGGCCACGCGCTTGCTCGAGCTCGGTGAGGACGAACTTGCGCATACGGCTGAAACCGAGGCGCAGCGCCTGGAACGCGGCGAAGGCATGTCCGCTGCCGGTGCCAAGAAACTGCGCTATGAAACCAGGAAACTCACGCAAAAATTGGATGATCTCTAAAAACCCTATTTGAGGAGGTGTTTAATGCCTATCTGTCCGACCTGTCATTCCAATCAACCTGATGGTGTTGCTTTCTGTGATGAGTGCGGCGCTTCATTGGCTTCAGTCATTACGCCCATTCCCGCAACCCCGGTGCCTGCCTATGGAGGACAGACTGTGCTCGCCGGGACCTGCCCAGCCTGTGGTACCCAAATTCCACCCGGCACGGTATTCTGTCCCACCTGTGGCGCGACTCTGAATGGGCACGGCGCGCCGGCTATGGCTTCAAATTCCGTTGCCTATACCCCTTCTGCTGGCGTAGTTTGCCCCAGCTGTGGCGCGCAACTGGAATCTGGCAGTGCCTTTTGTGATATGTGCGGGACGGCAATCGGCCCAGTAGCTTCATCTCCGTCCTCCTATTATGCGCCTGCGCCAATGCCGCCTTCCGCTCTTGGCTCTGGTGCGGCTCCAAATCCAGGTAGCGGTGGGGCGTCACCATATTCCTACGAGCAGCAGGGTCCCTTACCCAATTATGCGCCTCCCCAAGGGCATGTGGGTGCGATAGACGCTGGTTATGGTGCGGTCCATGGACGATTGGTGATTGAGGGCACCCATGCGACTTTGCCGCTTCCAAGCGGAAAATCCGAAGTGTTCGTGGGGCGTGAAGACCCGATAAGCGGTTATTTCCCCGATATAGACCTCACCAACCACGGCGGTGATGAAGGGGGAGTCTCCCGCAAACATGCCCGCATCTTCATCCAAGGCAATCAGATGATGCTCGAAGACCTTAACAGCACCAACTTCACCTTCATCAACCAACAGAAACTTGCTCCGCATCAACCGCAACCCTTGAACGATGGCGACGGGCTACGCTTTGGCCGGGTCAAGGCGACCTATTACGCTTGAGGCTGCAAGTTGAACAAGGGGAAATAATCGCGTCTTGCCACTCGCGAGGAGAGAATGGGTAAATGACGCTTTCAAGAGGTCAGGTCTTGCACGATCGCTACGTGATTGATCACCCGCTCGGTTATGGGGGCATGGGAGCGGTGTACTATGCGCGTGATACTCGGCTCGATGTGCCGGTTGCTATCAAGGAGCTCATTCCTCAGCCAGGTTTGAGCGAGCAGATGCTGGCTGAGTTGAGAGCGCAATTTCAGAGAGAGGCGCAAATCCTGGCTCGTCTTGATCACCCATATCTGGTGCGCGTGTCGGACTTCTTTTCGCAAGGCGGCGCTGAATACCTGGTGATGTCGTTCATTGAGGGAGAGAGTCTCGCTCAACGCATAGAACGTGAGGGCCGGCTTGAGGAATCCCAGGTTCTCATGTGGGCAGCGCAGCTACTAGTACTGCGCGGCAGAAATCTCTCCCCAGATCATGCGGTGAGCGGCTTGCCGGCATAAGTCCACCGAAAAGGTTTGGCCAGTAGTTGATTGAAGTAGCCAATGAAGTCCAGGATTTGCTGCCGCAGGTCGGCGGTAGACGTAAAGTTGCCGCGTTTGAGCAGCCGCCGATACAAAATACTAAACCAGATTTCTACCTGGTTGAGCCACGACGCATGTTTTGGCG
>Ga0208825_1002699_pt1 | contig 11369 bp, 10 predicted proteins | sample AD_UKC113_MetaG_FD_184450 | JGI IMG/M metagenome (GOLD analysis project Ga0208825, IMG submission 184450) | Active sludge microbial communities of municipal wastewater-treating anaerobic digesters from Hong Kong - AD_UKC113_MetaG (SPAdes)... | ecosystem: Engineered > Bioreactor > Anaerobic >...
AAGTTTATAATATTCACATTCAATAATTTCGGTCAATACTTGGGTCATCGAAAGATTTGCGGCGGCAACCTGTTGTGGGATGAAGCTGGTAGCAGTCATTCCCGGTGTCGTGTTCACTTCCAGAAGGACAGGTTCGTCATTGGAAATGATATAATCGGCGCGAATAATGCCTTTTGCGTTTACCAAATCATAGATGAGCATTGTTTCGCGGCCAATTTTTTGAGATAACTCTTCCGAAATACGGGCCGGCGTGATTTCTTCCACTTGCCCTTTATATTTAGCATTATAGTCGAAAAATTCGTTGTGCGTAACCACTTCCGAAATTGGAAGAACGGTTGTTCCCTTATCGGTTTTGTAGCATCCGCACGTTACTTCGGTTCCGCTTACGAAACTTTCGATAATAACGTCGGAAGCTTCGCCAAATGCTTCTGCAATCGCCGGGCCGATTTCTTCAATTGATTTTACTTTGTAGGTAGCAAAGCTCGATCCTCCGGCGTTCGGTTTCACAAATAAAGGTAGTCCGAGTTGCTGCACTATTTCGTCTGCGGAGTAGTCTGAGTTCTTGTGAAGGATAACCGAATCGGCAACTTTAATGCCAAAACTTTTTAGAAAATGATTGCAGGTGAATTTACTGAAAGTGACGGCTGAAGCCAGAACTCCGCAATTGGAATAAGGAATGCCGAGCATATCGAAATATCCTTGCAAAGTGCCGTCTTCGCCCGGTGTTCCGTGAATAGTGATATAAGCAAAGTCGAATTTCGTCGTCCAACCATCAGCAGTGAAACTAAAATCGTTTTTATCAATCGGGTAGATATTGCCTCGATGTTCCACTTCCCACGATTTGCGATCGATTTTTACTTTATAGGCATTATATTTGTCTTTATCGATGAAAGAATAGATGCCTTCGGCACTTTTTTCGGATACTTCTTTTTCTGACGAATAACCGCCCCAGACAATGGCTATATTTTTTTTCATTTGATAATTAGAAGATTAGAGTTTCTTTTTTAACTCACGAGCAGCAGTGTAAATACGCCATTTTTTGATTACTTCCTGCATATCTTCGGGAATTTCGCTTTCAAAAAACATTTCCTCGCCCGTTCGCGGATGCCTGAACCCGAGAGTTTGTGCATGCAGACATTGTCGTGGACAAGCTACAAAACAGTTATAAACAAATTGTTTGTATCGCACAAAAGTAGTTCCTCTAAGGATTTCGTCGCCGCCATATCGTTCGTCGTTGAAGAGCGGATGTCCGATATATTTCATGTGAACCCTGATTTGATGTGTACGTCCGGTCTCAAGACGGCATTGAACCAAAGTTACATATCCGAATCTTTCCAGCACTTTGTAGTGAGTAACGGCAGGTTTTCCCATTTCTCCGTCCGGAAATACGCGCATCAGCATGCGGTCTCTTGGATCGCGACCAATATTGCCTTCGATGCGTCCTTCATCGTTTTCTACATTCCCCCAAACGAGTGCGACATATTGTCGTTTAGTGGTTTTGTTATAGAATTGGAGCGACAAATTTGTCTTGGCTTCAGGCGTTTTGGCTACTACTAAGAGTCCCGAAGTATCTTTGTCGATGCGATGAACAAGCCCCAATCGCGGATCGTCAATATTGATGCCATTGTCGTAGTGCAAATAATAAGCAATCGCATTGACGAGTGTACCCGTGTAGTTGCCATGTCCGGGATGTACAACCATTCCCGGTGGTTTATTGATAACCATTAGGTCGTCATCCTCGTAAACGATGTTGAGGGGAATATTTTCCGGAATGATTTCGAGTTCATGTTTGGGGCGATCCATCACAATCGAAATCACATCCATAGGTTTTACTTTATAACTCGATTTGACGGGAACATTATTTACGAGAATGCAGTCGGCATCGGCCGCTTGTTGAATCCGATTGCGCGATATTCCCTCGATTCTGTCCGATAAAAATTTGTCGATACGAAGCAATCCCTGCCCCTTATCTGCAATAAATCTATAATGTTCGTATTTAACCGATTCATCAGAAGAATTAACGATGTCGTCTTCTTCTTCTGAAAAGTCGTTTATTTCTTCATAATCTTTCTTCAAAGCCATTTTAGAAATTAGAAAAATGAATCATCAATTTTTGTGGAATTGTTTTCTTTCAAAACTCGATTTGGCGATTGAGTGCGATTTCCCGAATCGACATTGTCGTGGGGAGAAATAATGTACTCATTGTCAATATTGAGTGAGTCGGAAAGTTGGGTGGTTCCTACCACAAGTGTAAGCGGCGCACCGGCCGGTATTTTTTCGTTTGCTCGCAAAGTACGACCTTTATACTCCACCGCAATCACAAGTCCGTCATATTGAGAGGGCACTTTTTCAATAGACAATTGGTCGAAACCCATCGACGACAGTAGAGCTTCTGCTTGACGCAGGGAGTAATCTGCGAGCTCGGGAATTGAAATTTGCTGTGGGTTTTTTGAATATATTGAAACGTAAATATTACGACCTGTTTTAACTCGACTATTGGGTTTTGGCGTTTGTTCGATGATTGCTCCGGGCACGGCATCCTTTCGAAATATAGAGTCGGTTATTTCGATATTCAAGCCTTTAGACTTGAGAATGCTGCTCGCTTCTTCTATCTGCAATCCTTCGAGTTTGGGTACGTAAATGTTTTGATTGTGTCGTGTGTACACTCTCAAATAAAAAAGAAGAAGAATGAGCAATACTAATGCTACAACAATAATTGCCAGAAAATTTTTTCCTATACTGTCGCCCAACATTTTATTTAAAGGTGATTTAATATTCATAAGACACACAATGGTATGAATGTTTTTTTAACTTCGTTCTGTGTTGCGCAAAGGTATAAAAAATGATTGAAGCAGAGCGATGCAAATATGTAGTTTTAGAAAAAGTTATGGTCAAAAAAACAAAAAAAGCAAGAATATGAAGACATGTTCCTGCTTTTGTATGAGTAGAGAGAAAATTTCAAAATTCGTCAGCAACAGTGAGCTTGGCTCTACCTTTTGCTCTGCGCGATGCCAGCACCTTTCGGCCATTTTTGGTTGCCATTCTGCTGCGGAATCCGTGTTTGTTTCTTCTTTTCCTTAAGGATGGTTGGAATGTTCTTTTCATTTCTATATATTTTTGTTGTTATTATTCGAAGAATGGGCTGCAAAATTACTAATTTTTTTTGAACCCCCAATTTTTTCAACTTTTATCTTACTATTCGGGCGCGATTTTTAGTTGGTTTATATTGTATTTGGATAATAGGTCTATTGCTTTCCGGTGTTGAATAAACAATTGAAAAAAAATGCCTCAAAAAAGTTTTGCCATTTTAAAAAAAGAACCTATATTTGCACCCGCAAATTGAACGAGTTACTTTAATTATTAAAAATTCGACAAGAGCAAGGCCGATTCGTCTATCGGTTAGGACGCAAGATTTTCATTCTTGAAAGGGGGGTTCGATTCCCCCATCGGCTACTAAAAATAAAAAAAATATTCAGATCGCAAATATGGCAAATCATCAATCAGCTGAAAAACGAATCAGACAAACAAAAATGCGCCGTTTATCCAATCGCTACGCATCTCGTACAACAAGAAATTCGATCAGAAAATTGCGTAGTTTGACTTCGAAGGAAGAAGCGCAGAAAATGTATCCTGAAGTTTGCTCCATGTTAGACAAACTTGCTAAGAAAAACGTAATTCACCAAAATAAGGCTAACAATTTGAAGTCGAAATTGGCTATTCATATTAGCAAGTTATCATAACAGAATTTGTAAAAAAACTTTACATAGCAGCCGGGCCGAATGGTTCGGCTTCATTGTTTTTTACTATTTTTGTTGCTTAAAAAATAAAGAAATATGATAAAGCATATAGTCATGTTCAGGTTGGCAAACGAAGCCAATGGTCGAAACAAGAGGGAGAATGCGCTCATTATCAAAAAGCAGCTCGAAGCATTGAAAGACATAATTCCACAAATTATGGAAATCGATGTATATCTGAATGATGAAAATGCGTCGCCCGACAATTACGATATTATACTCGATAGCAAATTTGCTTCACCGGATGACCTGAAAATATATTCTAATCACCCCGAGCACCTGAAGGTCGCTGCATTTATCGCCGGTGTACGAACCGGGCGGGCCGCTATCGATTACGAGATATAAATTTATTCTGAAATGGAGCGAAAAATGCGATTTTCAAAATACTTTTTGCTCATTTTTATTGCAAAGACAAACCTATAAAAAAACTAAACAGGCTTGTCTCTAAGGTGATTTTTTTGTAAATTTGTTCGATAATAAATACTGCATCATACATTTATGAATGTGTTCATAATCAAGAAGTAAAAAAGCAAATGACAGAAGAACAAAAACAAGTTGCGAGCGGAAATTATTCTGCCCAAAATATTCAAGTGCTCGAAGGTCTCGAAGCCGTACGCAAGCGCCCTGCAATGTATATCGGAGACGTCGGCGAAAGAGGGTTGCATCATTTGGCTTACGAAGTCGTGGACAACTCTATAGACGAAGCACTTGCCGGATATTGTACCGAAATTCATGTAACCATAAACGAAGACAATTCTATTACGGTAAAGGATAATGGACGAGGAATCCCTGTCGATTTTCACGAAAAGGAAAAAAAATCGGCGCTGGAGGTTGTCCTTACCGTTTTGCACGCCGGAGGAAAATTCGACAAAGGAACCTATAAGGTTTCCGGAGGATTGCATGGAGTAGGCGTTTCGTGTGTAAATGCGCTTTCCATTTATCTGAAAGCAGAAGTCCATAGAGGAGGTAAAATTTACGTACAGGAATTTTCTCAGGGGAAACCTTTGGCTGACGTAAAGATAGTAGGTGAAACGGAAGGAACCGGAACGATTATTACTTTCAAACCCGACAGTTCGATTTTTAATGTGCTCGAATATCGTTACGATATCCTTGCTACACGACTTCGTGAATTGGCTTTTTTGAATGCAGGTATCACTCTGACGTTAACCGATAAGCGAGTAGTGAAAGATGACGGGTCATATAAAAGTGAGAAATTCTATTCTGAAAATGGATTGGAGGAGTTTGTGAAATATATCGATCGAGCCAAAGAACCGCTCATTTCGGATGCAATTCATATTGTTACCGAAAAACAGGGCATCCCGATCGAAATAGCAATGACTTACAATACTTCCTATAACGAGAATATTTTTTCGTACGTCAATAATATCAACACCATCGAAGGTGGTACGCATCTCACAGGTTTCCGCCGAGGTCTTTCGCGTACGTTGAAAAAATATGCAGAAGATTCGAAAATGCTTGATAAGGTGAAAGTGGAAATCGTTGGCGACGATTTTCGTGAAGGCCTTACTGCTGTCCTTTCGGTGAAAGTTGCTGAGCCTCAGTTCGAGGGCCAAACCAAAACAAAACTTGGCAACAACGAAGTCATCGGAGCTGTGGATCAGGCTACAGGTGAGGCATTGGCCAACTATCTCGAAGAACATCCGCGCGAAGCCAAAATAATTGTCGAAAAGGTGATTTTGGCGGCTACTGCACGCCATGCTGCTCGCAAAGCACGTGAAATGATTCAGCGCAAATCGCCTTTATCGGGTGCAGGCCTTCCGGGTAAATTAGCCGATTGCTCCGACAAAAATCCCGAAAATTGCGAAATCTTTCTTGTCGAAGGAGATTCTGCCGGCGGAACGGCCAAACAAGGTCGCGATCGCAATTTTCAAGCAATTCTTCCGTTACGAGGTAAAATTCTGAACGTGGAAAAGGCTATGCCTCATAAAGTGTTGGAAAGCGAAGAAATCCGTAATATTTATACGGCATTGGGCGTTACCATCGGTACGGAAGAAGATTCGAAGGAGCTCAATATGGACAAGCTTCGTTATCACAAAGTGATCATCATGACTGATGCCGACGTGGATGGAAGTCATATTGCCACACTTATTCTCACATTCTTTTTCCGCCACATGCGGCCACTTATCGAGAAAGGATATGTCTATATTGCAACCCCGCCGCTCTATTTATGCAAGAAAGGGAAAATAGAAGAGTATTGCTGGGACGATCGTCAACGTCAGGCTTTTATAGATAAGTATGCAGACGGCAACGAAAATGCTATTCATACACAAAGATATAAAGGTTTGGGCGAAATGAATGCCGAACAACTTTGGGATACCACGATGAATCCCGAACATCGCACATTGCGACAGGTAACAATCGAAAATGCGGCTGATGCCGATATGGTATTTTCGATGCTTATGGGCGAAGAAGTGGCTCCCCGTCGTGAGTTTATCGAAGAAAACGCTTCTTATGCCAATATCGACGCCTAATGATACGTCCACCGGTTCTCCATAGTGACGATAAAGCCGTCATTGTTTCTCCTTCGGGTAAAATCGATTCGCTTATGGTGGACAAGGCGGCTGCCATATTGTGCGAGTGGGGATTGCGTGTGGAAGTTGCTCCGAATGCTCTACGACAGGCCGGGCGGTTTAGTGGATTCGTAGATCATAGATTATCCGATTTGCAAACCGCGATGGACGATCCTGACGTAAAACTCATTCTTTGTTCGCGAGGTGGTTATGGAGTAATTCATCTATTGGACAAACTCAACTTTGAGGGGATAAAACAATTTCCTAAATGGTTGGTCGGATTTAGTGATATCACTGCATTGCACGCTGTTTTTCAAAAAAACGGAATCGTATCCCTTCATGCGCCTATGGCAAAACATTTGGCCGAAGAAGGTTCATCGGATATTTCTGTCCGTTTTATGAAGTCTGTTCTGTTTGGCAGTCATTTAAAATATGACCTTCCGGCGATGCGATACGATTTTCTGAATCGATTGGGGCAATCTTCCGGGACACTTTTCGGTGGTAATTTATCTGTTTTTTGCAGTTTGTTGGGGACGAAATATATCAATATTCCGCGTAAGGGTATTTTGTTCATCGAAGACATTGGCGAAGAGCCTTATCGAGTAGATCGGATGATCCATCAATTGAAACTGGCCGGTGTTTTTGATAAAATTAATGGATTGATAGTGGGGCAGTTTACTGATTATAATGAAGATGACCAGATGTATGCTTCACTCAACGAATCCATCATGACGGCTGTAAGAGAATATACTTTCCCGGTTTGTTTCGATTTTCCGGTAGGACACGCGAAGCATAATTTCCCGATGTTGATGGGTGAAAGAGCTTCTTTGAATGTGAAAAAGAAGCAAATTCTTTTCAAACAAAAATAAAATCATGACGGTTATTTCCACTGAATTTTTGCTACTGATAGGATCACTGTTGTTTTTCGTGAGTTTAGTTGTTGGAAAAGCCGGACACAAGTTGGGAGTTCCTGTTTTGTTGCTTTTCCTCGTTGTGGGGATGCTGTTTGGTTCGGATGGATTCGGACTTAATTTTCAAAATGTTCAAATAGCGCAAACCATCGGTACGATTTGTTTGTGTATCATCCTTTTTTCTGGTGGACTTGATACCAAATTTCAGGAAATAACACCCATCATCGCGCCGGGTATCGTGATGGCCACTGTAGGTGTCATACTCACGGCTCTGTTCACCGGATTGTTTGTATGGTTCAAGTTTGGCCATTTGTTCTCGGCCGTGGGAGCAGGTTTATTTACTTGTTTTCTTCTTGCTGCCACAGTCTCATCAACCGATTCGGCTTCGGTGTTTGGTATTTTGCGCTCAAGAGGGCTTAATCTTAAAAATAATCTTCGTCCTCTACTCGAATTTGAAAGTGGCGGCAACGATCCAATGGCTTATATGCTTACGATTGTGTTGATGAGTATCATTCAGTCGGGGGATCGTCCGAGTTTCCTTTCAGTCTTAGGGTTAATTGTGATGCAGTTGACAATTGGTGCAATTGTCGGTTTTTTGCTGGGGAAAATATCAGTAAGAATTATGAATGGTATTCGTATGGATAATCCTTCGCTTTATCCTGTTCTCCTACTCGTATTGGGCGTTTTTTCGTTCGCATCTGCCTATTTTCTAAAGGGTAATGGTTATCTTGCCGTTTACATAACCGGGTTGGTACTTGGAAATTCCAAGTTTCCCCAGCGTCGCAGTTCGATGAAATTTATGGATGGTTTTGCATGGATGAGTCAGATACTTTTATTTCTTACTTTGGGATTGCTGGTTAACCCCCGTGAATTACTTACGGTACTCATTCCCGCCCTTGTAATAGCCTTTTTTATGATTCTTGTAGCCCGTCCGTTGAGTGTTTTTCTAAGTCTTGCTCCTTTTAGGAATATTCACTTCAGAGATAAAGTTTTTGTTTCGTGGGTTGGCCTCAGAGGAGCTGTGCCAATTCTTTTTGCCATCCTTCCTCTTGCTTCCGGTATAGAGGGCGCTCGGATTATTTTTAATATTGTATTTGTTATAACTATCGTTTCACTTCTTTTTCAAGGAACTACGCTTTCCTTTGTTGCTAAATGTTTGGGCGTTTCCGAAAAACCGAAATATTTTAGAAAAATTGAAGAATTTGATGTCGAATTTTCTGAGGATATCAAATCGGCTATGACAGAAATAAATATCACTAAAGAGACTTTAAAACATGGGAAAAATCTCATAGAACTTCCATTTCCGGAACGAACACTCGTCGTGATGGTGAAACGTGGCGATCATTATTTTGTTCCTACCGGAAAAACGGAACTGCACGAGGGAGATATCTTGCTCGTTATTTCGGATGACGATGAGGCGTTGTTCGAAACCTATCGCCGGCTTGGAATCCTTGATTATTCGTTTCAAAAAAACAGGTAGATAATGAAAAATTACAGTCGCTTATTATATTTAGTAATTTTGATCAATGCTTTGATGCTAAGCGTTTCTTGCAATTCGTGTCAAAGTTCGAAAAATTCGGGATCGCCCATGCAAACTGAACAATATGTGAAAGTTTCACCTGATTTTAATCCCGACAGTGCTTATTCGTTCATCGAGAAACAGGTGAGTTTTGGCCCACGAATTCCCAACACACCTCAACATGCAGCTTGCGGTGACTATTTGGTTGCCAAACTGAATGACTTCGGAGCACAGGTAATGGAACAGAAAACGACTGTAACACATTACAATGGGCAAAAAATTCCGATTCGCAATATTATAGGCATTTATCAACCTCAAAAAACAAAACGCGTGGCTTTATTTGCACATTGGGATACACGTCCGTTTGCCGATCAGGAAAATGATCCGACGAGACAGCGTCAACCCATTTTGGGCGCAGATGATGGCGCCAGTGGAGTAGGAGTATTGCTCGAAATTGCCCGACAATTGAACTTGAAATCTCCAAATATAGGAATCGATATTATTTTCTTTGATTTGGAAGATTGGGGCCCTGCCGAATTTGAAAAAAATCCGCCCGCCGGTGATTGGTGGTGTATGGGGTCACAATATTGGGCAAAAAATCCGCATATAACCAATTACCGGGCAGCTTTCGGTATTCTGCTCGATATGGTTGGTGCGCCCGATGCTACTTTTCTCAAAGAGGGATATTCGGTGCAGTATGCGAGCAACGTGGTGGAAAAGATTTGGCAGACGGCTTCCAAATTAGGCTATGGCCAATGGTTCATCAATCGCAAGACGGGCTTCATCACAGATGATCATGTTCCGGTAAACGAAAATCACGTTGCCCCCACAGTCGATATCATCAATTTGAAAGATTCCGGGACAGGATTTGCACCCTACTGGCATACGCTTAACGATAATATGTCCAACATCAATCGCGCAACACTTGAAGCTGTTGGCCAAACTGTTATGGAAGTGATTTATTCGGAACAATAAACAGAAAAAGAACTATGAAATCGATAGATGAAGTTCAACAGGAAATAATCGACGAATTCGGTATTTTTAATGACTGGATGGATAAATATGCATTAATTATCGAGCAAGGCAATGCATTGCCACCACTCGACGAGAAGTATAAAACACCCGAAAATATCATACAAGGCTGTCAGAGTCGTGTCTGGCTTCAAACTGACTACCGGGACGGCAAACTTTATTTCCGGGCCGAAAGTGATGCTGTTATCGTGAAAGGCTTGCTGGCTCTTGTTTTGCGCGTTTTCTCGGGACGGACACCCGACGAAATTCTTAATGCAGACTTGCGTTTCATGAAAGAAATCGGTCTAACCGAACATCTTTCACCCACGCGGGCAAACGGATTGTTGGCTGTCATCAAACAAATCAGGTTTTATGCCTTGGCATACAAAGCAAAAGAGGAACAACAATAGTGTGTTCCTCTTCCTCGTTACGACTTTTATCTTTTGTCAGTCTTTACTCATTTCGATGGAGCGATTTTTAGCCGCTTCCAACACCCCTTCGAAAAGTTTTCCTATTTCGTGGTTTCGATAATAATCGAGACCCGCTTGTGTAGTCCCTCCTTTGCTTGTGATATTTTTGATCAATTCTTCGATGCTGAAATCTCTCTGATTTTGAGCAAAATATATAGTTGTTCCCTGAGTAAGTTCAAGCAATAGTTCGTCGAGAAGCGAACCCGGCAAATCAAATTCGCGCATTTTATTCTTGAATATTTGGATAAACGACAAAATAAATGCGGGGCCACTTCCGAAAACGGATGTAAACAAATCGAATCCATTTTCGTTGAGTTTCACGGCTTTACCCAATTTTCCCAATATTTCGTAAATATGTTCGGTTTGTTCCAATCCGGGATGATTGGTAGCGAAAGCTGTAACCGACTTTTTGTACGCAATTGCCAGATTTGGCATGATTCTAACAATTATTGGATCGGTTCCCAGATATTTTTCGATGAATGCGATGCTTTTTCCGGCTACAGGCGAAACGATTACTTTCCCTGATAAGTCGAGGGGCTGCAGTTGCTCGAGAATACCGGCCAAATCCTGTGGTTTGATGGCAAGCCATAAAACATCTGCAAACTCGGCAAGTGATTTAGCACTTTCGAAAAAAGGTATCTCCACCTCTTTCTTGTGGCGTGAAAAATATCCGAAATTGATATTCGGTTCGTCTTTGAGTCCCTGATAAAGAGCTTTGGCAAGGTTGCCAAACCCAATAAATCCGTAATTCATTTGGAATAAAATTTTGTAAATGGAATTTCGTTGGCTAACGCCTTTACGATATAATTTTCGCGTTGTCCGTTCACAATCCACATTTCCACACCATGATTCATGCAAATGTCGGCTGCATGGATTTTCGATGACATACCGCCGGTACCCAGCATCGATTCCTTTTCTTCAATGCATTGCTTGATGTTGTTCAAATCGTTAACTTTCTCGATTAGTCTTGCATCGGCGTGCAGATGCGGATTTGCAGTGAATATGCCGTCGATATCCGAAACCAGAATCAATAAATCGGCTTCGGTGATTACGGCAACCAGCGCTGAAAGTTTGTCGTTGTCTCCTAAAACGATTTCCTCGATAGAAACGGTATCGTTTTCGTTTACAATCGG
>Ga0208825_1002701_pt1 | contig 11367 bp, 9 predicted proteins | sample AD_UKC113_MetaG_FD_184450 | JGI IMG/M metagenome (GOLD analysis project Ga0208825, IMG submission 184450) | Active sludge microbial communities of municipal wastewater-treating anaerobic digesters from Hong Kong - AD_UKC113_MetaG (SPAdes)... | ecosystem: Engineered > Bioreactor > Anaerobic >...
GGATCAAACTCTCCAGTTATTTTGAACTCTTGCGAGTTCTAAGCTTTTGAGTTTAGACAAATAGGTCGATCGCTGGTTGCTCCGCTTTGTCTTTCAAAGAACTGATTTCTTTCTATCCCGAGAAAGATAATCCTTTTAGGCTTTCTATATTTTTTATCAATGACGATGTGTCTATCGATTGCCAAAAGGCGAAGTTAATATAAAACCAAAACCAACATTTGTCAAGTGGCCCTGAAAAAATATTTTTAATTTATTCTCAGGGTCAATTTTAGTTGTCCCTATCTTATTATTTTCCAACCATTTCGTCAACTTTTGTTTACGGCCTAAAACCCCTGAACCGGATAAACAGGCAGGAGATACCGGCTTCAACTGGCATGGCAATTGCAGATCTAAAAACACGGCAAGTAAAGTCAAGTAGCTCGAGGAACAAAGGTGAAACAGGCAAAAACAATCATAAAGAAGACAGGCCTCAAGCAATTATTTAAGCCGTTGAAAGGCTCAAGCCTGCTGGAAGTCACCATCGCCATGGGGCTGGTTTTCTTTTTGCTGACCGGACTGGCTCAAATGATGGGCTCATCGCTTCTTATTAAACAAAAAGCGGATTACCATCGCCTGGCGGCCGATATCATTTCCAATCAACTTGAACGGCTAAAAAGCGCCGGGGTTGAGGCCCCGGCTTTATCACCCGGACTTCACCAGGAGCCGGTTCAAGACCCGTCTTCAGGCAAAAAGTTTCTGTTAAACTGGGAGATAACGGAGGTCAACGATAATCTTAAGAAAGTTTGTTTGAGACTTTACCCGGCCTCAGCCAGCAGCCGGCTTACCGAAGTCAGAGCCACCTTGTATTTTTCACGACGCCTGAATTTTTAAACAGAATTTTATCGGCAATTCACGTTTTAGATTTGTCAGCTTCTGCCAGCAAAGGAAGGAAACGATGATCAAAATCGCAGTTTCGATTGGCCTCAGCCGGAAAAGCTCCTCTGAAATCAGGACCAAAAATGGCAGGCAGCTTGCCCGTCCCAAAAACTATTTTTCAGGTTTCTCTCTCCTTGAGAGCCTTATCAGCCTTTCTCTCAGTCTATTTATTTTAATTTCCGCCCTGGAAGTCATGACTCAAGCTAAAAGGATTTACAGCCGTTCTCAAAGCGAGCAGGAGACTGCCCTGGGAGCAGCTGTGGCCCTGGAAAAAATTCGCGAGGACCTCGAGCAAGCCGGTGCTGGACTTGACGGCCACCGGCCAGAGGCAGACTGCTGGCCGATAAAGGTCGAAAATTCTGTAATTAGCATGTATTCCGGGGACATCACTGTTAGGTTGGCTGCTGACATTGAGGCCGGCCAGACTTCAGTCTTGATCATATCCTGGTCTGGCTCAGATTCAAAACTCAGGGCCGGCAGGACCATCTTGTTTGCCGGTCAAGGTCGGATAGAACTGGTTAGAATTACCGGTGTTTTAAACGACCGGCTTATTGTCTCACCGGCTTTTTCCAGCTCATTTCGGGCAGCAGAGTCGGCTGCCTATCTTCTTGAAACGGTCGAGTTATATCTCGATTCAAAACAGTCGATCTTGCGGAGGAGGGTTAACGGAACCTCCGGCCAGCCTTTGCTCGAAGAGGTCAGCAGCTTTGAACCTGCCTATGACCAGCCAGGCAACCTGGTCTCAATAAGACTTGGAACTGGCGCAAAAAAGGAGAAAAGTCATGAACTTCTTTTCTATCCGAAAAATACCGCCGGGACATAAAGAAGCCGGATCGGCCATGATGGTTTGTATTCTGGTCATGGCTATTTTTACTTCGCTCGGACTGGGCTGGCTTATTAGCTCACAAATCTTTCTTCAAGTTGAAGGCAGCCGGAAACTAAATCGCCTGGCTCTCTATGCGGCTGAAAATGGCCTTAAGACTTCTTTAGAAGCGATCAGCGGCCATCTTCAAAGCTCTTATTCCGGGCAAGAAATAACCGAAGAAGATTTTCAGAGTTTAAGAGGACGGTTGCTGTCAGGTGAAAACCCCCTGACCGGTTCTGATCTGGACGAAATAATTGAGGCGGTTGAAAGCTACGATGATTTTTCCAAAATGAGCTGGCAGGTTTCTGCCTCGGTGGAAAAGACGGGGCTTGAAGATTTTGAGCAATACCTGAAATCAACCTGCAGGTTAATTATAGATTCAACCGGTCGGGTGCAGGATTTTGGCGGGAAAAGGTCAGAAGAAGTCATAGCCTCTCTGACCTTCTATGCCGGACACCTGCCCCTCGACCGGTTATCAGCCGCCATCGAGGCTGGCGGCCTGCCGGAGGAAGGCAGGGATCAGATAAATATTATTCCCTCAAACCCGGCCAGTATTAAAAATGATCAGCCTCTAACCTTAAGTCAGGGCACGATTCCGGATAACGCCCTGCCCTTAATTTCTCGAGGACTTAAAATTCTAAAGCCGGATGCCCTGCCTGACTGGTTGCTGCGGCAGGCACTCGGACTGCCACCGGGGAATGAGCCAGTGCCCGATGGAGTTTATCTAATTAGAGATGATCTTGGTCCAGGCGGGGTCTTTGTTGAGGGTGACCTGACCCAGCTCCTGCTTGGCATCGAGACAGACTGGCAGATTATTCAATTTCATCAGGAAGAAAAAACCTGGCAAATAAAATTCAATCCGCCAAGCCAAAAAATAAATTTTATTACCCCGGATGGGCAGATAGATGACGATGGGCTGTTAATTCCATTAATCATGATCAATGGCCAGGTCAAAAATCTGGCTTGCGGTCAACCTGGTCAAGATGGGTTTCTGATCCCATCGTCTGAGGAAGAGACGCTCAGTATTCTGAGCGATTGCCGCCTGACAATTGTTTCAGCTGGCGAGATAAATATCACCACCAGCCTTAAAGCTCAGGGATTAGAGTGGAAAGAAGGAATTCCCTACCTTCGCCAGCCAGACTCGCCCCTTACTATTTGGTCAACCGGCAAAGATTTTCAGACTGAGGAGCAGGTGGATGGTGGAATTAATCTTCTTTCGCAGGAGAACAACCCTATGACCATAGCCGGTAATTTGGTAGCTGGCGGAGAAGGGCTCAAGATCGATTCTAAAAGCGGTGAAGTTCAAGTTGCCGGTAGTCTGGCTGCTACCCGGATAAATCCGGGAGACAACCAGCTGACTGTTTTTACCGGGCTGCAGACTGGAAGCCTTGAAGATGATACCGGTGGACTTAATATCTATTCAGATAAACCACTTATTCACCTGAATGAATTCAAAATTATTGAATGGAGGGTTGCTAAATGAAAAAATCAAGAAAATATAAATTCAAACCCGGAGGTTATACGCTTCTCGAGACAGTTATTTCTCTTTCAATTGTTATGGCCATGATCTTAATTGGTTCAGGGTTAAAGCCTGATAGCGGGAAGCACCAGCTAAACACGGCGGTTAATCAAGTCCATTCCAGCCTGTCCTTAGCCAGATTCAGAGCTATTCGCCAGCAGGTACCGGTTAAAGTCAGCTTCCATGATAATTTTTGCGAGCTCTCAGAATTCGATAACCAGAAATCGTTCTGGATCACAAAATCAAGACGGTTCTTAGAGGGAGTGGTGGTCTCGGCCAACAATGAACCGGTCTTTTATCCTCAGGGGACTGTCTCCAATTTGGCTTCAATAAAAGTGGCTAATGACCATGGCCTTTATCTTATCACCGTGGCTATTACCGGGCGCCTCAAAATCAGCCAGAGTGATTAAATGACAGCTAATGAGATCATTTTTAAAATTTTTTGTTGAATTAAATTCTTCCCTTATTTATAAGTTTCTTAGAGGATTTTCCTCCACTTATCAAACTAAAGGAGAAGAATCATGCCCGGAAAGACTGCCAGAAAAATTTTAGTAGCTACCAGCGGGCTGCTATTTTTAATTTTTACTATTAATTTTCTCTTGGCTCAGGAGCCATACAAATTACCGCCTAAGGAAATTGTAGATATTCTGGATGCCCCGCCTCTGCCGATGGTGAGTCTCGATCCTCAAAATAAAATAATGCTTATTAGTTATTATCAATCGATGCCTTCTATTGCCCAGGTCAGTCAGCCCTTTTACCGGGTGGCCGGTCTGAGAATTACTCCCCACAGTAATAGCCGCCAGGTTCTGCGCTTTTATACCAAATTTGTTTTAAAAAATATTAAGACCGGAAAAGAACTCGCCGTTGATTTGCCTGAAGAACCGGTCTATAGCCTGCCCAACTGGTCCCCTGATGGACGCTATCTGGCTTTAAAAAAATTCCTGACCAATGGCCTCGAGCTGTGGTTAATAGAGGCTTCAACCGGTCAGGCCAGAAAGCTTTTTGGACCTTCCCTTAATGCCGTCTTAACTGATGGTTATGTCTGGTGGCCAGACAGCCGCAGCCTTTTAATCACTATGAACCCGGACAATCGCGGTCCGGAGCCTCAGTCACCGGCCATACCCATTGGACCAAATATTCAGGAAACATCAGGCAAAAAAGCCGCCGTGGCCACCTATCAGGATTTGTTGCGAACTCCCTTTGATGAAAAGATATTCGAATATTTAGCCACTGTTCAGCTGGCCAGGCTAAATATCCAGTCGGGCGAATTAACCAATCTCGGCCAGCCCGGAATTTACCAGGAGGCTTCAATTAGTCCTTCTGGTGAATTTCTGCTGGTTTACAAAATCAAGCGCCCCTTCTCTTATAGCGTCCCATTCAATCTCTTCAGTCATGCTCTCGAGATCCGGGACAGCCAGGGGAAGCTGGTTAAACTGATCGCCGACCTGCCAGCAGCGGAAGAGACACCAAGAAATGGTGTCCCGGTCGGGCCGCGGTCATTAGCCTGGCAGCCGCTTCAGCCGGCGGTTTTGATCTGGGTCGAAGCCCTGGATGAAGGGGACCCCGAGAAGAACGTCCCGGAGCGTGAAAAGATTATGTCGCTGGCGGCTCCTTTTAATCAAGAAGCACTCGAAATTTTGAGACTCCCGGAAAGATATCAGGGAATAACCTGGCTAGGTCAGCCCGGTCAGGGGCTGGTTTCCCAGTATGAATGGAAAAAGCGCTGGCGGACAACTTACCTTTTTGCTGCTGACCGGCCCGGACTGAAACAAAAGATATTCGACTTAAGTGCCCAGGATCAGTATCACGATCCGGGACGCCCGGTGATGATTTCTAGTCCAGCCGGAGATAGAGTAGCTGCCCAGGATGGAGATTTCATCTACCTTCGCGGGAGCGGCTCGTCGCCTGAGGGTGATCGTCCTTTTGTTGACCGTTTAAACCTCAAAACTGGCCAGGCGAAACGTCTGTTTCACTGCCAGCAGGGTGTTTATGAAACCTTTATCTCATTTTATGGCCAGAGTAAATCAGAGATTATTACTTCCCTTGAATCGCCCACGATGCCCCCAAATTATTATCTGCTTAACCTTAAGACTAAAAAAAGAACTGCTTTAACTTCGTTCGCTGACCCGGCTCCACAGCTAACCGCCGCCAAACGGCAGCTTATCAAATATAAAAGAAACGACGGACTGGAACTCTCAGGTTTTCTTTATCTTCCGCCCAACTACCAGGAAGGTCAGCGGCTGCCGGTGGTCGTCTGGGCTTATCCCCTGGAGTACAATGATCCATCAACGGCCGGACAGGTCAGAGGTTCTCCTTACCGGTTCACTTTCTATCGCGGGGCCAGCCAGCTTTTCTATCTAACTCAGGGTTACGCTGTTCTCGATGATGCTCAAATGCCAGTCGTTGGTGATCCAAAAACCATGAATGATACTTTCATTCCCCAGATTGTGGCTAACGCTGAGGCAGCTATTGAAGCTCTGGACCGACTGGGCATTGTTGATAGGAAAAGAGTAGGCGTAGGCGGTCACAGTTATGGCGCTTTCATGACGGCTAATCTTCTGGCTCATTCAGACCTTTTTGCCGCCGGCGTAGCCCGGAGCGGGGCTTACAACCGCACCCTGACTCCTTTTGGTTTCCAGAGTGAGAGAAGAACTCTGTGGGAAGCTCCAGAACTCTACCTGAAAGTTTCACCTTTCATGCATGCCGGTAAGATAAATGAGCCTTTACTTCTCATTCATGGTGAGGCTGACAATAATTCTGGCACTTTTCCCATTCAATCCGAGCGTCTGTTTGCTGCAATTAAAGGGCTCGGGGGAACAGCCAGGTTGGTGATGCTGCCTGATGAGAGTCATGGCTATTCTGCCAGAGAATCGGTGCTTCATGTCCTGGCCGAGATGATTGATTGGTTTGACCGTTATGTGAAGAAAAGATAAGGAGCTAACAGGGATGAGAACTTTTTCCACAATTCTTGTGAATATCCCTGTGGAAATCTCCAGGCAAGGTTAATTTATTCCTTTGAAAATAAATAGGTTCTGATAAACTGCACATCTTTTGTACACCAGCCAGCAGGAGCTTTTTTTCCTGTCAGGACAGTGGTAAGATAGAAACAAAAAGAGCAAAGGAGGCAGCGTGAAAAAGAACCGGTTAAAGACTTTAATTCTGGTTTTATCTTCTATTTCATTTCTGGCCACGGGCCTGAGCCTGGCCGGTCCCTCAAGAGACTATCAGCAGCTCCCGGCTATCGGTAAGGTCGAAATCAAGGAGGTAGAGCCTTTTGTTTACTGTTCCTTGAGCCGGACGGGCTCTTTCGCCGATATAGAAGCAGCTGTAGGCGAACTGCTTCAACAGATGCAGGCTCAGAATGTATTCCCCATGGGTTCAATGATTGGTATTTATCATGGCGACCCAACTTTATCAGACCCTGAACAAATTCAGTGGGAAGTTGGTTTCCCGGTTAATGATCAGTCTTTGGTGCAGGCTCCCTTGCAGAAAAAGCAGTGGACCTTTACCACTGTGGCCGTTGGCCTTCATGAGGGACCTTATGAGAAGACAGGAGAAACGATCTTAGGCCTGCGCCAATGGCTGGAAGATAACGGTTATGTCCAGAACGGGCCTATTCTCGAACGTTATCTCGATGCCGATCCAGCTGCGACTTCACCCGATCGCTTGAAAACAGAAATCTGGCTGCCCTGTAGAAAAGTTTGAAGCTAAAATTATGTGGACTGCGCCGGTCTTTTAATCCTCTCCGGGAAGATAATCACCTAACCGCTTTTGTCCATAACAGGCTTTGACGCATACTCCGCAAATAAACTGACCAACCAGCCCGGCCTGGCGAAACTCTTTTAGCTGGGCATAACAGCTGAGATGATCAAATTCTTCCGGGGTTTCTTTTATTGCCTGAGCAGGGCAAACAGCCTGGCAGCGATGGCATGACCCGCAGCCAAAGGGAATTGGCTGATCAGTTTTAAGGGGCAGATTGGTCAGAACAGTCACCAAACGGAAGCGGGCTCCGAACAACGGGTTGACCAGCAGGTTATTGCGCCCCAGCCAGCCCAAACCGGCTAACTGGCCTACCTTTTTATGAGAGACATGAGCTCTTTGATCTTTCCAGTCTATGATCTGAGAAGCGGCGATGGGCAGAGCCAGGAACCCCAGAGAAGTGATTTCAGCAGCAAGTTTAAGGGCTGACCGGTCAAGGAAGTTATTTAATTGCCGGTAATGATGAAAATAGAGAGGTGTCGGCGCCCGGTCAATATCGTCAAGGACAGATAATAAGACTTCTTTCCCTAAGGAAATAGCGGCACCGTAGCGCTTGACGAGATGTCCTGGAAGAAGAAAACTGTCCTTTATGGGAGATATATCAGCCACACCGAACAGGTCGGCTTTGAGGACTTCGAGCGAAAAATTCCTCAGGAGATCATAGTTCTGAGCGGCTTTATCCTGGCGGCTGCTATTGTCCATGATTCAAGATTTTATGGCGGGAAGGTCAGAATGTCAAAATATCAAATTCCGCCTGGAGGTTGACCGGAAAACGCTTTTAAAGTATAAATTCAATCTAAGACGAGACTGAGCTCTCAGCTAAGACAGAAAAATAGACCAGGGAGAGGCAAAGATGAGCGAGAAGACTTTGGCCATAATTAAACCTGATGCAGTCAAAAAAAGGGTCATAGGCCGGATAATTCAAAGGATAGAAGATGAAGGATTCAATATCCTTGGCCTGAAAATGGTCAAATTGAGCCTGGAAGAGGCTAAACAATTCTATTCAATTCATCAGGATAAACCATTTTATGGTAGTTTAACTGAGTTTATGTCTTCCGGGCCGGTGGTGGTGCTGCTTCTCGAGGGGGAAAAGGCCATCAGACACTGGCGGGAAGTCATGGGGGCCACTAACCCGGCCGAGGCAAAGCCCGGGACTCTCCGGAGAGAGTTCGGATTTTCTATCGAGAGAAACGCTGTTCACGGGTCAGATAGCCCCCAGACGGCCGAGACCGAAATCGGGTTCTTCTTTAAGTAACAGATAATAAAAAAAATATTCTTTTCGAGGGCAAAAATTTTACTTGACAAACCGCCAAAAAAATTTTATGTTTTTCCTGCGCCTTGGAGGAGAATGAAAAACAGGGGGTATTGGCTTTTTATCACCCTCTGCGTCTGTCACTCAACAGGGCAAATTTTAATGGATGGAGGATTTCACTATGCGTAAGTCTTTAACAAAAGCCATTGCAGTTTTGGTTTGCCTGGTTTTCACCATCAGCCTGGTTCCCGCCATGTATGCTGCTGAAAAGAAGGTTTCCAAGGATGACAGGCTCCTTCTGCAGAAGCCAATGAGCTTGCTGGTTTCCTTATTTCCTTTCCTGGGAAGCGCCCTGGGCAACAGCAGCAAGGCTATCAGTTCCAGCAATATTTCGGGCAAGAAGACTTTGAAACCGACTGCTGAGATTATTTTCCCAACAAAGCCGGCAAACGAACACGATTGAAATTTATAGTTTTGAGAAAATTAATATTTATAAGAGAATAACTTTTTCTCACCTCAAGGGGTGAGGGACATACCTTTTTCTCACCCCTGTTTTCCCCCCTTTAAGTCATAGACAAAAAAGTCTAATATTATTTTACTATATACAGAGGACTTTTCTATTGAGAAGTTGCGAGCGGGTTTTTTTAATCTTTTTGCTGGCTAACCTTTTATGCCTGCCCTTTTGGGCCCAGAATAAAACAGCAGACATCAAATATTCTTCTAACTTTAGCCAGTTATTAACAGACAGTCAGAGATATATCAAAGAAGGCCTTTATGATCGTGCTCAAATTAGCCTTCAGCACACTCTGAAACTGGCCAGAACCGCAGAAGAAAAAAAGGAAGTCAACCTAAAACTGGCTGAAGTTGAAGCCAATCTGGGTAATCTTACCCAGGCTTACGATTATTATGGTCAGAGTCTGCAATTGGCCTTAGAAACAGGAGATAAAAAAACAGAGGATTTTTCTCAAAAATCAATGCAAATTATAGATTTATATAATAAGGCTAAAAAGCTCAGACAGGAAAAACACTATGATGAAGTTATTGACATCTTTAATAATGCCATTTCATATTGTGATCAAATCAACAATCCTGTTCTGAAATGCAAAGCCTTAAGGCAGCAAAGCTATGCTTTTCTTTACTTGAATAAATTGCAAAATTATTTTGAAAATAATCTCAAAGCCAATGAAATAGCAAAAACTATTAACAATATAATCGAGCTTATAAGCACCTATATAAACATAGGGCACTATTATTCTTTGATTGATAACATTAACCTAGCTATAGAGAATTTTGATAATGCCATTCTTTTATCAAACAGAGAAGGTATGCCGACTTACGTCATTTTTGACGCTTATTATAACGGAGCCGTAGTCAATATAGAGATCGGGAACTATGATAAAGCGATTGAATACTTATGTCTTGCTCTTGAATTAATCGCTAACAATAAATCTGACCCTTATTATGTAACTTCTCTTAGTAATTTAGGGTCCACTTATCTAAAGAGAGCCTTGACTTCTGGGAATAGTCAAGATTATGACCGAGCCTTCCAATATTTTAATCAAGCCTTGTCAACTGCCGCCCAGACTGGAAACGAGCCATTTCAGGTAGCTGTTCTCAATAATATCGGTTCGCTAAAAGCCCATTTAGAAGAAAATCTTGATGCCCTGTATTATCTTAATAAAGCCAGGATTCTGGCCGAAAAAATCAAATTGAATGCTTATCTGGTTTCTATCTATACCAATATTGGCATTATCTATGCCCGACAGGGTGACTACCAGAACTCATCTCTATACTATGATAAAGCTATAAATCTTGCCCTGAGTGAAAACGAGGACAGGACTCTGTGGGAAAGCTATCTGGAAAAAGGCAACCTTTTGAAAAAACAGGGCAAGCTGACTGAAGCCCGGTTCTATTATCTCAATTCGATTAATATTATAGAAAGCCTCAGATCAAAGCTGTCAATGGAAGAAGATAAAGCCAGCTTCCTCGGCTCTGACAAAAGGCTTAACGCCTATCACAATCTGATTGATCTCTTAATCAATCTAAATAGAGAAAAAGGAAATCAACAGTACTTAGCTCAGGCTTTTAATTTTATGGAAAGGGCCAAATCCAGAGCTTTTCTGGACAGCATAGAAAGCTCCAACCTGGAAAAAGAAATACCGGCAGACCTGAAGCTTATCAACCAGGAAAAAGAGATTATGAGCGATATGTCGAAACTTTATACCAGATTAATAGCTCCTGACCTGCCAGAAGACGAAAGAACAACTATCCTGCAAGAAGTTAAAAGCCTCGAAGACAAACTCGATAATATTAAAAGGCAGATCCGCTCTCAGAATCCTGCTTATGCTAATTTAACTTATCCTGAAATTATTACTTATGAACAGGCCAGCAAAGAATTTGTTAAAAGCAAAACAGCAGTGTTTACTTTCGTGGTCGGAGAAGACAGCGCTTATGGCTTCGCCCTGACCGGTCAGGGCCTTAAAGTTTATCCTATCCCGGTCCGTAGTGATTTAAGGCTCAGGGTTATTAACCACCGGAAAGCAATTTCTGATACCGATAACAGGGAATTTCAATCAGGCAGGGAATTATATGATTTATTACTCAAACCGGGAATGGTTGAAGGGATAAAGAACCTCATTATCATCCCGGATGACATCCTTAACCTCTTACCTTTTGAAACTCTCCTGACCGGTTCCCAGCCTGATGATTGGCTTATAAAAAATTATACAGTCTATTATGCCCCTTCACTTTCTTCTCTAAGAGAGCTGGCTAATCACCAGAACAGAAAAAACCGGGCAAAGCCCCAGCATAATTTGCTGGCGGTTGGTGACCCTTATTATGGAGAACTGGAGGACAAATACCAGGAACTCTCCACCAAAGCTATTTTCAAGGATTTTTATGCTCTGACTGACCTCAAATTTTACCGGCTACGATATTCTCATGAGGAAATCAAACGCATTTCCAGCCTGATACCAAAAAGCACCCTGCTTGAGCGAGAAAAAGCCTCGGAGGATTTAGTCAAGAGCGCCAATCTGTCTGACTATAAAATAATCCATT
>Ga0208825_1002704_pt1 | contig 11352 bp, 12 predicted proteins | sample AD_UKC113_MetaG_FD_184450 | JGI IMG/M metagenome (GOLD analysis project Ga0208825, IMG submission 184450) | Active sludge microbial communities of municipal wastewater-treating anaerobic digesters from Hong Kong - AD_UKC113_MetaG (SPAdes)... | ecosystem: Engineered > Bioreactor > Anaerobic >...
CCGCATCCGCCATCCGCGCCACGAGAGCGGACGCGGCGTAGGCTTCCCGTTCGACGTACACCACGGTGCGTACCCGTCCGCCGAGGGCGAGCTTGACGGCGAGGCCGAGCATGCCGCTTCCGGCGCAAAGGTCGATGTGGTATAGGGCGGGATGTACAGCCATGTCATTTCTTGGTCTCGAACTTGCGTTTCCCGCCGCCAAACCGAACGGTGTAACTGAAACGAATGCCCTTCCCCAGAATCCAGGTAAGCAATGTCTTAAGCATGGACAGCCTCCTTGCAGTACCGGTCCCAGTTGGCGAGGTATTCCTCGACCGTGCCGCTTCCCGCGGGCGTGTTGTACCAGCGCTTCCAATACGCCGCCTGATCCGTGAGCGACTCGGGGATCGGGTCGCTGACCTGGAAATAGTGGAGGCGCGAGAAGAGCACGCCGATCTTGTCGTTGTCGTCGAGGCGCAACGCCCACAAGAGGGCGTCCATCGGAATCAGGTCCGGCCAGGTCACCGGGGCGTGCGCGTCGGCGAACAACCATCGCGTGGCGTTTGCCAACACAGCGGGCCGCCCGCGCAGGTACGCCAGCGAGGCCTCGACGGAACCGGGTTCCACCTGCCATTTACTGAAGCCGCCGACCTTTCCCTCGAACCGCGGCGTCCGTTGCCGTTCCCACGTAAGGTTGCTTTCCTGGGCGGCGGTCCCGAACAAGAGGCGCGCCGTCCGGTCCGCATACGCCGGTGACGGTGGTTTCGCGCCGTGTACCGTGGCGGCGCATTCCTGGCAGATCCGCCAGATGCGGCGGGCGTTTTCCAGATCAGGCATGGACGAGTCCTCCATTGGGCCAACAGGCCGACGACGTTGCCCCACGTGGCACGAAGCCACCGGGAATGGCATGGTTGTCCGGAAACGGCTTTCGGGGGCCGTTTCCGGCAACCAAGTAGAGACTTGACTTCCTGCCCACATGCAAGCGATGAATCGGGTAGATGACGGCAGGAGAAAAGAAATGAGCGAAACCAAACAGACACGGCCCACCACGGCGGCGGAGACCTATCGTCAGCGCAGAGAGACCGTGGACGCCCTTATGGGCGAGCTCCGCAGCAAGCTCGACGCACACGCCAAGCGCGCGGCGGCGGACCCCAAGAACTGGGGATACCCCGGCGACCTCGGCCACGTCGAGGAGGTTCTTCGCGACCTTGCCGCCTTCATGCGGTAGGCTCGGCCCCCTCATAGCAGGTCCTCGTCCGTGATGAGCGGCGCCTCGGACACACCTTCCGGCTCACCGTCCTCAGCCATTTCGCCCAGCGCCTCGCGCACAATCGCTTCAATCCGTTCCAACTGGCCGCGCAGCCCTTCGAGGCTTTCTTCCTTCTGCCTGAACAGCCGGAGGATGTTCACCAGGGTGCCGTGATAGTCCCGTGCCTCGTTCGCCATGGACGCCGGCGGTCCTTCGTCGGCGACGGGAGCCGGAGTCGCCTCGGTTGTGGAAGGCGTGGGGTCTTGTTTCCGCTTGCGCCACAGTTCGGCGACTTCGCGCAGATTGCCCCGGTCGTGGGAGAGCGCTTCCAACCGTTCGCGCGGCATTTGCGCAAGGGTGACGATGTCTTTCTTGGCAAGGCCGGACGTTCCGGCGAGCACATCGCTTCGGAATTCCGCGCCGAAGAGTTCGGCCAGTGCATCGAGGGTCTCCGCAAACTGCGCATCGCGCTTGATTGTGCTGGGTGAAACGCGGTGTTCCTTGGCGAGACGATCCGCCGTGGCGTCCGGCGCTTCGGTCGCTTCTTGAGAGTCCCCCGAAGGGTCACAGTGACCTTTCGAGAAACATTGGGGTTTTTGAAGATTTTCTGCCGGGTCGGACCGTTGTTCCCCGTACTGCTGGCCCCGGAAATAGGCCACCTGTTCAGGGGGCAGGTTCCTGCGTCCCAACTGGTGCCCGATAATCCAGAGCCGGGCGGCGTCGCGGGATTCGAACTCCAGGGAGGTCGTTGTAAAGGGGATGTCATGCAGGCGGCAGAGGCGTAGACGGTGATGGCCATCGAGGAGGATGTTGTGGGGCGCCCAAACCGCCAAGGGGCTCAGCGCGCCATCGTCCAGCAGGCTGCACTCGAGTTGCCGGAGTTCCTGTTCAGACAGGGGCGGAATGAGACGCTCGAATTCGGGATCGACGATGATGTCCACGGGTAACCTCCTGGGATTCGCGTTTTGCGTTCGGATGTTATCTACCGGAAACGTAGCCCGGTCTTGGGCGGCATGAACAGCGTGAGACAGTATCGAGACAGTATCGGACAGTCGCCTCACAGAGCCGTGGACGAACACATTCATGACCGCACGGGAATGGCGGATTCCGGGAGCCATTGTTCTGGGTGCGGGATTTTGGAAATACGCCCCTGCAGGGAGAGCAAAGATACCCACCGCGGGGTCGACTAACTCCAGTTAGTTGACCTTCTACGCCTCGGCGCCATCGGAATCGCCCGTGTTTTCCGGGGTGTCCGAATCGGCGGCCCCGGTGTTATCCGACCTTTTTCCCGCGTTTTCCAGGACCCGCCGTCCCGCTGCCTTCCGGGAAGCGCCGCTGTCGGCGGCCAAGAGGCTCGATGCCCACTCCGCCGGCGTCGTATCCGGGCCGGTCGGCTTGTCGCCCTCGCGGGTGATCCTGGTGGCCTTGAGGTCGCGCAGGTGATTGCGCACAGTTCCGTCGAGCTTCACGATGTAGTCCACCTCGCCCGCGCGGATGGCCCGGCCAAGACGCAAGAGGTAAACGCACACGAGGTCCAGCGCCGTCTCGTCCGCCGCCGTCTCGCTGGGGTAGTCCTCGGAGAAACGCTCACGCAGCTTGGAGAACGACTCCTTTTCATCCTCGTCCAGAAAGTGCGCAGCGAACACCCCGTGCTTGCGCGCGTGTTGGTTGCCGGGCTGGAAGCCCGGTCGCCGCGCGGGACGGCGGACCGTCTCGCCGTGCAGTCTCGCGAGGTCGTCCTTGGTGCGTTTGCCCTTCATTGTCCTGAAAATCCCGTGTTCAAGGTTGCAGACCGTCGCGATTGGCGGGGGAGACGGATTTGGCCCCTCGGGCGGTCCTGTCACTGGTCATCTACCGGAAACGATTGGGTTGTCTTGCCCATACTGATTGCGCGCCCAATCCAGAATCCACAACGCATCCGCTTCATTGTCGTCCGTGGGATTCCAACCACGATTGACCGCGGCGGCGATCATGGCAGCCTTGTCCGCATTGCCCTTGCCCGTCCCGTGCCGTTTGATGGTCGCTACGGGTACGCCCTGATACGGGACGTGCGATTCCTCACACCACGCCGTCAATGTCGCGAGCAGCCCGCCATAGACATGTGCGGCGTCCGTACCGGCGTGCCTGCGGACCTCTTCGAAGTAGACGGCCTCGAACGGTCCGATCAACGCATGGGCTTCCGCGACCTGGTGACGAAACCGCACATACCGCATTCCGCCGCCTTCGTATCGTGACGGACGGAATGTCCACGTACCGGACTGCACGCGCCCGTCGATGCAGGCCGCCCAGCCTGTTGTCGTGCCGAGGTCGAGTGCGAGGACTTTGTTCATGCCGCCGGTGCGCGCGGGAAGATGCTCTGTAGCCTCCGTGAAAGAAACCCCCTTTGAGGGGTTTCTTTCACTGGTTACAGTGTATATATGGGTTTCTTCCATTTCGTTTTCCGTTTCCGTTTCGGAAATAACCGTTATTTCCATTTTTTCACTGAGCTTCCTGGAATCGGACGATGCCGCGATCCATGAGAAGCGAATCCGAGCGATTGACACAATTGCGGACGGTCTTTTCGGTGACGTCGAGATGTTCGGCAATGGCCGCGACCGTGGGCTCTCCTTCGATGATGCCCAGCGCATTCACGACATCCAGCGCGGTGATCTTCTGAAGACGTCCGGGCGCGCCCTTCACCTTGCGGTCGCTGAGAAGTTTCTCGACGCGATGGACGGGCCACTGAAACACCAGAGCGACGGGCGGCGGCGCGGCGAACTCGCGGAGCGTCCATTCGAGCAAGAATCCCGCGCAATCGTCGCCCTCGAGTTCGGACAATGTCGCCACGGCGTCCGGATCGCGCCCGAACACGCCCGAACCCGACGCGCGGTCGATGGCGGCCTTCGCGCCCTGCTGCCCCTTGGAAAAGTGATGGGCAAAGGCGATGGCCGCTCCGGTGTCCGTGGCGATGGATTCGATGCTGTTGCAGAAGGCCGTCATGTCCCGCGCGCTGTTTTCGTCGCCATCGTTGGTCTTGTAGATGGGATCGAGGATGAGCAGGTCGAAGGGCTGCTGATGTTTGAGCCAGTGAATGAGTTTCGTCTTGAGCGTCTTCAATTCCATGACGCGTCCCCGCAAAGACCACACGGACAGGTTCTCCGGCGCGAACGGCATGTGCTCCTCGATCCAGAGCACGCGCTGCACGAACGAGGCACGGTCGATCTCCAGGTTCACATACAACACCCGTCCTTTGGCGCAGGAATGGCCCAGCCACGGACTGCCGCCCGCGATGGCCGCGGCCAACTGGATGAGGGCATAACTCTTGCCCGCCTTCGATGGACCGCCGAGCAACAGTTTGTGCCCCTTGCGCAGAATTCCGTGGATGATCTCCGGCGCGAGTGACGGCGGATTGCGCCGCAGGTCGCGCCAGCATTCCGGCAACGGGATGTCCTCGTCCGTGGTCAGACTGTCCATCCACGCATCCCAAGAGGAGCAGCCGAGATTCGTTCCGAGCAGATACTGCGGCCGTCCCAGACGGGTCACGCCCGGCATACGAGACAAGCGGGACGGGTTGCGGTTCTGCCGGTCGACGCGCAACCCCTCCTGTTCGAGGATCGAATACAGCTTGGCCACGCGCCGGTCGTATTCCGCTCGATCCGTTCCGGCGCCGATGCGCACGGCGGCATGCAGACTCTTGCCTCCGCTGTGGACGACCGTGGCGCAAGGCACCTTGAGCCGTTCGAGCACGGCCCATTGTTGTTCGACGGGCAATGAATCCGACTCGACCAGCGCATGCCGGTACTCGACGACATTGACGTCCGCGATGCCTTTGCCGTCCATCGGATTGAGACGGACCCACGCGCCGGCGGCGTCCTTCACATTGAGCGCCTCCACCGTGGACTCGCGCGCGCAGGCCCGGTCCAGGTCAGCGCTGGTACGGACATACACGCCCCTGCCGCGCGGACGGACATGGCCGTCCTCCTCGATCTGAAAGTCCGAGTTGTATGCGACGATCTCATCGGGCCGGAAGAGCGCGTGCAGGAAGGCGCGAAAATCCTCGTGCCCGAATCCGGGTGCCGGTCCGGGTAATCCGGCGTCTTTCGTATCGGAAGGAACGGGCGGAGAGGATTCCTCATCCGCTATGACGGCGTCCCAGGCCAGGAACTCGTCCGGCCCGTTCTGCCCTGGCCTGCGTGGCGACAGCGGGCGGGACATCGCGCTGTTGATGGTGTTGGCGATCTCCGCCGGAGACAACCCGTCCCGCGCCGCCTTGCTTCCCAACTCCGACCGTATGCGGGACTCCGGCCAGTCGTCCTCGCGGGCGGACATCACCGCCGCGAACAGCGTATTGTTCCGTTCGCCCTTGGGGCAGGGATTGTCGAGATATTCAGCGGGCCGCATGTTGGTTCTTCACTTTCTCGATCTGGTCCAAGAGATCCGCGAGAATACTCTCCACGGCGTCGCGGTCTCCGTTGTGCAGCGCGTCGCGGGCTTCGGCCACGCGCGAATACCATTCGTCCACGAAACTGAATTCCATTTGCCCGGAGGGATGCCGTTTTTCCTGACGCTGCACCGTGCGGGCGCAACGCTTGAGATCCATCTTGGCAGTCGCAATGTGCCGGAGTTTCTTGTCCTCCAACCCCGCCAGCGCCAAGACATCTTTCTTGGTCAGGCCCGTCTTGTGCGCCAGCAGTCGGCGGCGGAAGTCCGGACCGAGAAAAGACACCAGCCGGTCCACGGCCTCGGCGTACTGGGCGTCGCGCCGGATCGTCTTTTCGTCCACGCCATATTCGTGCGCAAGTCCTTGAGCTGTGGTGGTTTGAGGTTTGAGGACATTTTGTCCACTAACCTCTTTTTGATTGGGAACGGCTTGTTCCGGTTCATTGCCATTGAGCGTATCGGGTTTCCCCGTGCTCAGGGAGTGTTCATTGCCGCTCACAACCGGCGAGACGGACATCTGTTTTTGCGTCATAACTCTTTCCGCCTCATGCGTTTGAGGTTTGTGGACATTTTGTCCACTAACCTCCCCGTGCTGGTTCCTGCCACCGGGGTTTCGGATGTCCGTTTTTCGCAGACGGTACTGTTCGCCGCGATAGTAGGCCATCTGGTCGGCGGTCAAATTCCGCCGTCCCAGTTGGTTCTGGATGATCCATTGGCGGATTTCATCGCGGGACATCAATCCGTGGATGACGCGCAGTTCATACGGCAGCCCGAGGGCCTCGCAGATCTGGTGGCGATTGTGCCCGTCGAGCAGGACGTAGCAGACGTCGCCCCGGTCGTCGACGTCCTCCATCACGGCCAACGGTTCGCGGCATCCGTCGCGCAGGATGGCCTGCGTCAGGTCCTCAAACTCCTGCTGGCCGAGCGCGGGAATGAGCGATTGGTATTCCGGGTCGATTACGATGTGATGCATGCGGCCAGTCTCCTCACACCGGTTTCGTAACGGAACGTTTCAGGTCTTTTAGCGCGTCGATGAGCCGGTCTATGGAATCCGTGAGGCGTTTCGTTGCCGGCGCGCCGTCCGGTGCCGATGTGGACGATGCCTCCGAAGGAGCGGCGCCCATCCGCGCCCGGTAGCCCAGCCGGTGAAGTCTGCGCAGGATGCCCGAGTCCGAGTGCCGGGGAATGTGGAATACGACGCCGCAGGCGAAGGCCTCATCGACGACGCCCCCTCTTCCGACATGTTCTCGGGCCAGCCGCTCGAGCAGAGCGATTTCCTTATCTGTCCATGTATTTCGTGTTCCCATGTTGTTTCCTTCCTTACGCCGTCCTGCGCCAGCCGTTGGCGGCGATGGCGTCGATCAGTTGTTTGGCTTCGTCAAAGGTGAGATTCGAGGCGTCGTGCCCGTACTTCTGCAGCACGGCGGCCTGCTTGGGAGTACACAGATTGAGACGCGAACGAGCGAACACGCGATCCAGCACGGCGCTGGCGTGTCCGCGACACGTCACCATGTTCGGATCGAATCCGAACTTCTGCAGCGAGGTCCGCTGCTTGTCCGTGACCTCGAGGAAATGCCACGGCATCGTCGGCTCGTATTCCATCAAATCGTCGTCATGGAGACTGAGCGCATACTCGATGGGATCGAGCATGCGGGCCTTCTTGCGCAACTGTTCGCGCAGCCGGCGCGCCAGCGTCTCCTCGCGCGATTTCTGCGCGTCGACCTGGGCGTCGAGCAGATCGACCTCGTCTCCGCCGCCTCCACCGCCCTGCGCCACGAGGTCCATCATCTGACGGCATTCCTCATCCGAGCGGGCGAAAAGCGTCGCGGGCACGCACAGACTGTGTTCGGTGGACTGCCACAGGAAATCGAGAATCAGAAGATCATCCTTGCCCGGTGCAATGCGCGTGCCGCGCCCGATCATCTGCTGATACAGACTCCGCACCTTGGTCGGGCGCAGACAGACGATGCACGCGATGTCCGGGCAATCGTACCCTTCGAGCAGCAAGGACGAGTTGCACAACGCCTGGAAATCTCCGCGGGCGTACCGGTCCAGGATGTCCGCGCGGTTGGACGACCCGCCGTCCACGTGCTCGGCGCGGATGCCCTGGCCCCGCAGCAGCGAGGCGAACATTTCCGACGTCCGCACGAGCGGCAGGAACACGAGCGTCTTCCGGCCGCCGATATTCTTGGCAACCTCTTCGGCGACATTCTTGAGATACGGTTCGATGCCCGCGTCGAGATCGGCGGCGTTGTAGTCGCCGGCGGTCGTGCGCACCGCGCTCAGGTCGATGCGCAACGGAAGCAGTTTCGCGCGGATCGGCGCGAGGAACTTCTCGCGGATGGCCAGAGGCATGGGATACTCGAACGCGATGTTCTCGAAGACGGCGCCCAGCGATTTCTTGTCTCCCCGGTCCGGCGTCGCCGTCACTCCCAGGAGACGCGCGCCGTCGAAATGATCGACGATGCGGCGATAGCTGTCGCTCAGAACATGGTGGGCCTCGTCCACAACGACGAGATCGAATGTGTCCTTTGGCCAGCGGGCCAGACGCCCGTTTCCGAGCGTCTGGACACTGCCGACCACGACATTGGGTTTGGTGGCGAACAGACTTTCGCCGAACAATTCATAGGCGCGGCTGTCCGCTTTTTCCAGGGCGGAGGACAAGCCCGTGGCGGCCTTGAGCTTGTCCTGCGCCTGCTGGAGCAACTCGTCCCGATGCGCCAGGATGAGGGTATGCCGTCCCTGACGGGTTTCCCGCGCGGCGAGATGGGAAAAGACTATCGTTTTTCCTGTCCCCGTCGGGAGCACCAGCAATTGACGGCGGAACTCGTCCCAGCCCTTCTCGATGGCGTCGAGCGCCTGTTGTTGATAGGACCGGAGTTCCATTAGAGCAACTCCTCTTCCGTGACCGGCGGAGCGACCGGCGGTGTGGGCAGAAGCCCGGAATCCGGGGCGCCGGACAGGTTGGACGACCAGACTTCGCCATCTTCGATGTAGATGCCGACCTCGCCGGACTCGTCCACGACCTCCATCCAGAGTTGGTAGTCGTTGTCTGCGGCGAGTCGTTTGAGCATCGCCATGGATTCGGCGTCGAGGATGGATGCGTCTTCGATGCGCATGACGCGCAGTTCGGGGTGCTGCGCCATCGCCATCACGACGGCCACGCGCAACTGCTCGCTGCGCGACGCCTGCTTGAGCGGAACGCCGTTCAACGTGAGGCGTCCGGTTTCCGGATCGAAGGACAATCCCACGACCGGCATCTGCGCGGCGGCGATCCGATCCTGTTTGGCCTTGTAGGTCGCGTCGATGGTTTGGCTGAGGTCCTCCGCCTGCCTGGCGAACGCGGCGATACGCGATTCGAGGTCGCCGCGTTTGCGGGCGGATTCGATCTTGCGGTTGGTTTCCCCCGCGGCGTCGACCCGCCACTTGATCGCTTCGACGTCGGGATAGACGACTTTCTCCGTCTCGGTTTCCGCGGCATCCAGATCGACCTTGAGACGGTCGACGCGTTCCTGCGCACGGCGCAATTGTTCCTCGGCATCGGCCAGTTGCTTGCGCAGGGTCTCCGCTTTCGCGATGACCCCGTTCAGGCGTTGCGTCTCTTTGAGCGCGTCCTCATGTTCCCGGAGCAGCGCATTCAGATCGACCGGTTCCGCCGGCAGCCCCTCCTCGAGTTTGGGCAGAACCTCCAGTTCGGCCTTGGCGCGGGAAATGTCCCGGTTCACCGCTTTGCGTTCTTCGTAGGCATCCTCGCGCCTGCGGTCCAGATCGGCCAGCTCCAGTTTGAGCAGGGACATGACCATGTCTGCCTGCTCCTTGTCGCCGAGACGCGTGAAGGACAATGGGTCGAAACACAAATCGCCCACGAGATTGTCCAGCAGTTTCTGCGGTGAATTGAGCTTCGCCTTGTATTCGCCGCCGGTGGTGACGGTGAGATAGGTGTTCCCCGTGGCCGTCCAGTTCCGGGTGACCACGTACTTGCCGAGGTCGAGACGGATCTCCGCCTTCTCCGCGCCCTTGCGGACGGGCGCCGGGGTGTTCCGAAGCGCTGACGACCCTTGCAGCGCGGCCCAGATGGCGTCGATGGCGCTCGACTTGCCCTGGGCGTTGCGGCCGGAAATCTCGACGACATTGTTCTCGCCGGGGCGGATGGTGACCGCCTTCAGGCGTTTGAAATTCTCCACGTGCAGTTCGATGATCTTCATGGCGTGTTCCTCCTCAGATCAGTCCGTCGTCGTCTTCGTCGGGATGGTTGGCATAGGACATGGGTTGCCGCGGCGGCTGAGACGCGGGCGCGAGCGCGGGCGCGGAGGCGCGCGGTCCCGGCGGGTCGATGTAATGCTTCACCTTGTTGGATTCGCCCGAACTGCCGTCTTTCTTGGTGTATTTCTCGACATACACCTTGGCGCGGCCCGTGGCGCCCACGACGCGGTTCCACTGCATCACGAACGGCTCGCCGTGCTTCTTGAGGCCCAGGCAGCGGAAGAACGAACACAACTTCCATTCGGCCTTCTTGGTGAGCACGAGGTAGTCGTACACGTTGACGAGTTCGCCGTCATGGTCGACTTCGAGCGTCACCTTGGCCATCGGCGCCTGGCTGTTGTTGCTGTGCTGTTTCTCGAAGCCGGTGACCTTGAAGGCGTACTCGCCCGCAGGCAGAATCGTGAATTCCCCGGAACCGTCGTCTTCGATGCGGTCGTTCCAATCCAGAATGTCGTTATTCGGCATGGTTCTTTTCTCCTTCGCGGCGATTCATTTCCGCGGTGACCCGGTCGCGAACGGTCTCGACGAACTCCTCGCATTCCGGGATGCTCATGGTTTTGAAGGTGGCGTTCTGTTCTTTGAGAAGGGACTTGATGTAATCGAGGCCCCCGAGCGGCGCGGCCAGCGAGATGGCGATGTCCTGGTACCGCTTCTTGGCGATGAGTTCTTCCTGCGATTGCGGCGCGGGGTTGTACGTGATCTTTCCCGCGAAGCTGGCCTCGATATACGGGCGGAGATGCTCGTAGTCCATGGGGATTTCGTCGGGGAGTCCGTAGGAATTCTTGGCGTCGTAGGCCGCCGTGTGGTTCGTGTACAGCATCCGGCGGTTGCCGGCCTTCGCGCGGGTGACCTTGTCCTGGCCGGTTTCGACGAGCGTGTTGTAGTTGGCGAAGAGCACTGCGTCGACCCACTCGCGCAGCATCGCCGACACGCCGTCCGAACACTTGAGCGTGAACCGGTCATAGCTCACGGCCTGCTGGGGATCGTCGAATTTGCGGATGCGCGCATGCGCCACGACGACCACGTGCATGCCGTGCTTGTATTGGAGGTTGTGCAGCGCCCACAGCATGCCCTGCACGGACTCGCGCACATACTGGAAGCCCTTGCCGTACCCGAAATCCTCGATGCCGGATTTGTTGCAGCGTTCGCACACGTCCTGCGCCGCGAGCATCTCCGCCCAGTCCGCCGTGTCCACCACGACGGTCTGGTATTCGTGGTCCTCGTCATACAGCGACTGGAGCGCGGCCTGCAGTTGGTTCCAGTTCTTGGGAATGAAACGATGGATGTCCAGGTGCGCCGTGCGGTCCTCGACATCGAGAAAAATGGGGTTGGGGAATTGCGAGGCGAGGGTGCTCTTGCCGATGCCCTCGACCCCGTAGATCATGACTTTCTGTGGGCGCGCTCTGCGCCCTGTCGTTACGTCGGTGAGTTTCATGGCCGAT
>Ga0208825_1002705_pt1 | contig 11347 bp, 9 predicted proteins | sample AD_UKC113_MetaG_FD_184450 | JGI IMG/M metagenome (GOLD analysis project Ga0208825, IMG submission 184450) | Active sludge microbial communities of municipal wastewater-treating anaerobic digesters from Hong Kong - AD_UKC113_MetaG (SPAdes)... | ecosystem: Engineered > Bioreactor > Anaerobic >...
CACGAACACTTCGTGAACAACACCCTGGGAAGATTTCTTCACGTCCCGTTTGCGTTGCAGGAGGTCCGGTTCCATCATACCGACCTGGGGAACAAGGAAAGCTGGAGTTTTTACCTGGAGGTCCTTCCGGAAATCCTGGGTCCGTGGCTCCTCTTCTTGCCCTTTGCGCTGTTCGAAATGGCAAAGGAAATGCGTTCAGGGTTCGGCGAGACGAGGAAATTCTTTCTTTTTCTGTTGATCTGGGCGTTCGTCCCGCCGATCCTGCTCTCCATACCCGCAATCAAGGAGAGAAGCTACATCCTTCCTTCCTACACGGCCTACGCGGTCATGGTGGCCTATACTATCTGCACAAGAAACTCTTCGATGGAAAACCGCTGGAGGGAAGGCTGACAAAAGGGGTCGGCCTGGCCGCCGTCGGGATGATCCCGGTCTTTGCCGCTCTACACTTCGCCTTTTCTCATGCGGACCCGGTGCGCTACCTTTGGGCCACCCTGGGACTCCTGAGCCTGACGCTCCCGGCGGCGGCGCGGCTGCTTTTCCGGAAAAGATTCGTCGACGGTCTTTGCCTGGGCATCGCGATCCTGACCAGCGTTCATATCATTCTGTACACGCCCAACGTGCTTTACATGACCAAGAAAGAACGGTGCTACCTGACACTGGCGCAGGTCGTGTCCCGGGAGGTCGGGGATCATCCCCTCTATCTCTACCGGCCCAAGGATCATGTGAGGGGTTCCATTCCCTTTTACCGGGATCGGCCGGTTCGAGAAATCAATCGTCCGGAAGAGGTCGCAGGGGTGCTTTCAGGGCCGGGTAAGAAGTTCTTGCTGCTCTCAAAGACTTCCATGGGCGAAATACGGAGGGAGGGGGCGTGGAGGCAGGAATACCTCGCCCAATTCCTGCCCGATGTGGCTCCCGACGTATATGTCCTGGTCTCCAACGGGAATTGAGAGGATCACGCCGTTCTCGGTTGCCCCTCACTTCTTGCCCTGGAGAAAGTGACGCACCGCATCGGCGGAAGTCCCCACCGCCCTTACGGCGTGTTTCAATTGCATGTCGGTGCAGTTGAACTTCTTCGTCCAGTATTTGATCTCGTGGGGCTCGTGAGGGTTGACGCGCTCATTGGCGTAAGGGCCTCTTTTGGGTTTGTCCTTGGGCACGACTTTCCTCCTTTGCAGCGGTGCACTGCGTCGGTGACAATGACCGATGCATTGTAGCATTTCCCCGGAGCCAAGGATATCCGTGCGGTGCATTTTGGTCTAGCCCGGCTTGTGGATGGAAGCGGCACCCCCCGGGAAAAAGTTTTCGGTCCCGGATCCTCTCCCCGGATTTCGGCTTGCGGAATGCCGGGTTCGGCCCGGCGGACCTCTTCGGCACGAGAGACGGCATGCCCGGCAGCCCGGTGAATCAAACCACCCGGGGTTTGCGGCATTCGCCCGGCCGCATCTGCAGTCGGAAGCAGAAGGACCCTTCAAAGTGCCGGGGGACTGGGGATGTGACCGGGTCGCCTCTTCAGCGGGACGTGGCAACGCGCCTTATGGTTCCCTTTGCTACCCGGACACATCCCAGCGGCTTCCCCTATGGCGAGGATGCGGAGGGAACGGTAGGTTCTTCGTTGAGGAAATGATCGAGCAATCGCACGCCAAGTCGGAAGATGCTGAGAGCGCACCGTCCCCTACGACGGACAATCTCGGCCCCGGCGCTGTCTCCTCACCTGGCGACTTTCCTGTACTCGGCACGGATTTGCAAAGTCTCCCCGTTGACGATTTTGACAATCTTGTTATCAGGCTTTCTCCAACCTTTCACCTTCCTGAAGGAAATCTCATGACTGCCGGTCGAGAGCTGGACCAAGTCCCCGTTTTTCTTCCAAAGCCCGCCGTCGACTCTCCACCTCGCCCCTGCGTTCCGGGCCGCCTTGGGTGAGATGATCACCTTGACAGCTCCTCCCACACCCGTTCCCTTCAGCACCTGCTGGAGCAGAGTCTCGTCGTTGGAATCAAACTTGACCAAACCTTGCTTGGCTCCATAAGTAACAGGGGCAAACCGAACCGTCACCTCGCATCCAGTCGGAGTGCCGGCATTCACCGGGTAAAGCGTCTTTCCGGTGCAGGTGTCGCTTCCCGCTACAATACTGAAATCCCTCGTGTTGGACAGAAGAACCTTATTGACATAGAGATTGCTGAGGCCGTTGGAGTTCGAAAGGTAAACCTTCCTGTCCGTGCCCGGTGAACCGACATTCACTTTCCCGAAAAGACCGTTTGAGTCAGCGGTGACTTCGCCGTGAGGGGTGCAAGCGTTGACCTGTTGATATTCGCCCGGTTCGATGCGATCCGCCTCATACACGGCTACCTTCCCTATCCCGCTGTTGCAGTCGCTCGGACCGAAGCTATCAAATACGTCGGTCCGCAGGATCGGATAAAGCACGGCCTCGTCGGTCTTGTCCGAAATGGGGAGTGCCTTGCATGATTCGTCCATGAGGCCGTTGATGGAAAGGCTCGCGAGGAGCCCGTCAAAGGCGGACCTGGTGATTGCGAGGTCTGCGGCTCCGGGGGTAATGGTCCCAAGGTTTGCCCCGTATTCGTTGACCCACAGCTTGGTGCCGTCATTCTGGGAGGTCTTGAAAATTCGGTCGTTTTCCGTTGTAATGATATCCTCCACCTTCGCAAGGAGGCCTCCATCGGGAGTGGTCACAAGACTTCCAGCATTATAGCTCCACCAATTCTCCCAGACTCGGTACTTCTTGTTCCACGCCACCGTCGATCCGGTGGTCTTATCCACTTGGAAATGGTAGTAGGTTCCCAAAGGAGGATCTTGAGTGACATTATCGTAGCTGAAGCCGGCAAGCACATATCCGTTTTCGGTTTCCACAACCGCTCCCGGAGTTATCGTTAGAAGATGTTCTCCGTCTTCCTGCCGGTATGCTTCATAATATGCCCTGCTCCAGATCAGGGAGCCGGTAGGTCCGTACTTCTGAAGACCGATGGTATAGCCGCCATAGGAATGCCACAGGCGCGTAAGAACAAGGTAGTTGCCGTCGCCCGTGTAGACGGTCTGAACCGCTCCATCGCCCGTGGAACTCGGGCCTCCCATCAGGAAGTCGTCCTGAACCTCCCCATCCTCGTCGATCACCATGGTCTGAGAAGCACGATAGCCGTAGTAAGGGCATCCCGGCACACAATGGTAAACGACGTGGCCGGTCACCACGTATCTGCAGGGGGCGCCGCCTTCCGGACAGTCCACATAAATGGACCTCGCGTATTCATTTGTGTCGGGGACTTCGCCCACGTTCTTTCGAGCGTAAAACTTTTCCCAGACCTTGCTGCCGGTCGATGTCAGGCGAATGATGTAATTGTCCCACGACCCGGCTCCGGCTTCGGGATACATGGTCGTGTCCGTGTAGGCCTGCCCCACGACGATAAAATCACCGTTAGGTGCCTCCACTGCGCCGTTCATGGAGGTATCTCTCTGATACCCGTTTCCCTTGACCAGCTTGCTCCATTGCAGCGTTCCATCGTTCGAAACCTTGAGGATCACGCCCCGTTCGGTCGAAGTTCCCGTCAGCAGGTATCCCCCGTCAGAGGTGCGCAGCGCCCCATAAAAGGTCGTGCCGGTATACCACTCAGTCCATGGTCCATGGTAGAGCTTCCCCCACGTCTGGGCATGCAGAGGCTGGGAAAGAGCAGGGAGCGCAATAGTCCCGAAAAGTACGAGGACGACCCAAACACTTCTTAAGCCAACATTTCTATGAATGCTAGTCATAAGCCCCCCCTTTCGAAACGACATTTCGCCTGCGGTTTATACCTCCGATCCCCCCTTTGTGTGCCGGCCCCTGATGGCTGCTCGTCTCGCCTAGCCCTGGATCAATAGGAAGTTGCACTCACACGGGAACTGCCCACCCACAGGATTCAGACATTTGCCCGAAATCTTCACTCAGCGTGTCAGAGGGATCTTTGGCGCAACTTTTTTATCGTGAAATATACCCCTGCGGCATGGTCGGGACAAGCATCTACTGCGGCGGACGGTGCGATCTCAGCCTGTTCCAACTCGGCTTGCGGTTGCTCGATCCTTTCCTCGAGAAAGAACTCCCCATTCCCTTGCCATTCACTCCACAAGGGGACGCCTTATTAGGTCCGGCCGCAAGGTTCACATAGGTATCGTCCCCCCGGACGTTGAACGGTCCCGTCCAGCCCTCTGCCGGATCCTCACTCCGGCAAGGCCGGAGGTGCTCAGGAACCCCACCCGGGCAAGAATCATCCCATCAATCCACCACCTTCTCGCCCTAGGCCCCCTCCTTCAAGGTTTGGGAACCGACCGTTACCTGCGACCTCCGCCGCCCGAGCGTCCGTGCCCGCCGGAAAAGCCTCCGCGGGACCCTCCCAAGAATCCCCCACGGCCCGCACCGGAAAAGCCTCCGCCTCCGCCAATCCGGGAATTCCCGCCGGAAAAGCCTCGTCCGATGGAGGGACCGATGTTGCCTCCGCCTCCGGAACCCCGGAAGGATCCACTCCGGTACTGGAGAGTGCCGAAGGCTCGGTTTCCGTTTCCGCTCCAGGATCGACGATCAAAACGGGGAGCGAATCCTTGCCGAAAGGAGCCGGACGACGCACTGCGCCGCCCATTGGGAGCGAAGGAGGGGCCTTTCGGACGCATGGAGCGCAGACGCTCCCTGTTTCCGGACGGATTGGGACGACGGGTGGGTCGGAGTTCCCTCCCTGCTTCCGACTCTTTGCTCGCGGGACGGTTCCACCGATCCGGGATAGCGGTTCCCCGGGCTCCGGCATTACCCCGGGACGGCCTCCCGAGGCTTCCCTCCGGCACAGGGGCGCTGTCCCTCCGCCCGTCCCCGCTTTCGAGGCCCGCCCTCGAACGTGGGTTGGAAATGTTTCGTACGGATCGGCCTCCGTGGTCGATGGTGCGGGTGACCGGGTCCAACCTCGCCGTTATTCCCGTGTTCCGGTCCACCACGCGATTGGATACCGTCCTCACCTTCCCTTCCTCGAACCGGCCTTTGTGACGCCAGTGCTTGGGATGGCCGACCCGCTTCTTCACCACCACGACTCTTCGATGGAAATCGTTCAGAATGAAGTACCCGGAAAAGCCGATGCCGCTCCACCAGAACGGGTAGGGGACCCAGCTGTAGAGGGAATAGTAATCCCAGGGCGGGGTGTAGTAGGTCACCACCGCAGGGCCGTACTCGGTGTAATAGTCGTTGATGAGGGACGGATCGTTGTAGTACGGATCCACGGCCGCTTCCCGGACGGGCGGTGGGGATCCGTCCGAGGTAGTGCGCACCGACAGACCGTAATCAATGCTGATGTCTGTGAGAAGAGCCAGGGCCTCGCCCTTGCTCATTCCGAGCTTCCCCGAATCGGCTGCGTCTCCAACGGCGTCGTGGATCTCACTGAGAATGTCCGGGGTGACCGGGTAGTCCGAGATCCATCCGTTCCGAGGTTCGATCCCCATGGAGGCCAGTTTGCTTTCCGCTTCGGCCTCACTTTCGACAGAGAGCCCCAGGTCCAAGGCAAGATCCATCGCAAGGTCGCCCTCCCGAACCAGAGGCTGGGAGAGGGGAGGGCCGTTTTCCGCACTCGCGGCCGGCACCCACCCGGCCAACAAAGGAACAAGGAGCACCACTGCCGCAACCAAACTCCCGGGCAATCGTTTCATCGTAGGCTCCTGAATTTGTACCATCAAGGAAATGACGCCGGAGGGCTTTGAAAGCCCTGTTCGAAGACCTTTCAACTCATAGACGATCCCGGGACTTGATTCGTCTACGAACCTTCCCCGGCCCGGAAGGAGCGAACCCGGTTCCGAACGACGTTCCTTCGGGGAAGATGATCACCCCCCACGCCGAGATGAGCGATGCTCCGCCGACTGTCGGCCGGGGGTCTCGGACAACCGGCAAAAGGAGGGACGAGAACTCGGCCGGTGCCGCATCGCTCGATGCCAACCGCGGAGATATTGAACCAATCCTCCCAGGCAAACGGTTCATCGCCCGGGGCTCGGGGAGACTCATCGAGACCCGGAAACCGGGAATGTCCCGGAGCCCTCTACAGGTCGATGGTCAGGCCGTCGTGGGCGAGGTCGATCCGGAGGGGATGGGACCCGGCGTAGAGATCGAGGTATTCGCGGGTATCCGTGAGGAACCGGTCGAGGGCATCGTCGTCCAGTACCGGATCGTGGTGGAAAAGGCAAAGGTGCTTCACGCCAGCCTTCACGCTGAGCTCCACCGCGATGATATTGCTGGAATGGCCCCAGTCTTCCTTGTTGGACACCTGTTCTCCAAAGGAATACTGGGCATCGAAGATGAGTAGATCGGCGTCTTGGATGAAGCTCAGGAAGGCATACCCGTCCGTTTCCATATCGGCCTTATGTTCGGAATCGGTAGAATAAACAAGGACCTTTCCCCCCCGTTCGAACCGGTACCCGAAGGAGCCGCCCGGATGGTTCTGCTTGACTCCCCGGACGTTGAACCCGGCAATGGCGTAATCCTTGTCGGTCTCCAGCACGTGGAACCGGATGTCCGAGAGAAGATTCTCGAGGGGCATGGGGAAATGCAACCCTTGTTGCTGATTGCTGAAAGCCTCTTTTAGCCGTTCGTGGAAACCGTAGATGTGAATCGCGTTGCCGGGAATGTAGGCAGGAACGAAAAACGGAAAACCCTGTAGATGGTCCCAATGGAGATGGGACATGAAGAGATGAAAGACCCGGGGAGGTTTCCTCCCCTGGTTCGCGCTCTCCCTCAGCACGTGGTTGCCGAAGACCCTGATGCCTGTTCCCGCGTCACACAGGACCGCCTCATCTCCTCCGGCGATTTCCACGCAGGAGGTGTTGCCTCCGTAGGTCCCGCGAACGGAAAAGGGCAGTTGTGCTTCCACGAACCGGGCGAGATCCTCGTCGTTGTCCAGGGAGAGATTCCTCGAATCCCTCAGGGCTCGGAGGATCTTCTTCCGGACGGCCTCCGCCGTCAGTGGGGCCGGCAGAGAACCGCGACTTCCCCAGAAACGAACCTTCATCACCAAGGCCCCCTCCACAAATCCCTTGAGCGTCTGCGTGTCCCCTCCTCCCGGGCTAATGATCCAAGAAGGATTCATCGGCTGATGATAGCAGAAGGGACGGGGCGTGAGAAGAAGAATGGGGGGTAAAGGCCGTCATGGGGGGACTGCCCCGCTAGAAATTCTTCCCGGCTTCCACGGCCGCGTCCATTCCTTTCACGAGGTTGGCTTCCGCCTGGGCGGAAAGGGTCCCCTCCACTCGAAGGGTTCGAATGTCCTCGAAACCGATGAATCGAAAGATCATTTCCAGGTAGGGCTTCTGGAAGTCCATGGCGGCCGCATCGGACCCCGCCGGGTATTCGCTCCCGGACGCCAGAAGGATCTGGAGGGGTTTTCCCGTGATGAGGCCGCTGTATCCCTTGACCGGGTCGTAGGAGAAGCTGAGGCCCGGTTGAACAATGTTGTCGATGAATTGCTTGAGACGATAGGGAATGGAAAAGTTCCACATCCCGCTGGAAACAACCACCTTGTCTGCGGACTTGAGGTGTTCCGTAAGCTCTACGACCCGCTGCCGTGCGCGGGCTTCTTCGGGGGAGTGGTCCAGACCCCGCAGAACCTTGTATTTTCCCGAGGCGGCGGTGAAATCGAAAGCGGGCAGATCTTCCCTCCAAAGGTCCAGCTGTTCGATGGAATCGTTGGGATGCGCTGCCCGGTAGGAACCAAGAAAAGCGGCCGCCAATCGATTGGAGAAGGACAAATCACCCATGGGGCTTGCCTGGATATGGAGCAGTCTTGCCATGTGGGACTCCTCATGGTGTGGGCGTCAGCGAGGACGCGTTTGGGGTGCCGTGAACACCTGCGGGGGCATCCGTGCCACAGCACAGCCGCGCTCCTGCAGGCACATCGAGTTCGGGGGGCCTGCCGGGCCAACCGCCCCCATCCTCTCAGGGCGATCCCGGAAATTCTCTTGATCCCTCGGCTCCGCCGGAATGCCCTTGAAGATAGGCACTTTGTTTGCGGATTCAAGGGAATCGGACCGGAGAGGAGCCGCACGGATCTCCCGTTCCCGGGATCTCCCGCGGACGGACTCTTTGCAACTCCGTCTGGGACGTGTTATGAAAACGAGCATAGGAGAGCGGAAGTGACCCAAGGTCTTGCGACCTGACCCGGGACATCCTCCAGAGGTTCCATCCGCAAGGGGCTGGTATGAAAAGGACGGGATTTCTTTACGATGAAAGGTACCTTCGGCACCTGACGGGGCCTTGTCATCCGGAGGCTGCCGAGCGCCTGGAATCCATCTATCGAGGGATCCAACAGGCCGGACTTTTGCCGAAGCTGACCCTGGTGGAAGCCCGTCCCGCCGACCTCAAGTGGGTGGAAACGGTGCATAGCCGAGAGCATATCGAGCGTCTCAGGGATGCCTGCCTCAACGGGGTTTCGGAATTCGACCACCCCGACAACCAGATGTGCAAAGACACCTTTGAAACGGCACTCCTGGCGGTGGGAGGGGTCCTCAACGCCGTGAGGCTGGTCATGGAGAAGAGACTGGACAACGCCTTCTGCGCCGTGAGGCCTCCGGGGCATCACGCCGAGGCCGACAAAGCGATGGGTTTCTGCTATTTCAACAATGTCGCCATAGCGGCCAGGTATCTCCAGAAGCAATGGGGAGTTCCCAGGATCGGCATCGTGGACTTCGACGTCCATCACGGCAACGGGACCCAGAAGGCTTTCGAAACCGAACGAACCGTGTTTTACTACTCCATTCATGAACACCCCTCTTTTGCCTACCCCGGTACGGGTCGCGAGTTCGAACGAGGGACGGACTTCGGGTACGGCTATACTCTGAACTCCACGGTTCTGCCCGGACAGGGCGACGAGGAATACCGGGAGCTCATTCAGAGGGACCTGATCCCCGCCTTTGATCGATATCGCCCCCTGGTCATCCTGTTGTCCGCCGGGTTTGATGCGCACGTCGAGGACGACATGTCCGGCGTGAATCTCACAACGGAGGGGTTCTCATGGCTCATGGAAACCATGGTCGGGTTGGCGGAAAAATATGCTGAAGGACGTTTGATTTCCATCCTGGAGGGGGGGTATTCGTTGGATCTCTTGCCGGAGTTGGTGAAAAACCACGTGGAGATCCTCCTGGGGAGCTAGACATTTCCCGGGGGCCGTCGTCCCATGGAGGGGGGCGGGCCCTTCCGTCGAGGGGGAACATTGAAACCGAACACCGGGATGATCACCGGGCAGGCTGGAAGGATTCGGTTTTCCGGCGGGATGAGGGGAGGAGGAGATGTTCATTGACAAGTCCATGACGAGGAATGTCGTCGCGGTGGATCCCGAATGCAGCGTCATCGAGGCCAAAGGGATCATGACGCAAAACCGTATTCGCCATCTTCCCGTGGTGAATGCGGACAACTACCTTATCGGCATTGTGACCGACCGGGACATCCGGAGCGCCCTGCCTTCGCCCATCCTGCACGAAGGGGAGTCCGCGGGAATGGAGGAACGGGTCCGGGAACTGAGGGTGAAGGACATCATGACGAGGAACCCCATCACCATCTCGCCCGCTCACACCCTCGAGGACGCCCTCCTGCTGATCCAGCGGACGCGGGTGGGTGCTTTCCCCGTGGTGGACGGGCAGGGAAAGCTTCGAGGAATCCTTTCCATCCGAGATCTCATGCGCGCCTTCATCAATGTCCTGGGCATCGAAGAACCGGGCACCCTCCTGTGCATCCTGGTGGAGGACAAGCTGGGCCAGATGAAGCGGATTGTGGATGCCATCAGTGAGGAGCGGATTTCGTTCGGAAGCATTCTTGTGGCCCGGCACTGGGAAGAAGGGAAGCGCGCAGTATTTCCGTACCTGCTCACCACCAACGTGACTCGGGTGAAGAAGAAGCTCGAGGCCCTGGGGTTCACCCTGCTCAATCCCATGCAATGGCACCTGGACCAGTTGCCGAAGAAAGAGGAAGGGGCGTAGACCGGTTCGGTTCCGTTCCTCTTCCGGGCCCTTGTCCTCTCTTGGGTTGCGATCTCAACTCGCGCCCCCCTCGGGAGGAAGATCCCGGCCGAGGGGCATGGGAGATCGGGTTTTTTCCCATCGTCGGCAGTTCCGGTTGTCGGGGCCGCCCGTCGTTTCCCCGGCGCGGGACCGGGGGGTCCGAATTCGGTCTTCGGGGGAGACGGGTCACTCCGAGGAAGGAATCCATGAAACCGGAACATTTCCCCATCATCTTCCTATGTGAATAGGGACCAGCGTTGCCGGGTCGTGAACAAGGACTACGAGCGCTGGTTTGGAATTCCCCGGTCGAGGATTGCCGGCATGTCGGTGAAGGAGCTCCTGGGGGCCGGGCCCTACGGATTGGTGATGGAACACGTGACGGCCGTGCTGAGAGGGGAAGCCGTGTCTTTCGAGGGGGAAATGCATCCGGCCGGCGGTGTGCGCAGATGCTTTCCGGCGGAATAGGTTCCCCACCCGGCCCCCGACAGTCAAGTGCCGGGCTATTTTGCCCCGGTACAGGACATCACCCACCGAAAAGAGGCCGAAGAAGCCCTCCGAAGAAGCGAGGAGCGGTTCGAACAGCTCATCGAACACTCTCCGCCCGGGGCTCCTTCACACTCAGGAGGAGGAAAGACAGCGCATCGCCGTGGAATTGCACGATTCCATCGGCCAATCCCTGGTGGCGGTCAAGTTCAGCATTGAAAACGTTCTCCGGCTGTTGAAACGGGATGGAGTGGAGGCGGCTGAGCTACCGGATCCGCTTGTCCCGATGGTCCGGGGCCCCATCGAGGAGGTACGAAATATCTACACGGGTCTGGGGCCGTCCGTGCTGGACGACCTGGGCATCGGCGCCACCATCGGCTGGTTCTGCGGGGAGTTCCGGAATACCCACCTCACCATCGCCGTCGAGGAGCGGTTTTCCGTGGAAGAAGCGGCAATTTCCGTGTCCCTGAAAATCGTGATCTTCCGGGTGATCCGGGAAGCCATGAACACCATCGCCCGGAGCGCGAAGGTCAGCCGGGTCTCTGTAGTTCTCGAGAAAGACGAGGGTGCACTGACCCTGACCATTACGGATGATGAAAGAAGGCCCGACCCGCAAGGGGGTCTGGGGACCCCCGGAGGCGACCCAGGGGTAGGGTTGAGGAGCATACAGGAACGGGTCGAGCTCTCGGGCGGGTCTTTTCGGGTGGAATCCGCCGAGACGCAGGGACCAGGATTCACGCTTCCTGGCCCTCCCAGCCGTCGCCCTCCCGCCGACCGTCCCGAGGAGGAGCCCATGGGTCGTAGGCTCTTGGCCCATGAACTTTTCCGGGGACCTGGTAATCAATACCTCTGGCCGCGACCTTCCGTGGGA
>Ga0208825_1002708_pt1 | contig 11338 bp, 6 predicted proteins | sample AD_UKC113_MetaG_FD_184450 | JGI IMG/M metagenome (GOLD analysis project Ga0208825, IMG submission 184450) | Active sludge microbial communities of municipal wastewater-treating anaerobic digesters from Hong Kong - AD_UKC113_MetaG (SPAdes)... | ecosystem: Engineered > Bioreactor > Anaerobic >...
TGCGTCCGTAAAATGTGTGAAGCTTTTGAACGTCGAAAAAATTTAGTTGTGGATTTGATTCGCCCAATCCCTGGTTTAAAAGTGAATGATCCACAAGGTGCTTTTTATGTTTTTCCGGATTGCAGTGCTTATATTGGAAAATCTTATCAAGGCAAAACCATAAATGATTCTGCCGAGTTAGCAATGTATTTGCTGGAAGTAGGACATGTAGCTTCTGTCGGTGGAGTTGCTTTTGGAGCACCTCATTGCATTCGTTTTTCTTATGCAACGTCAGATGAAAATCTTAAAATTGCATTCGCTCGTATCAAGGAAGCATTGGCACAATTGAAGTAATTTAATTTTATAAATATAAGAAAAACAGTTTCTTATAAAAACAAGTAAAAATCTCTTTTTATAAAAGTTGACGCAGTGAAACTATTTTCTTATTTTAGTTTCACTGTTTTGTTTTTAAATGCTTTTTTGAAAAAGTTTAAATGTTATTTATAAGGAACTATCTCAAAAAAGTATGTAAAGTTCAAAATTTGTTATTTTGTAAAAAACGAATAGAAAATGACAAACAAATAGTTTAGAAAGAAGAGGGCTTAAGTTTGATATTTAAGCTAAATTTAAAAGTATTTATAAAGAGCAAGCTCTTCCTAATGAGATATTTGAGGATAAAAATAATTAAATCGAAGCGAAATTTGCCGAAACAATTAAAAGGAAATCCTTTTTTAACAGATTTGACTTCTACAAGTAATAAAACATCGGATTCATATCCAACAAGGAGAGAATTTCTGTTAACTTTTTGTATGTGATAAAATATTCTTCTGAAGGCGAAGAATTAAATAACCACTTAAAACTGCACTCCCTATTCCTAACCAGATATTTCCATGTTGTCCGACGGCATTAGGATCTAAAATTTGAATTCCTCGTTGGTTTATATAGGAAAAAATAATTGCCAGTGCATTATTGGTAAAATGGGCAATGACAGGCAACCACAGGCTTCCACTCCACCATAAAAGATAGCCAAAAAAAACTCCCAGAAGCAATCTTGGTAGAAATCCATAAAATTGTAAATGAAAAGCACTGAACAAAATGGCGGTAATCCAGATGGCAAGTTGCGGTTTTTTCCAGTGGTTGAAAATTTTTTGCAAAGTTCCTCTGAAAAACAGTTCTTCCCCAAAAGCTGGAATCAAAGCAATGAGTAATAAATTCAATAGTAAACCGTCAATGCCTTTTACGTCCAGTAATTGTTCTGTAACTCTTGCTGCCTCTTCTTCCATCGATTTCATCCAATTTTCTATTGAAGAAAAAGCATCGGGCAATTGCATTTGCTGATTAAAATAGGTAAACATATCAATGAAAGGGATGCAGACAATCATAATCAGTACTACATAACGAACAGCTAATGAATTAGTTGTTTTATTGAGTGAAAGATAGTCAAGAGGCTGTTCGCTGCAAAAGTAGCTGAATATAAAGGGTGGCAAAATAAAAATTCCAACAGATTGGAGCAATTGTAACCATCTTATTGAATTAATATCCGAAGCATTAGTTTTGCCTAACAGCATCAAAATAGCCACTGCAAGATAAAAAAATACACAAGCAATACCAAACAGCAGTAAAAGTTGAGATAATATTCCAAAATTTTTTCCTATTCCTCTCAGTTGACGCATATTTAATTGATTATTAATAAATAAAATAAAAAAACTTCTATCATCTTTCGACAACAGAAGTTTCCTTCTCTGAAATGAAATTTTTAATTTCTTGGTCTTGCTTCTTTCACTACCATGGTGCGACCATCAAATTCAGCTCCGTTCAGCTCTTCGATAGCTTTTGTTGCTGCAGCATCATCGCTCATTTCAACAAAGCCAAATCCCTTAGATCTGCCTGTGTCACGATCTTTAACAATCTTACAAGAGGTTACTTGACCGTACTCTTCCATGACCCCTTGAAGGTCATTTTCCCGAACTTTGTAGCTCAGGTTTCCAACATAAATGTTCATAAAAAATTAAAATAAAAAATTAAATAAATGTTTGTGATTTAAGAAATTGTATAAGCAAACAAACGAGGTTAAAACATTCTGCCCAAGAAATTGGAAAGGAAAAAATAACCATTTGAGAGAAAGATACACTTCTTATAATCGGGTACAAAGTAAATATTTTTTTTTATATCCTGCAATAATTAACCAAAAATTTAACAAAAAGGAATGAAATGAGTCATTAAATTTTTTTAGTTACATAAAAAATAAGAAAAATTATATACTTTTTGATTTTTCTTCATTACATTTGTCTCGTACAAATAAGGGTTAAAAAAATTCATTTATAAAAAGAATAAGAGAACTTTTCAATACGATTAAGCAAATCTTAAAAAAGTTTATTTTTTAAATCACTTGAATACATTTGCTATAAATATTTTTCCTATTTTTTCTATCATTTTTTGATTTAGACATTATTTTGAAATTATTTAAAAAATTGTAATCCAATAAATTGCTTCCATTTTTCTATTTTTTGAAGGCAGAGATATTTATTGACTAAAATTTTATTTTGACATTAAGGGTTTATCAAAGCAAAGTAATAATTATCTCCCTAATCGCTTAATTATTCAAATTTTTCACATAATTTTTTTAAAATCTTAAATTATTTTTTAATTTAAATTTTCTTCAAAAATAACATTTTTTAAAAACAAAAACACTCATAATTTAAATATTTTTCAATAAATTAAATTAATGGTGTTTTTATGTCATGCATTTAAATCATCTTATCCATAAAGAAGTAATTTCTTTGCTTTCACCAAATGATATTTTGTCGTTTTTGCAAAAAATAAATTTAAAGAAAGTTCTATCAAAAAAGCACATGATAGAATATCTTTACAAAACATATAATATTCCTAATCTTCTTTTTTAAAAAATAAATGATAGGACTTCAACCTTTTGTAACTAAAAACCAATAAAATTAAAAAACCTATTCCATCACCCACAGGTATAGGAGGACCTTCAGGATCTCCACCCGGGTCAGTGCCTCCAGAATTTTCAGTATAAAAATAATTATCTACCAAATGGGGATTGAAAGAAAAAGGGGTACTACTTGAAAATGGTTCGAAAAAAGTCAAAGAATAAGATGAATAAGAGTTATGCTCTACTCGATTGGATTTATTGGAGCGAACTGATGAAACTGTTGCCATTAAACTTATTCCCATATTTCCACCATTAGTGCCAATAGGATCGGGCGTTAATACATTCCGACTATAAAAAGTTTCTGAAGAATAAATTTTCATTCCTCTTGTTTCAGGGTTATTTATATTTACATTTATATAAAGGGGTGTATAACTGACTATAGGCAACGACATGGAATTATTTCCTAAGGTAAAATTACTGCTATTTATCTTTTTTTGAGAAGAAAAAGTAGCAACAGGTAATTTCTTCTCATTTACATTGGATAAGTAATAAATATCATTCTCTTTTAATATCTTTAATATTTTTTTTAAACCATCATTAGTAATTTCATTTGAAAAGAAAAAACATTTCCCTAACAATACTAAGTATATCAAAAAAAAGCTTGCTAATATTTTTTTTGTATGCTTATTCACTAGCGAATAATAATTTTTTTAATAATTTTTTTATTTTGTGTAAAAATATTTATTACATAAACTCCTGTTGCTAAATCATGAGGAGACATTTGAATGGTTTGCGGTTGTATGGAAAAATTATCCACTATACGCCCTAGTAAATCAAAAATCATAACTTGTCCTTTTTCCTTACTTTTATTAGCTACTCCTATTTTTTTATCTAAAGAAAAAAGACATAGCAATCCTTCATCATTTTCTTCTTTTGCTCCATTCAAGTTAACCAAACCAAACCCAACGATAATTTTAAACCGTTGTTGAATACCTGTTCCATTATTGTTTGTAAACGTATAAACGGTACTATCCGAAGCGATCTCAGTAATTTTTTCTACTATCCTGTCATACAAATAAAGAGAGGCATAACGCTGCTGTAAGTTTTCTGAATGAATTTCAAGAGAATAAACCTTGTTATTTTTTTCACCTTGAAAACCAATGTTAGTATCATTTATATCTTCCACCGAATTTACCTGATAAATGTCGTCTTCTTCTTGAGAAAACAATGCAGGTACTCCTTCGCCTGCCAACATTTTCGGTCCATCCCAGCCGTTGTCAAAAGAACGAGTACAGTTCGGCTCGTTGAATATCCACATGCGATCAACTACTACCGAATCCGTTTTTAAATCTATCCGTAAATATTGCTTTTTGTTGGAAATATTTTTATCAGTTGCTTTTGCACGTTGCAATGTTGTATTTTTAATAGCCACAGAAGAATAGGGAATAGAAATTGTATTTCCCGATGCAGCACTCATAGCTTTTATCAAAAATCCCTGCATGGAAGGGATTTGTCCTTCAATACCTCCCTGTCCAGCTTGGTTTTTTGGAATGGCTGCATAGGTTCCGGGATTCGTATTACTGGAAGAATGACTTGTTCCTCCACTATTGGTTTCCCAATTATTATAAGAACCAGTATTATATAAATAAACTGTTTCTTCCATATTGCTACCAAAATTAATTTTTGTTATATCAATAGCTGCTGTATAAGAATTGCCGAAAATATGCTGACCGGGATATAATGCTGTCGTTGTATATGCCAATTCTCCGGAATCGAAATCCTTGTTTTCCAAAATTCCCTTTAAAGTGTAAGTAGTAGGTGAAGGCTGACAAATTTCATAACCCAAAAATGACTGAATAACATCATTGTTTCCCAATTGAATCCAATGGTTCTGAATGGTTGTTCCCGTTTCGTCCCAGCGTCTGACATATGCGCCATAAAAAGAAGGATTGGCTTGCAAGGACTGGAACGGTAACCCAAAATACTGCCAAAAATATTTCTGATTGGTTGCTCCATCTGGATTTATCCATGCTTTCGAATACATTTCTACTGTGGCATAAACAGGATGGGCTTCATTATTGTGAAAAATAAGCGTACCTTGCTCTGTTGAAAAACCACCGGATTTTATAAGGATCAGATTCGGATTTTCCGCATCGCTTATAGTAATAGTATTATTTACCGTCAAAGATTTACCAGCAGGAATAATTAATTTTTTATTGGTTGCATTAATAAGACTACCAATAGTTCGATCCCGATCCAATTGTAAATCATTAATAGCATCTGTTCCATAATTGGTAACCGTAGCATATTCAACATTACTACCAGCCAGTGGCACATAACCTCCCGTCCAGTTCGAAGCTGTTCCCCAATCAGTACTTTCTTTGCCCAACCAATAGTTGTATTGATTCAACACACTCATGGTAACACTGTCAGTAGCAGGATTCCCTATAGCACACGGATAAGAAGAAGTAAGTTTACATACAACAACATCATCATTCTGTGGTATATATGTATAAGTAGGACTGTTTGTTCCTACAACTATTCCATTGACTGTCCATTCATAGACAGGATCTGAACCTCCGTTGGTTGGTGTGGTAGTAAAAGTTACCGGTGTATTGGAATAAACTATTGAAGGCGAATAACTAAGGTTAACATCAACCGACTTATAATCACTGACGATAACATTGGTAGAGTCAAAAACCATAGTTATTTGATGCATGACAATATCATCTAAAGCAAAATCATTTCCTCCAGCAATAGTATTTTGATTCACTATTTCAATATTCAAGGTTGTATTGGAACCAGAATTAGTATTGTAAACAAATTGTGTCCACTTGTCAATATCCGGATCGGCTGTAAAAATAGGACCAGCAGCTATCCCATCTATATAAAGTTGAAGTTGTGCCGGATTTGAATCATAAGGTTTTACAACTGTCTGTACCCAGCACGAAAATTCATAATTAGCATTAGGTAACACAGCTACTGACTGAGACCAAACTACCATACCCGGATTGGTTGCTCCATTGACAACCATTTGCCTACCCGTTCCTGTAGTATGATCTACGCCTGTTGAAGTAAAGTTATTATGAACTTCACTTGGTAAATTTACAATGGCATATAATCCTTCAGGCTGAAGAGATGATGTGGAAAATGGTTCAGAAGGATAGCCATAACTACTTCCAAATCCTACATTTCCGATCTCAAAATCTCCGTTAGAAATCAGATTTCCACCCACTACAACATTCCCTATTACCGTATAAGTACCAGACATGGCAGGTGTACTGTTGTCTATGGAAGGATTTTGAGCCGTGGAATAAAAATTGTTTGGCCCGTTCCAATATTGACTTTGAATATTTTCCCCGCTGCTAGTCAATTCAATAGTTGAATCCACACAATAATTGCCTCCACCACCAGCAATGATAGTTGGCTGGTTGTATACCTGCCCGTTAAGTGTAACCGTTTGAGAAATAGCTCCTGAAGAGGTTATTAAAATGGATTCATCATAATTGCCAGCAACATAACCCGCCTTAAGCCGTACATAAATTGTTGTCGGAGCTACAGTGCCATTAGTAGGTACTAAACTAAGACTGGTAGATTGAAACCCCGAATCAGGTGAAAAAGAAATTTCGTAATAATTTGTTGGAGGAGTAATAATTATATCTTTGGTTAATGAAGCACCACTTACTATAAACGACTGAGCTGAAGAAGGACCATTACCTGAAACATAGCTAAAACCTCCCAGTATAATAGGAGTAACAATCAGTGTAGCTGAGTTTACTACCTGACCACTAAGCGCTACCGTTTTAGTTACAGCACCAGTAGCATTAAGATTTATACTACTTGGACCGTATGAACCTGCAGACAATCCTGATTTCATTCGGACATAAATAATTTGATTGATTGTTCCTTCACTGGGTGTCAAAGTTAAAGAACCACTATAAGTACCATTTTGAGTAATAGAAATCTCAAAATTATCCGGCGCTTCTATTATAACATCAGAGTTAAGGTTAGAACCTGTCAATACAAAGAATTGTGAAACAGATGGTCCACTTCCTCGTGTATAAATAAATCCGTTTAACATCGACGGAGTAACTATAAGTGTAGCAGCAGCTGTTACGCTCCCGCTCAATAAAACAGTTTTTGTTTCAGCATACTGACTTGTTGCTATAATGTCTTCATTGTACGCGGTAACACCAAAACCTGCTCTCAAGCGAACATATATGGTTGTAGTAGCGAGGGTACCATCAGAAGGATATAATGTAATGGAAGAACTATATCCCGAATTAGAAGCAATCGAAATTTCATAATGAATCGGTGCTGTCAGCGTTACATTATTCTGAAGATTATTTCCACTTACTGTAAAACTTTGTGAAACAGAAGGTCCTGCAGTATACACATAAGTAAATCCTGTCAAAGCGGTTGGTGAAAGCATAATAACCGGCCGAACAGTTACTATCCCGCTCAGGTTAATGGTTTGGTCGGCAAAACCTGTAGTAGAAACAATCAATGACTCAGGACCAATGTTACCTTCCGCCAAACCAGCTTTCATACGGACATAAACAAATACATTATTTACTTCTCCCGAAAGAATTGGAATCGTTACTTGACTGTTTCCGATAAAAGAAGTTCCTCCCGAAAGCGAAATCTCAAAATTAATCGGAGCTGTAATAATCACATTATCAATAAGACCATTAGCATTTACCGTAAAACTTTTAATATTAGAAGGCCCATTCCCTTCTATGTAAGTAAATTCTGAAAGATTTGTTGTAGAAAGAGTAATAGTTGGTTCAGCAGCTTGCAAAAAATGACAGTTAAAACTACTTATATTAGAATAAGGAGCAGCATCAAGGCAAGATATTTCTCCCATTATAAGGGAAAAAATAAAAAAACAAAATTTTAAGTATATAAACGAACGTTCTCTCATTCAATTAATGTGATTATCAAAAAAGTAAAAATGAAAGAAATAAGTTAAAAAGTTTCTTAAAAGATCGGGGAAAAAGTTAATAATTAAAAAAAATAAATTGTTTTTCACTATTGTACGATAAAAAAATAAAAAGGGAGGTCAATTTTTAAGTTTGCCCTCAGTAGAGTTTTTGTAGATTTGTATTTTCCATAAAATAAATACTATTATATAAACCACTACTATGGACAAAAATACACATTTTTTTGGACAATCAGTTTTTCGGACAGCTGATTTTTTTTTGATAGATAACAATATTATCGTACGAAACAGTCGAAAACATAAAGCAGATTATTATATAAAGCGATTGTATTCATAGCGGTGTATTAAAGGATACAATTATTGAAATTAAGGTAACCGACAAAGGTAAAACAAGCAAGTTGAGACTACGGAAAGCAACTTTTTATGACAGGGTATTGAAAACGTCATTGTGCATTTTCTAATCTGGTTAGTTTTTGCAGAATACATTTATTCAATTATTTGCACTTAGTGAGGTTTTTAGAAAATTCCGAAATGGATTGGCAACGCAAACAACAAGATTTAGAAATACTTACCCTATTTTAGGGGGCTTACTTTTGAAAAACAATCAAATTTAAAAATAGAATGTCTGAAAATCAATTTGTTGAGAACAAATAATCTTAAAAACATTTTTTTAATCGGACGGTAATAATTATAAATGTATTTTTAATAATTTTTAATGATAATTCTATCAATTCGCTTACCAAAATATGTGTCATTTATAATTTTCCAAAAAACTGAATATGAGGTTATTTTTGAAAAAGTTCAGATTTTCTTTTAGAATTGCAACTATTTTATTAGTGTGATATTCTTTTTGTTGAGTTATATTGTTGTTTTTTTATCTTTCAGGTTTTTTTATTTTTATCCTGAAACATACCTGGGAATAAAAATATTTTTTTACAACCTTTAAAATTTCGAATTGAATATCGAATTTTTTGTAAAAAAACAAAAATAATATAAAAAACAAAAATTAATTTATTTTGTTTTTATTGTAAAAAGAATGACTTGATCGATACAATTTTCGTTTTTTGTTTGTATATTTGTTCTCTATTGCATAGAGCCTGTAAAAGGTTGTTTTATTGATAATTATGAAAAATAGAAAAATCTTTAAAATCGTAATTGAGGTTTATTAATGGCTAAACCATACATTTTTTTCTAATAAATTTTATTGGGTGGTATTATTATAAAATTAAACTGAAATTTATTTTTAATCTTAAAAAAAATTAATACTATGAAAAATTTATTTTACACTTTTCGTCTGCTGTTACCGTCCACTTTTTTGTTTCTTTTTTTGTTTAACTTTTCTTTTGTTTCTGAAATATCGGCTCAAGGTTCCGGTAAAGCATTGAATTTTAATGGGACGTATCAGTATGTTTCTGTCCCTGATGCACTTAGTTTAAATGTAACCAATGCCATGACATTGGAAGCATGGATGAAGCCTACAGGAGAAAATTGGAACTATCAGGTTCCTGTTACTTTAAATCCTGCTACTCCGGTAGCTGATTATCAAGTGAAAGTCGAATTCACCACTTCCAATTTTAATTATGCTCACACCAAAAGCGACGGGAGCGATATCCGTTTTTACGATGGAAATGGAACAGAATTAAGTTACTGGATAGAAAACTGGAATACTTCTGGAACTTCAATAATCTGGGTAAAAGTTCCAACTGCAAGCACAACTGACATTTTTATGTATTATGGAAATTCTTCTGCGAGTTCTTTAAGCAATGGAGATAATACTTTTGAGTTTTTTGATGATTTTGAAGAGACAAGTTTGAAGTCAGGATGGACTTTCTGGAACCCTGGAGGAGACGATGGCTATTCACTAACTGAAAGACCGGGCTGGTTGAGAATAAAAGTAAATGGAGATTCAGATTCATGGTCAGGGGTAGCGAATGCTCCTTTTGTATATTGGACTCATCCAAACCCAAATACCAATTTTGTTGCTCAAACAAAAGAAGATGCAACTGGTATAGATAATAAGTATCGCCACTCCTTGCTTGCTTATATAAGAAGTTTTGACGCAGGATACTATAACAAAGGCTATTTTGGCTCTTGTGAGTCGGCAACTACAGTAAAATTTGAAGCTGACGGCTATCGAGGTACGCAATGTACTACAGGGCAGGCGATTCATTGTACAAGATTCAGAAAGAATGCATCTACCCTATATTACGACTGGAGTAATGACGGAATATCATGGAATAACTGTGGCTCGTACACGCTCCCCTCAATTCCATCCTATTGGGGATTGGGCGGAAAATCATGGGACAAAGGGGGAAGCTTTAATGCCGATTTCGATTATTTCTTCGTTCGCAAATACGCTTCGTCTGAGCCTGTCGCAACCGTTGGAAATGAAACCGCACCAGGAATTTCAAAGGCAGGAGCTTATGGAATTGGTGCAAATACAACAACTGCCTTTGTCTCCATAAACAATCAGACCATTTCAGGGGAAATTTCTTCAGGGTGGAATCACATTGCTCAAACGTATGATGGTTCAACACAGAAATTATTCATAAACGGAAATTTAACAGCAAGCTCAGACTTAACAGAAAACATCAATTCAAATTCCAACAACTTAATGATTGGGAACTTATTCAATGGCACAATCGATGAGATTAGGATTTGGAATGTAGCCCGCACGGAAGAAGAAATTCGGGCAAATATGTGTAAGAAACTTACTGGCAGTGAAAGCGGATTAATTGGTTATTGGCGTTTGGACGAAGGAAATGGAACAACCGCCAATGATGCAACATCGAATGACAACCATGGAACGCTTATCAATTCACCATCGTGGGTATGGTCAGGTGCTGCCATTGGGGATGAAAGCGCTTTTGATTATGAAGGAACCAATCCGGCAGATTTTTCGGTAAATCTTGCTCATTGCGATGGAGACAATCTCACAGTAACCGGCGATGGCGGAACAATTAGCGGTATACAGGTTTATCGCGTTGATGCCAATTCCATGCGGGAAGGTTCAACCAAACCTGAATCATCGTGGACTATGACCCCACAACACTTTTGGGGTGTTTTATCAATCGGAACCGGTTCTTCCTACTCCCTCACTTACAACTATACGGGACATCCCGGCATTGGTGATGAAAGTGATTTGGGATTGGCAAAAAGAGATAATTTTTCCGACAATTCGTGGGAAGATGCCAACGCAACTTTGGATACCGAAAGTAACACGCTTGCTTTAACTAACCAAAGTGGGACAGAATATGCTCTTGGATCCAAAACAGGAAAAAACAATTTCATTATCACAAAAACGAGTGATATAAAACCCAATCATTTTTCCTTGTCCCAAAATCAGCCTAATCCATTTTCCTCCAGCACTTTGATTCGTTACGAACTGCCTGAAAGAACTAACGTAATCCTGAAGGTGTATGATGTATTTGGACGGGAAGTTTCAACGCTTTTCGAAGGCGAACAGAATGCCGGAAAATATGAAGTGGAATTTAATGGTGCGAACTTGCCAGGCGGCATTTATT